>ERZ761602.594-NODE-594-length-75744-cov-30.672581_pt1 | contig 75744 bp, 51 predicted proteins | sample MGYA00512165_ERZ761602 | MGnify/ENA primary metagenome ERZ761602 (study PRJEB28899, sample SAMN02445085) | bioreactor sludge metagenome | biome: EBPR sludge; isolation source: Thorneside wastewater treatment plant | place: Australia: Brisbane, Thorneside...
CACGTTTAGTTGTGAGCGATAACTTTGGTCGTGAAGTAGCCGTATTGTATGATGGTGTCGCCTATGGTCTTGTCCCTGTCAGTTTTGACGGTGGCATATATAACTTGAGTGCGGGTGTTTACAATTACACATTGACAGCTAATGGACAGAGCTTGACAAAGCGTATGCTTTATGTTAAGTAAGCCCTTGATGTCATGAAAGCGAAAAAACTTTCGTAAATTGAAAAGCCGATGAGTCAATCATCGGCTTTTTTTATGTAAATGAATGAAATTAATTTGCAAAGTATAGTATGAATATACAAAGTCTATCCATAAATAGTGCATATATTATTTTGATAACCGCTCTGTTATTCGGTTGTGCTAATGAGCAGCGTCCTATGGGCGGACCTCCTGATACAGAGCCACCAAAAGTTGTTTCTTTTGAACCTGCTCAAATGACGAAAAATTTTGCAGCCGATAAAGTAATGATTGAATTTTCAGAATATATTCAAAAATCAACTATAACTGAAAATATCTTTATTACACCTCGTCTGTCGTTTGAATTAGACTGGAGTGGTCGGTTTTTAGATATAGAGTTTACCCAACCTTTAGAAAAAAACACTACTTATACGGTCTCATTAGGAGCTGATTATACAGATTTAAAGGGAAATAAACCGACAGAATCATTTTCTTTGACTTTTTCTACGGGTAATAATATAGACAGTGGAGTGATTAAAGGAAAAATATTTGAATCATCACCTGCGGGAGTGTATGTGTTTTTATATCCACTAACGACTTTTAATAGAGATTCTCTTAATCCATCGGTTACTGAATCACGTTATATCACACAAACAGGGAGTTCCGGTGACTTTACATTTTATGCTTTACCTAATGGCGAATATCGGCTGCTAGCTGTGAAGGATCAATATAAAGATCGTTTGTTTTCTCCCGGTATTGATGGCTTTGGAACAACATGGAAGCAAGTTGTTGTTAACAATGCACAACTAACACAAACAATATTGCGATGTGGTGAACCAATTGACATTATTGCTCCGGCTTTATATAATGTAGAGCCAATCAATAATCGGCTTTTGAAGATGGATTTTTCCGAAGAAATAGATAGTTCTTCACTAAAGGCACAATGGTTTTCTATAATTGATACTAATGATGCTACAAAAGAAAATATAGAATTTACAGCACTTTATAGAAATCCACAAAATACAAAAAGTATTTATGGAGTGCTCAAAAACTCACTGGATACTTCTAAGATATGGAAGATTATTTGTAGCCAAGAAATAAAAGATAAATCAGGAAATAAAATACAGGATTCTCTGCGTACAAAATTATTCGGAAGTTCTATAGAAGTTGATAGTTCTAAACCATATATTGAGCTTGTATCGTTGCGGGACAGTAGTAAAAATATTGCATTATATCCGGAAATAACTATTCAGTTTTCTACAGCGGTGGATACGAACATAATGATGCGTGGAATATCTTTGACCGACTTAAAAAACAGCAAATCACAAGCTCTGTATTTTCGATGGAAACATCCTGCTGAACTTGTTGTTACAACTGAAGAACCACTTAACTCTTATCAATGGTATGAATTTGAATTACAACATAAAAATATTCAAGCATGGAATGGGCGTACAATGAATGATAGTACTCAACGTATTCGATTTAGAACCATAGATAGTCGTGAATTCGGTACAATAAAGGGAACACTGTATGATTCTGTGTCTATATCCGGCGGACAATATATTATTTTGCTTACACCGAAAAATACCGGAGCAAGATTATCAAGACAATATAAAGTGATACTTCCTCAATCAGGTGAGTGGGTTATAAATAATATACCGGCGGGGGATTATATTCTTGGCGTTTTTCATGATGCGAATAATAATGATGAGTATGATTTCGGCACAGCGTATCCATATTCTTTTTCTGAGAGATTCTTAGTAAATCCGGTTTCGGTAAGTGTTAAATCTCGTTGGACTGTTGAAGGTATAAAGGTTGTTTTACAGCCATAGTATTATTCTTTTTCATTGTATCCCTCCGGTAATGACGGTGCGACCATAACCACTTTTTCACGTTCCATAATAACAGCACCCGGGTTAGACCCTTTGGGCTTACGTATATATTTTTTTTCTGTATAAGCTACCGGAGTATAGGAAGAATTACGTGCTGAAGAATAATAAGCAGCAATCGCGGCAGCTTTTTCAATGATTTTTTTTGAGGGTTTTTCTTTACCTGTTTGCCGTAGTACAGCATGAGAGCCACTTACTCCTCGGGCATGAAACCAAAGATCATTAGGTTTTGCAAACCGCATTGTCAGTTCATCATTGTTAGTAGCATTTTTCCCAACATAGAGTGTAAATCCGCTATCTAATGGGAATACTCGGAATTTGGTTGTTTGTTCTTGAATAATGTTCATTTTTTTTGTAGAGGTCTTGAAAACTTTTTGAAATAATTCTTCCAATATATCAAGTTGCGGACTATTGTTAAGAGTTGTAAGCCACTGATTGAGTGTTGCTAATTCTTTCTTGTATAATGGAATACGTTGATTTCGTATTTTTGCTGATTGGTGTGCATTACGAATTTTAACGTAATATAACTCGGCATTCTCTATGAGTGTTTTTTCTTTTGATACCGGAATGCGTATAGAATTACCTTCCCAGTCAGTAGTGATGAATTCTTGCCCTTCAGGTCTGACTCTACCATTTTCTTGGGAAAATAAAATATCTGCCCATAATTTATAATATTCAGATTTTTGAAGTGCTGTGTTTTCATTCTCTAAAAGAGTAAGTGTTCGTTCGACTTTTTTTATTTTTTTGTCTAAGGTCGTACGTAATTTGTGAATGATTTCTTGTTCTCTGTGTGCTTTTTTTCTGAGAGAAATAGTACGCCTTATTACCTCCGATATGCTATTACTTTTGAAAACTATAGTATAACCCTCAAGTGGAAGAAGTGAGAAAATATATGTAGTGTCATGTTTAAGACAAAAATACTCTTCGCACATTTTTATAGCATTATATGTATTTATGATTTGTTCAGATAAAGAAGTCAATATACTGTCTTTTTTATAAGGCAATGCCTCAAATTTATTTTTTATATAATGGCTATAATATTTGCCTAATTCAGGTAAAGAACGATGAATAATATCAACAATAGTATCTTCGATACGTATATCCGAAACAAATAAAGATATGTGAACTTCTAATTCTTTAACGGATAGATTTTCACGCAAACGAAATGGTGCATTTTTCGCAGATAATAAGTATTCTATGCTATTTTGAGAAAACTCAAGAGATGCAGAAAATCCGGATAATGGAACATTCTGATGGTTACAGAGAATTATGTTGCCTTTACCACCACTAAATAATAAAAAATATACAATAAAAGAACCTGTATAAAGTGCAATAATCCTGTCATGTTCAAAAATTTTTATATCGCGTATTTGCTGTCCTACGATGTCAGGAAAACAATCTCTTGCATTGTGTCTTGCTCTGGCAAAATCCTTTTTTAAAAAAAAGGAACCATTATATGTATCGAGCGAACACTCTAACCATAGTTCATGCTTTTCTGCGGTACATTCAATCATAAGAATGTTTTTTTCTTGCGTAAAACAATCTGATATGTACATACCGACTAACTCACGCCGACATTCCTTAACGATATGTTCTAACGTGTAATGGTGGCGAATCATAGAAAACGATTTTATAGTAAATTGTGTATAATTTCTGCTATTCTCTCAGCGGCTTTTCCGTCCCAAAGAGGCGGTATTTGTCCTGATTTTCTTGGTTGAGAAACCATGGTGTATAATGCTTGGCGAATATTATCAGGATTAGGTTGCACAAGAATATTCGTACCTAATGTTGTTGTGATGGGTCTTTCGGTCGTTGTGCGTATTGTCAAACAAGGCACACCCAATGCTGTGGTTTCTTCTTGAACTCCTCCCGAATCTGTCATAACAAAATCAGCATTCATCATAAGGTGCAAGAAAGTAATATAGCCCTGCGGATCAATTAAGTGCATACGTGGATGGGAATCAATTATATCCGATAATCCGAATATTTCTATGTTTTTTCTTGTTCTCGGATGAACAGGAAAAATAATATCACGTTGTTGTGTAAGTTCGGCAAGCATGACCAATAAAGTGCGAAGTTGTTCCGGCTCATCAACATTACTCGGGCGATGCATTGTGATTAAAGCATAATTCTTTTCCGTTAGACCCAATTCATTGATAAATTGTAATTTTTTTGCTTTGGGTAAAGCGTAATGTAAAGAATCAATCATTGTGTTACCGACAAAAAATATATTATTTTCCGGTGCTCCTTGTTTTCGTAATTCATCAATACCACTTTGTTCTGTCACAAACCAATAATCACAAATAGCATCAGTTGCTAGACGGTTTATTTCTTCGGGCATTGCTCTGTCAAAACTACGCAACCCGGCTTCTACATGTGCTGTGGGTATGCCCATTTTTACAGATACCAATGAACAGCCCACAGTGGAGTTGACATCGCCGACAACAATAACTATATCAGGGCGCATACTCTCGCAAACTTTTTCAAATTCAACCATAACTTTTGCTGTTTGCACAGCATGGCTGCCTGATCCGATACCCAAAAACACAGCAGGTTCAGGCATATCTAAATCTTGAAAAAAAGTATCGGACATTTTTGTATCATAATGTTGCCCTGTATGGACAATACTATGTTCAATTTCCGGTGAATAACGCTGAAAAGCGCGATGAATAGGAGCTACTTTCATAAAATTAGGGCGCGCCCCTACAACAGAAAGAATTTTTTTCATACTATTTTTTTTCTTTGAGATAATAAAATAATTATTGATTATTGGCGCAGTATTGCTCCTGTGCCGGCTTCTACAGCTTCTATTATTGCTTGAAAATGAGTATTGATTTCTTGTTCAACTAATGTACGTTCATCAGATCCGAATGTGAGTGCAAGTGCAATGCTTTTTTTACCTTCACCTACTGCTGTGCCTGTAAAGACATCAAAAATATTTGCATCTTTTAATAATGGACTGTTTACACCATTTACTGCTCGGAGTATTTCATCAGCAGCAATATCTTCTGCAAGAGTAAAGGCTGCATCACGTCGAACAAAAGGAAATGGTGATGCCATTGTATAATGTAATTTTTTTTGAGGATGCGTATAAATATCAGACAATGAAATTGTTGCTGCAAATATAGTTTGCTCAATGCCGAATTTTTTCATGATAGAACGGTCTATCTCACCAAAAGTACCAATTATTTTTTTATGTGAAATAATATCCATTCGATTTGGACCATACATCGTATTGTCTCGCTCGGAAGGGACGACCATTATACCCGACAAATGTAAACAATCAAATAACAATTCCTCGACAATAGCTTTGATATCGTAAAAATCATATTTTCTTTGTTTTTCTGCCCAATGTTGTTGTTGATAATCACCCGTTAGAGCAATACATAATTCTTCTTTTTCGCGAATTCCGGGAATAAATGTTCTTTCCTTTGTCGCTGAAAAAACTTTACCGCAGTCAAATAATGCAAGAGAGTTTTGTCCATTACGGTAATTTCTATCAATAACTTTAAGCATAGCCGGTAATAGTGAAGGACGCATTATGGAAAATTCTTCACCTAACGGATTGGTAATTGTAATTGTTTGAGTATCAGAAAGGGACGCTGAATTATTATCGGTGAATGAATAGGTAATAATTTCATGTAAACCTCGATGAACAAGATATTGTCGTATGGTGTGACGACGCTCAGGTGATTTGAATAATGAAGGAATTTCGGCATCCGCCGGAAATATTGCATTTCTGTCTGCTTCAATATTGTCATAATTATATAATCTGGCAATTTCTTCTATAAGGTCAATTTCTTGATTCATATCTACTCGCCATGACGGTGCTTGTACAGTCATAGATTCATTGTTGTTTGTAATAATTGTACAACCAATGGATGAAATGTATGAAAGTATTGTTTCTATGGGTACATTAATTCCCAAAATACGCTCAATTTGCGCATAGCGTAATTGTATTGTAGCCGGAATAATGGGGGTGGGGTATATATCAATAATTCCTTGACTTATTGTTCCATCTGCTAATTCTGCCATAAGGTGTGCGGCACGATTAACAGCATAGATAATTGCGTCGGGATCAACGCCTCGTTCAAAGCGATAGGAAGCATCGCTGGAAATACCCAATATTTTTGCTGTTCTGCGAATACTTGATGGATGGAAATATGCAGATTCGATAAGGACATTTACTGTTGAATCGGAGATTTCGCTATTTTCTCCTCCCATAACACCGGCAATTGCAATATGTCGTTCAGCATCGGCTATCATCAACATCCTCTCGTCAAGGATACGTTCCTTGCCATCTAATGTTATAAATTTTTCTTGTGATTGAGCTGTTTTGACAATCACTTTCTGTTGCGTAATGGTATCTAAATCGAAGGCATGCAAGGGTTGTCCACACTCCATGAGCACAAGATTTGTAATATCTACAATGACATTTCTTGGTCGTAAACCTATTGATTCTAATCGTTGTTTAAGCCAAAGTGGGCTATCGGTGATGCGAACATTTTTCACAATACGAGCGGCATAACGTGGACACAGTGTTGGATTATGAAGCTCAATAGTAATATCGTTGTTGATTGTAAGAGTACTGTCTTCTGTAAGCTGAGTTGAAGGTATGCGCAATATGCCACCGGTACGTGCTGCGATTTCTCGTGCAATGCCAATATGGCTTAGGCAATCTGCTCTATTGGGTGTTATGCCTATTTCAATGATGGTGTCGTCAAGTCCGAGATATTGAGCTAAAGTCATACCAACGGTAGCATTATCGGGTAAAATCCATATCCCTCCGCTGTCTTCACCAATACCAAGTTCTGCTTGCGAACAAATCATGCCATGCGATTCAATGCCGCGAATCTTCCTTTTGGCAATCTCAAAACCACCATGAGGTACTTTTGCGCCGGGGAGAGCCACAACGATAGTTTGCCCGGCATCAACATTGGGTGCACCACAGATAATTTGTCGCTCCTCTTTGCCGTCAAACACTTGGCACACGGATAGTTTATCTGCATCGGGATGCTTTTCTTTGGTCAGCACTTTGCCAATGACAAAACCTTGAAACTCATTGCCTGATTTATGAATTTTTTCGACTTCAAGACCCAGCATTGTAAGTGTGTAATCAAGTTCCTCGATTGTGTAAGGTATATCAATGATTTCTTTTAACCAATTCAATGAAATAGTCATGTCAAAGGTGTTGTTTTTTGAGTAAATAGAGAATTTGAGGGCAAAAATACGGCGAAATCAATCTTGCTTCATCATAAACAGTCGTTTTCAGTCTTTGTAGTTTTGTCAGTAATGGGTCTAAATTGTATGGTTTACAGAATAATGACTTCTTTTTTGTGAATCTGAAAACAATGTACAAACGGCATACTCGCTTGTTGTGAATTTGTATAAACAATAAATCACTTTTTCATATCATATGCACTTGCCAAATAATAACTTACAGAGAATTGTTTTTTCGTGTACAATCCAAGATCGTATTGATTGTGAAGGTGCCTTGCATAATCTCAAACTATAGTTTGTTATCCAATATGATGAAGTTACGTACTTGATACTTATACATATCTTTTGTCATTATTCATACTCAATTGTAAATCACCATGTCTAAAATTTGTTAACACATTGTAATTAAATTTCTTAGCTGCGTTTGAGTCCTCTATAAGATGTATGCACAATTTACTATATTGGCTTGCTGCAATTCGTTAAAAAATTGTGCGACAGCGAATGGTAAAGATATTGATTAATGTATTCATTAAGAGGAACTCTGCTGATGACGGATATTGAATTGTTAAAAGAATGCAAACAAATCTCTTAACTAATGCCATTAAATTTTCAGAGAGGGATTCAATGGTTTCACTGTCTCTTCGTGAACGGATACCCATGTGTATATTGGCGTGCGTGACAATGGTCCGAGAATTTCAGAAGACAAAAAGCCATTACTGTTGCAACGATGTGTTAAATTATCAAATAAGCCGACAACGGGTGAATCTTCGACAGGGCTTGGCTTGTCAATAACCAAACAATTAGTTGAAATGATTCATGGTGACATTACTTGTGAAAGTGTATTTGGACAAGACAGTACATTTACTGTCATATTACCCAAGAAGATAGATGCAGAGAATGGGTAGTAACAGTATTTATATGTTATCAAGCTACATGGAAGAATCGGTGAAGAAGACGAGAAGGCGTAGGAGAAATCGAAAAATTCTGAAGAAGACATCGCCGGAATCATGGGGTAAAATGATACTTTCGCGAAAAAAGTACTGCTCCAAAAGTGAGAAAAGAGTATATAATCAACCCTTCATCACAATAATGAATTTCTATTCATTTGGCTGAAAACGAAGTATGTCGCATTTTTGTAAATGGAAATCTGTTTGAAAGTTAATAATAGCACTCATAATCTCAACCTCATCGGGCAAGATGTTTTCTTGTGTGATGGGGTTTTTTCATTGACAGTAAACTAAAGGGTAGTAATGTACGGAAACAAAATTATCGGGGAAGCCATCACATTTGATGATGTACTTCTTATACCGTCTTATTCAGAAATCATGCCACGCAATACAAATTTATGCAGTCATCTGACACGTGGCATTGTACTCAATATGCCGATTGTCGGGGCGGCAATGGATACGGTCACGGAAGCCAATATGGCAATTGCTCTTGCGCGTGAAGGTGGTATCGGAATAATTCATAAAAATATGAGTGCCGAACGCCAAGCCGATGAAGTTGATATGGTTAAACGATCTGAAAGTGGTATGATACGTAATCCTATAACGCTCACCAGTAATGATACAGTCCATGATGCTTTACAGATGATGTCGAAGTACAAAATTTCCGGTTTTCCTGTGGTGGATGAATCTCGGCGACTGATTGGAATTGTGACAAACCGTGATATTAGGTTCCGTACAAATGGTAAGCAGCGAATAGCCGATATTATGACGACAGAAAATCTGGTTACTGCTCCATTAGGAACAACACTTGAAGATGCGGAAGAATTATTGCAACGGTTTAGAATAGAAAAGCTTCCTGTTACCGATACCAATGGTGAATTACATGGTCTCATTACCTTTAAAGATATCCAAAAGAAGAAAAAATATCCTCGATCTTGCAAAGATGAACAAGGTCGTTTGCGTGTAGGCGCAGCACTTGGCATTGCAGAGGATACTCCTGATCGTGTACAATTGCTTGTTGCCGCAGGAGTTGATGTCGTGGTTATTGATACGGCTCATGGACATTCGTTGGGTGTTATTTCTATGGTGAAGAAAGTAAAATCATTGTTTCCTTCTCTTCAAGTTATTGCTGGCAATATTGCTACTGCCTCTGCTGCTCAAGCACTTATTGATGCAGGAGCGGATGGTGTGAAAGTTGGTATTGGTCCAGGCAGTATATGCACAACCCGCGTTGTGGCAGGAGTAGGTGTTCCTCAAATTACAGCCATTATGAATGTTGCTAGTGTGGCAAATGCTGCGAATGTCCCTTTGATTGCAGATGGAGGTATTAAGCAAACGGGTGATATTGCCAAAGCCATAGCTGCAGGTGCTGATTGTGTTATGGTTGGTGGTATGCTTGCAGGACATGAGGAAAGCCCCGGTGAAAAAGTTCTACTTGAGGGAAGAGTATTTAAGACATATCGCGGTATGGGGTCATTGGGTGCAATGCAAAAAGGTTCTGCCGATCGTTATTTTCAAGACGTTGAGGAGGAAATTTCTAAACTTGTTCCGGAAGGTATAGAAGGAAGAGTGGCTTTCCGCGGTAATGTCAGCGATACGATTTATCAAATGGCAGGAGGGCTGCGGGCTGCCATGGGTTATTGCGGATGTGCTACTATTGAAGAGATGAAGAACAATGCTCAGTTTGTGAAAATGAGTTCAGCAGGATTAAGAGAGTCACATCCTCACGATGTTGTGGTAACACAGCAATCACCAAATTACTATTGACTCTATGTTCTTCTAATGCATTATATTACAGAATTTTAGGTTGATTTTTTTTCATTTAGTTTGAGCAAATCGAAAAAGAAAAAAAATGATAAAGCTTGGTTGTTAACAAAAGAACATGTATTTTTGCGGCTCTTTTGTGGTCAACAGCAATGTTGATAATCAATGTATTGGGGCGTCGCCAAGTGGTAAGGCAGCGGTTTTTGGTATCGCCATTCGTAGGTTCGAATCCTTCCGCCCCAGCTTAATTTTACGGTCAATCAACAAAACACCGAATCATGTCGGAATTGGTAGTTGTTTCAGGGCGTTCAAACCGGTTACTAGCCGACAATGTCGCCGCCTCACTTGGTAAGCGGCTCGGTGCAGTCACTATACGCAATTTTAGCGACGGTGAGTTGTGGGTTAAGTATGAAGAGAATATCCGCGGTGTGGATCTTTTTATTATTCAATCCACTCAAGCTCCATCGGATAATTTGATGGAACTGTTAATTCTCATTGATGCGGCTCGCAGAGCATCTGCTAAAAGAATCACAGCAGTTATCCCTTATTTTGGTTATGCGCGACAAGACAGAAAAGATCAGCCGCGTGTATCAATCACAGCAAAATTGATAGCAAATTTATTGACCGAAGCTGGAGCTGACAGAGTAATCTCAATGGATTTACACACTCCCCAACTCCAAGGATTCTTTGATATACCTTTTGATCATCTCTATGCATCAACAGTTTTTATCAAAGTATTACGATCGCAAAATTTTGAAAATCTTGCAATTGCATCACCAGATGTCGGTGGAATAAAAACAGCTCGATCCTATGCTAAAATGCTTGATGCAGGCTTGGTCGTTGTTGATAAGCGACGCCCGGCTCCCAATCAAGCCGAAATTGTTAATATCATTGGTGAGGTTGAAAACCGTGATATTATCATCGTAGATGACTTAATTGATACAGGGACAACATTTGTCAATTGTGCTGAGGGATTAAAAAAAGCAGGCGCGCGTCGTGTGGTCGGCTTATGTTCACATGCTGTCTTTTCCGGCAGTGCGGTTGAAAAAATTAATCAAAGCGATGCTGTTTCCAAAGTGTTTGTCACTGATACATTCCGCGGTGATTGGAATTCTGATAAAATTGAAATTCACTCGGTTGCGGATTTGTTTGCGGAAGCAATTTTAAGAACTCACGATAATTCATCCATAAGTTCTTTATTTGAAATATAAAATTTTAACTATAGTTTATTGTAGCGGAGTCATTCCATGAGTAAAGTAACATTAAAAGCAGAAGCGCGCAGTACAGGCAAAACAGCCGCTAAAGCTATACGTAATAAGGGTCTTGTTCCATGTATCTTTTACGGCGATGGCAATGAACCAATCCCATTTGCAGTTGCTCCTTTAGCATTACGGTCAATCATTTATACGCCGAAAACATTTGTCGTAGATCTTGAAATTGACGGTGTTTCCGGAACACGCAGTTGTATCCTAAAAGATGCATCATTTGATCCTGTAACCGATGCGGTTGTTCACGTTGATTTTGTATCCGTCAGTGAGGATAAAATGATTAATGTTGAAGCACCTGTTAAACTTTTAGGTCCATCGAAAGGCGTATTAGAGGGCGGCAAATTGAACCAAAGTTTGAAAAGACTTCGCATTCAGTGCTATCCGCAAAATTTACCCGAAGCTTTGGAAATAGATATTACACAGCTTGGTCAAGGTGAAAAAATCCGTATTCGTGATTTATCGTTTGAAAATATTGCTCTAATGAACCCAAGTGACTCTCTCGTCGTTGGTGTTAAAGCAAAACGATAATATTCAATACCATCAAATCCTAACAATAAGCGCGACCATATGATGTGGTCGCGCTTATTCTGTTTATGGGCATGAAATATGCTTGTTCTTTTGCATACAAAGTACATTCTCACGACTTTGGCAAATAAGATGTTCACAATACAATTTAAGCAATAGTACTATCATGTCGTATCTCGTCTATATTGCCACTGCGATTATATATGCCATTCGTATTACTATATTTACGATTGGTCTTCGCATTGAACGAAAGCGAACAGTCCGAACCTTCCACTATACTGTATATCCGTCAGTCAGCATTGTGGTGCCTGCACGTAATGAGGAATCTACTCTAAGGGAATGTATAGAATCCTTGATACAGTGCGATTATCCGAAAGATAATCTTGAGATTATTATTGTGAATGACCGTTCCACCGATAAAACAGCCGAGATGGCACATAGTCTTGCAAGTACATATTCGCATGTTAAAGTATTGCATCTGACAGAAGAAAGAAGTGGAAATTTGCGTGGCAAGCCCGGAGCTATTCACCATGCAATCAATGTAGCCAAGGGTGATATTATTTTAATGACAGATGCTGATTGTATTGTACCTGTCGGCTGGATGCAAATGATGGTGCAGCAATTTAAGGATATATCTATTGGTTTGGTCGCATCCTTTACAACCATAAAAACAGGGTCGGTATTTGCACAGATGCAATGCGTCGAATGGGTCTTAAATCATACAATGGCAAGTGCAGGAATAGGACTTAAACAACCTCTCGGATGTTTTGGGAATAATCTTGCAATACGAAAAAAAGCATATAATGATATTGGCGGATACGAAGGAATACCATTTTCTGTGACGGAAGATTTAGCTTTACTTCAAACAATCATTAGGCGGGGTTGGGAAGTCCGATATATTGGTGACGCTCAAAGTACAGTCGAAACTTTACCTTGTACTACATTTGGTGAATATGTACAACAACATCATCGTTGGTTACGAGGAGGAACAGCACTAGGGTGGCGGGCAGCAGTATTTGTTTTCTTTAGTGCATCAATGTGGATTTCTTTTCTTGCAGCAATTATTAGTCAAAATTGGTTGATGTTACCTCTGATTCTCGGCATTCGCCTTATCGGTGATTTAATGGTTCTTACACCGTCGCTCTATGCAATAAAAAGAAAAGATTTATTTCCGTGGGCTCTATTAGCTGTCTTTTTTATCACCGCATTAGAATTGGTTATTCCATTTTCTTTACTAAAAAAAGAAGTGGTATGGAAGGGGCAACTATTTCGATAAATAAAGTCGGCACACATTCATTGTGAACCGACTGTTAATTGAACCATACGCCCATTCGTAAACGAATTTATCTCTTGATCAATAATAATACCTGCCAAGCACTTTCTATATCATTGTGATGTAAAAATAATTTCGCTATGCGTGTTAAATTTTTAACTGAAGGTAGCGTCTGAAGTGCAATATATAAAGCAGATAATGGATTCCCGGAAGCTAATTCAATATCTATGGAATCCCCCGAAATATTTTCGGAAATTGTTGAAAAATCATGATTTTTTTCCGGTATTTCTTTGACGGATGCTAATTTTGCCAATTCGGCACCCGTTAAAAATTCACTTGTGCGTATATATTCAGGTAAAGCATCAACTCCGATACCGTTCCATCGAGGTTTTTTTACCTCAAAGAGTGCATCTCCGTGCGCACGGCAATACCAATCATATCCCATTCTTGCCGCTAAATCCATTTTTCTTGGATCAATTTTGTTGTCGCTATACACTGAATCTGATACATGGAATAATTGTACTTCCATCAAAAGAATTCTTCCATTGCCTCCTTTATTTTCGAATAATGGAATAAATTGATGCAAAGTACACTCCATAGAATACGGTGATTCTGCAACACAAGGTGGCTTTACTATTGAACTTGCACGCTGTGTAAGACCCGATTTCTCAAATTCGTTAATCTCCGCATCATATTCACAGGATGCCAAAGATATTTGCTCTACCATAGAATATGTTACCACACTTATTGTACATTCACCGGTTTCCAAAATATTGGTTAATGTATCTTTTGCTTTACCGGAAATAGAACTGATTGCAGGACCTATGGCAACAATAGGTGGGCGTGATGAATAAGCATTAAAAAAGCTAAAAGGTGACACATTCACATTACCGTGTTTGTCTTGGGTTGTCACAAGAGCAATAGGTCGTGGCGCAACCCCGCTTAATAATAATTGGTGACGCTCTCTGTGCTCTAATGCGGATGGGTAAATTGTTTTCATATATGGTTAATTGTTATATATGCTATAGGGTTTATAAAAAAACTGTAAAAGTAAAGTGTCTAAAAATAAATACTTTCGCAGTTGTTGTTATTACTGTCAGTATTAATGTAGATTGTATTCTCTCTCCTTTTTTCTTAATGGCTTCATCAATATAATTGAGGAAAGAGTTTTTTTGTTAATTCTATTTATTATTCTTGTGCCTTTATCTATAATCGTAGAGATGATTAAGTTAATAAATGTTTGGTTATCGTATCATTTCAACGATAGTTGGGTTACAAAGTGTTTTTATGATATTGTTTCCCATAGATTTACTTTAACCGTTTTCCCTCTCCTTTAACAAATGCAATCGAATAATAACCGACATCATCTTGAGTTGTTGGTGTGGCAGGGTGGTTTTTATAAATACTGAGTAGTTGCATTTTTACATATGTACCGCTTCTTGTTCTAAGAATAAGTGTTCTACTTGCATTTTGTGCAACTGTGTGGTTTGGTGAACCGCTATATGTCAGAAATGATTGTGATACAATACTTTTTGAAGGATTGGCAAAATATGTGGAATCCTCTACTGTAAATTTAGTCTCATCGGGTGCGGTTGTTACTTGGGTAAAAGCACTGTCAATAATGACACCGACAGTTTTGCCATTGGGATTAACATTGCCTGAATTAAGAAAGAAGAATCCTTTCCGTAAAAAAATATCAATCAGTGATGCATATTTCGATCTGTCTGTATCCGGTTTGGTTGGGTCAAAATCAACCGCTCTGAATTTAATGTCCCATTGGTCTGTCTTTGCCTGAGATGCCGGTACAATTGCCTCTGTGTCGAAAGAATAATAGAGCCAGCCATCTTGGAGTGGAGCTTCCATATCAAAAGCAGTAGCAGTTTTTAATGTCGTAGTATTTGGCGGGTTGATGGGAGAATCGTCATTGCATCCCCAGTATGGTAATGTGGTAACACTCAAAAGTATGACTGCGAGAAATCTGTTTTTCATGGTCTGTTAATGTGATTGATGATAAAAGTTATGCGAAAATATCACTTTCTTTATTATCTCTTTACGATTAACTGTGAATGGGAAGTCCGTAATTTTGTATTACAATATTTGATAAACACTATTTACAATGACAAAATATTTTTTATTAACCTCCATATTATCATCACTTTACTTTGGTAATCTTTATTCAAAAAGCATATCCGCAGATTCCTTGCACATCGAACATAAGCCCCCTTACGATTCACTCAGAAACTCTCATCGTATGCCGATTGTGCCCCAAAAAGCGAAATCTAAAAAGGATTCTCTCTTAAAAGAATATATCACCCAACCGGTGGTTGTGACTGGAACACGTAATGAAGTATTGCAAAAGGATTCACCGGTGCGTGTGAGTATCGCCGACGGTTCACAAGCACAAGGCACAGCGATGGTGACTGTTGCCGACATGCTCCGTGAACAGACGGGTGTTCTTTTGCAAAACAATGTTAGAACGGGAGTACAAATCATGGGGCTAAATCCTGACTATACACTCATATTGATTGATGGACAGCCAATGATTGGTCGTGTTGCGGGCGTGCTGGACCTGTCGCGAGTATCGGTTGGAGCAATAGAAAGAGTTGAGATTGTCAAAGGTCCTATGTCAAGTTTGTATGGGAGCGATGCTCTTGCGGGTGTGATTAATATTATCACAAAAAAACCGGCTTTAGGATGGAGTGGCAGAGTATATAGTCAATATCTTGCAAAAGGTCCTTCAGAAATTCAAACTGAGGGTGGGTACGGTAGTGAGAAAATAGATATATCTGCATATCTTAATGCAAAAAGAGCAACACCATTTGAATTAACACAGAATGTTCAAAATCGTACAGTTGTGTCTCCTTATGCCGGGTTTGTAGATTATACGGGGCAGTTAAAATCTAAATGGTATGTCTCCGACCATGTTTCTATAATGGCGGATGCGCGTTTGTTTCACTCTGAGAGTCAAGGAAAATTTGTTGAATCATTTTTTGGACAAGTTGCCCAAAATGAAGGTGCTGTCATCCAAGATGAGCGCTCTGCTACGATGTCAACAGAGTGGTCGCATGGCAAGGCACGTTTAACGGCTCAATTATATGGATCTGCTTACACAGAGCGTTATGAGTTTGATACTGTTCAAGGCAACAATTCACAGACGGATGATTTATTGCGTCGGATTGCTCGTGGGTATGTGCAATATGATGTATTGTGGAATCTCAAAAATAGATTTACTTTTGGAACAGAATACCATGTTGATGATATAGGAGGAGCACGATATCCCGATAAACCTTTTTTTTCGACGTTTTCGGGTTTTATGCAATGGGAAGGCAATCCTGTTGATTGGATATCGTATTCATTGAGTTCACGTTATGTTAAAAACAGTGCTTTCGAGAACCCGAGTTTAAGCGATAGTACCCTCTTGCATTTGTTGTGGCTTACTAATCCGAAATTAGCATTAAATGTCAAAATTGGTGATGATATTCGTGTTCGAGCAAGCATTGGTACGGGCTTTAAGGTACCCGATTTTCGCCAATTGTATGTACAGTTTACCAATAATTTATCAGGCGCAGGATATCAGTTGATAGGGGCACGCAGAATTGGCAGTAATTTACGTCCCGAGCGTTCTGTATCGTATGAAACAGGAATAAGTTGGGACAGAAACTACCTCAATATTGTAGAGAATACCATATTGACATTTGGTTTCGATATGCAATATTTTCGTAATGATTTAACAGATTTAATTGATTTTGTCCAAGTTGGAAATGTCGGTGATCAAGCTTTATATTCTTACAGAAATATAAAAAGAGCAAGAACACAGGGCATTGAATCAAATATCAAATCAGGTTTATTTTTGCCTAGCAATAAAAATATAACATTTTCAGCAGGATATCAATATCTTATAGCCGATGATTTAGACATATTGGAAATCTTCGAAAAACGATTGACATATTTATCAACAAATGGCGAAGAAATTCAACTAAATCCAAAAGATTATGGTGGTTTGTGGTTTCGTTCAGCCCATAGTGGTGTGCTGCGCTTACAATACACCCATGGCACAGAACTCACAGACGGTTGGAGTGCGAATCTAAGGGCGCAATTTATAGGACGTTTTGGTGATCAGCAAAAGAATGTTAATGGGGCTTTCCCTTTTGCTCCTTCGGGTTCTTCAATTTCTATTGCTGTCTTAGATAATGAAAATGAGTATGCCGATGGTTATACACTTTTGAACTCAAGTGCATATTATCGCTTTGTATTTGAGAATTCATGGCTGGCTTCTCTGACACTTACAGCGGGCATAAACAATATACTTAATGCAATAGATTTGGTGTCAGTACCCGGTCTTGTCGGTCATCAGATTTTTGCCAATATCACAGTAAAATTCTAACCCATATTGAAAACATCTGATATGCTATACCACTATATAGTAGTAAAATTACTTAGGGTATGGTGTTCTTAGAAACAGGAGTGTATGGTGAGAATTTGACAAAAATGTTGGTCTTTACAGCTGTTAACACAATGAAAAATAGTATAATAGTGCAATTCATAACAAGACAAAAAAAGCAAAGTATATGAAAAAAAATTCGTTTGTAATTTGCTCTACATTTGTATAACTCAAGAAAACACCGTATTTTTGCTGTCCTCAAATGAGATGCACCGTTCGTCTAGCGGTTAGGACACCGCCCTTTCACGGCGGTAGCACGGGTTCGATTCCCGTACGGTGTACAGTTATTAAGCCCCTCCGTCCATGACGGGTGGGCTGTTTTTTTGTATAAGCCGCGATTTATTTTGATTATCAAGCATGTCGGAGAAAGCCCCAAAAAAGAAAAATAAGATTCTTCTGATACTACTTATTCTCATGGTCATCGGAGTTGTTTCTGTGCTGGGATGGCTTTATTCCGATTCCTTGTTCGGCTCAGCGGAGTCATCGTCTATTGAGTACTCTCAAGCTTACGAAGATGTCGCTACATTGGATTCTACCGATGCTGCACAACAAGAAAAACAACTCGAAGAAGTACAACCTATTGATGTGGACATGCAATCGGAAGAAGATGTCCTTGTTTCTAATGATTCGACATTAAATCAGGATTCTGCCTCGGTTTCGGTAACGACATTATCACGAAGAACGGAACCGTCGGCATCAATAGTGAGCGATGTGTCAAGTCCTTTATCAATTCGTGGTAAAAGGATCAATATTGCTGTTATTGGGGTGGATGCTCGATTAGGTACAAACACGCGCCATGCTGATGCAAATCATCTTATCTCAATTTTACCTGATAGTGGTGTAATTCAAATTTTTTCTGTGCCCCGAGACACGCCCGCCGAAGCTAATATGCCCGATACCAGTGGACAAAATAAATTGACGATTGTTTATGCAAATAGAGGAATTAAATCGTATCTAAAAGAGTTGGGGCGCATAACAGGTGTGGGAGAAATACCGTATTATATGGAGGTTGGTTTTTCGCAAGCAATGGGAATCATTGAAATGCTCGGCTTTAAGGACAGTAAAGCTACGTTGCAAGTACTGCGTTCTCGTAAAGGGCTTGGCGGCGATGATTATCAGCGATGTTACAATCAGGGACAATTTATAAGGCAATCAATTCTCTCGCATTTTAAACGGTTTGACGGTGTTATGGGAGATGTCCTTTTACGGGGAGGATTGAAATTCACGAATACAAATATTACTCCTGTAATAGCATCCTCCATAATTGACGAATTGCAAAAAGTTAACTTTCCTCGTTCCGGCAATGCTGTGAGTGTCCATGTACGTCCCCGTATGAAAATGAAGTTTAAGGTCTATGATTTTACAAATCCCGAAACATTTTCTCGATTAAAAGATAAGATAGAGCATTTTAATAAATGGAATAAAGATGGTAATGGTTTAGATGCCGGCAGTGAGCAAAGAAAAATCGTTAATCGCCTTACCCAACTAATCCTGCAAGCAAAAAAAGATACATTAAGTCGTCCATCACAAGTTGTGCGGTCTTTATCTCGTTTATTTGAACAAAGGGCATGGATGCAAGTATCCGATCCCATTACACGAGAAAATATAAGGGATGATTTTTCGGATTTACTTATTGCTGCCTACACAAGACAAAAAAAATATACTCAAGCCCAAGAAGTACGTAATACATTAGAATTAGAGAAAAAATTATTTGAGGCAGTCAAACAAAAATAAGAATTGCTTGAAATACTTCAAGCAATTCTTATTTTTAGATTAATTGTATTAACAAATCTGTATTATTTGTTTTCTAATGTTATGACAGGTAGAATCATCTCCTCCATCGAAATACCACCATGTTGTATGCTGTCCCGATAACGCTGCGCATAATGGTTGTAATCTGTCGGATACACATAATATATATCTTCTTTAGCAATAATATAATTCGTTGAAAGACCTGTGTTCGGTAATTTGTATTCTTCCGGCGATTTTATATGTAATGTTGATTTACCATCTGCTTTTACATTACGACCATATTTAAATCGAAGACATGTGCTCGTTTCTCTATCGCCAAAAGCTTTGACGGGGTGCATACAACGTACAGAACCATGATCGGTTGTTATAACAATACTGATATCTTTCACTTCAGATAATGTTCGTAATATGCCAAATAAACTTGAGTGTTGAAACCATGATTTTGTTAATGAGCGGTATGCTGATTCATCCGGAGCAATTTCTTTTAGGATTGCATAATCAGATCGCGAATGTGCAATCATGTCCACAGCATTGAACACAATAGCAGTAAGATCATTTTGGGCGTAACGCAATATTTGATTCTCTATTTTTTTACCAAAATCTGTGTCTATAACTTTGATATATTGTACATCGTTTTTTAATGGAATTCTTCTTCTTTTAACCCATTGTTGTAATAATTCTTTCTCATGTGCATTTTGACTATGTTCGCCGGCAGCAAGATCCGGAGAGTATTGGGGATAATGTTTGAAAAATTCCGATGGAAATAATCCTGCAAATATGGAATTACGTGCAAATGGCGTGGCTGTAGGTATAATCGAATTATAGTATTCCTTTTGTACAGAAAAATAAGGGCGAATCAATTCTTCCATCATTAACCACTGATCTAAACGCATACAGTCAACGATAATAAAAAATGTCTTTTTACCTGCCTGCAATTTTGGTTGCAGATATGTATCAAGTATATGCGGCGATAACTTGGGCGAAGACTTATCCGGAGAAGCAATCCATCCGCGATAATTATCCTCAATAAATCTACCAAAAGCAGCATTACATTCGCGCCATTGGTCTTGCAGGGTCTGAGCAAAACCAAGTTCAGGATGTTTATCCAAGTCAAGACTGAAATTGACTAATTTTGTGTAGATATCAAGCCAGTCATTCCATTCTAAATAGCCGAATAAGCGACGTGAAATATCCGTAAATCCCTGTAAATAGTCTTGGGTAAATTTCTCTTTGGTGATTCTGCGTGACTCAAGGAATTTTTTACATGCAGCAAGAATTTGTGCAGGGTTAACCGGCTTGGTTAAATAATCGTCAATTTTTTTACCGATGGCTTCTTCCATCACCGATTCCGCTTCATTTTTGGTGACCATGACCACGGGGATATCAGGGTCTATTTCTTTGAGCAATGGCAATGTGTCCAAGCCGCTCATTCCTACCATTGATTCATCGAGAAAATATAAATCGTGGCGTTCACGGCGCGCTATTTCAAGGGCATCGTCGCCATTGGAGGCAGTATTTACTTCATAACCGCGCTGTGTAAGGAGTATAATATGAGGTCGCAGTAAATCAATCTCATCATCAATCCAGAGGATTTTGCCTTTTGTTTGTTCCATACTGTACTTTCTATAAATAAGAGTAATTCATACCGAGTATCGGCTGAGGACAATGTCAATGTGGGAACAATATCTATAGATGAATTCTCTGAAAATTTATGAGTAGTTTTCTTGACTGACGTTTTACATTAAATTTCGTGTAATAAAAAAAACCGCCGTACTCTGTTGAATACGACGGCATACAATGTATCAGTTAATTTTTGAATTAACGCATGATGGAAACAGCTTTTGTAAGTGTTTGACCTTCAAGAGTTAATGAAATATAATAGACCCCCGGCGCAAATTGAGATGTGTTCACATTACGTGCATGGGTACCATTTTCTAAATAGTTATCGTATAATGTTGCTACCGTACGACCAAGTGCATCGGAAACTGTAATTGTAGCATTGCCCGATTTTTGTGTTGCGAAGCTGAAACTGAAATTATCAGCCGCCGGATTTGGTGTTGGTGCTGATAATGAGAACTGAGAAGTAGAGACCGTTTCATTGTCATTGACACTTACTGTGCTAAATGGATCAGTCATAGCAAATTTTACATCTTGCGATGCTGAAATAATACATCCGCGAGCTGATGTTGGAAATTGTGTTCTACCAGTGCCGAAGAGATTATTATTACCGGTTGTCACAGTATGAAGAGTAAGTAGAGGAACTTTATCTAAGGAAGCAATGACAGGAGGAATTTTTGTTCCTTTGTCGAAGCGGTCATCGTCTGTGACATTGCGTGCATTACCCCACGTTGAGCTATTACCTTTACGTGTTGCCATATACACATCTGTATTATACATAAAGCGTACCGTATCATCAACAGTAACTACTTGCCCCTGTTGTTGTACAGAACGAGCAGTATAGATTGGATTATTGAAAGTGACACGGCGAGCAAAATTATTATTAACCCATTTGAGTACGACATCGCTACCATCCACAGTTCTTGCTGCTTGAATTTCAAAAGCAAGATCACTTTCATCATATTGAGCCCATGGCTCGGAATTTCCTCTTTCCTGTGTGAGTGCATCCCAAAAACTTGCAGTCACAGGAGCAATGACAGGATGATCGGTTAGGTTATCATTAATTGTTGCAACCTTACGTAAAGTCCATGTTCCTTTATTGTAGGCAGCCTCTACCAAATCAACACCTGTAATAACAGTATTATCATCCAAAGCCATGATAAAAAAGAATGACGTTTGATCATCACCGGTTGCTACAGCACCATTTTGGTTATAGTGATAACGGAAAGAAGCGTTTGCAGCACCTTGAGCACTTGCATATTCTTGATAAAGTTCAACCGGAAATTTTTGGAAATCAGACCATGTTTTTCCGCCGTCAGTTGATTTGGAAAATGCCGGTTTGCGGTTGCTAAAATCCGGATCATCAGCAAAAACATTAAATATCCAAGAGTAGAGATTGCCATCCGGATCAGAGCAGCTTATCATTGGGCTGCTATAATTACCATCAAGTGTAGCCCCGGGTGGTAAATAGAAAATATCAGCTACAGGTGACCATTTTTGGGGAACAGACTTTACAGTAAAATCACCCGCTTCATTACCATAGACCCAAACGCCATGTTGACCGGCTTGTGCAGCTGCAGGATCACCCGGATCAAGTGTTCCGGACCAAAGTATTCCTCCACCTTTGCTATCGTCAAAATTTGTTAATTTTCCTGAGAAAGTATAGCTGTAATCACTTGCATTACTAGGGCTTGTCATTTCTTCAATAAGAGGATCTTCGCCGGCAATCAAGACGGCAGCTGTGCTGGAACGAGCATTTTGATAGCTTCCTGCACCATTATTATCATAGTTTGCTCCACAAGCAACAACAACCATTTTAGTTAAGTCTGTTGTTTCACCATCAGGATTTGAAATTGCCACTTGCGGCATAAGTACGATACGATTTTGATTCGATGGAACAAGAACTCGCGGTGTCCATGATGAACCATTATTTGTGCTTATGCGAAGGGTCATGTCACCACCGGATTGAGTAAGTGATGATGCAGCCAAAGCCATGATGCCGGATGTTGGATCGTAAGCAAGCGGATTTGATGGCTGAAAATATGAGAAGAATGACGTGTTAAAGGTTGATTGTAAAATAGTCCGATAACTTAGAGCTTGCGGATTCTCATCTTTGCTTACATCAGTGCTTGCTGTCTCATTCGTTAGTGTTACTGATGGCGGCATGATTTGCTTTTTCTGTGGCAAAGCAACTTTTGGATTGGGAACACCGGCTTGTGCACCTGTGTACGCCATAGCTGCAAGAGCCAATGAAGTAACTAACTTTTTCATAGTTATACTACCTTTTTGATAAATAAATAAAATTTTGGTTAAAGTAACAATCTTGCAAATTTACATACATATTTTTTTTTATGATACACTTGGACAAAAAAAAACAAAATTTAGCACCTGTGTATCTTCATTACATTGTTAGATATGTTCTACCTGTAAAGATTGAAATAGACAGATTCTGTTTCATACTTACAACAATCAAGCAATTGGATCAAATATCCCTTGTAGCAATCTTTTTGCTATAGTGTGCATGATGTACAGTAAGGTTACAAATAATACGTCACCGCAACATTATATAAAACCAATTTTACATAAAGATTTATGAATCAATTAGTTGAAACTCAGATAAGGGAAGCTGTCGGTCAAGTTGCCGATAATGATTTAGGGTTCACATTAGCAGAGCTTAACGCTATCAGTAATATACAGTTAAGCGACAATGCGATAAATGTTTATTTAGAATTGATACCCCCTGTGCACTGGGTGGCTCAAACAATTGACCAAAGAGTAAAGCAAGCTGTGGCTGCGATTGCCCCCGGAAGTCAAATAACGGTATTTGTACGTGAGAAGGAGGTTCCTCGTCTTGCAAATGCCGGAGTATTGCCGAATGTTTCGCAGTTAATCGCTGTTGCTTCCGGCAAAGGTGGAGTAGGTAAGAGCACGATTGCTGCAAATCTGGCTGCTGCTCTTGCTCAAAAAGGTGCCCGCGTGGGTTTGTTAGACGCTGACATCTATGGACCAAGTCAGCCCACAATGTTCGGTATGGCAGATGAACAAATGCGAGCTGAGAAAACAGAAGATGGTCGTGTGCTTGGTTTCCCCAATGAGCAATATGGTGTGAAAGTCGCTTCTATAGGTTTTGTGATGGAGCGTGACCAAGCAGCAATTATGCGAGGACCGATGCTTGCAGGATACTTTACGACTCTTGTTGAACAAATTGCATGGGGTGAACTCGACTTTCTTGTATTTGATTTACCTCCCGGTACAGGTGATATACAACTGACATTGACGCAAAAGATTCCGTTAACAGGTGCTGTTATGGTAACAACTCCGCAAGAAATATCATTAGCTGATGTACGCAGAAGTATCTCTATGTTTCGTAAAGTCAATGTGGATATACTTGGTGTCATCGAGAACATGAGCTATTTCATACCGCCCGATATGCCGGAAAAGCGATATGATATTTTTGGTAGAGGTGGCGGTAAAATGGCTGCTTTACAAGCTAATGTGCCATTTCTTGGTGAGGTACCACTGACTTTAGGAACGCGATCAGGGGGGGATGAAGGTATGCCTGTGGTGCTCAATCCTGATGATTTTTCTCAAGGACAACTATTAAGAGAGATTACTGCTTCTGTCGTCTCACAAGTGCGAAAAGTGAATCTCAAAAAAATGGAACAGCCTGTTGTACAAATAACACTCTAATACAATGGAAATTTTACGATGGAAACGACACTAATAGAACAAGCAATCGAAACCGTTCTGGAACAGGTAAGGCCATATTTAATGGAAGACGGCGGTAATGTGGAGTTTGTCCGTTATGAGCCGGATACCCATGTTGTAGAAATTCGCTTACTTGGGAATTGTAAAACATGTCCTATGGCTGGAATGACTCTCCGTGGCGGTATTGAACGAATGATTATTGCTCATGTTCCTATTGTCAAAAGAATTGAATCTGTTTCTTAACTGTAAAAAATATATGAAGAGTTTGCTTAGAATATTGTATGTGATAGTAATATATGGCTTTACATTGACTAATGTTGCCGGAGGAGAAGCCCATTTCCCACGCACATTTCTTACCTATGAGAATGCATATTCCCACATGAATATACTTTCGTCCGACAAAATGAAAGGGCGCGATACCCCCAGTCCTGAACTTGATTCTGCGGCGGCATATATTGCAAAAAATTTCGCTTCATACGGTGTCAGCCCTATACAAGGACAATATTATCATACTTATTCTGTGAAAGAATTTGATTTGGGAAGTCCCACAAGACTTGCTTGCAAAAACAAAGACAGCATTCATGTGTTTATGTTAAAGCATGACTTTATTCCGTTCAGCATTTCGGGTGAAGCTGAAATCAAGGATGCCTCATTGGTTTTTGCCGGATTCGGTTGGGTTGATTCATCAAAAAATTATGATGATTTTGCAGCTATTGATGTACGTGATAAAATTGTTGTGATGATTGGTGGTATGCCGACTTTTGGTATTGCCCGTCAGAGTTCAGAAGGGGAAGGACGTGAGAGAGGTATAAGAACAAAAGTACGTAATGCTCGATTGCGAGGTGCAAAAGGTGTTATTATTTTTAGTAATCCTCTCCTGCGTATGAAGTTAAGACCCGTCGGCTATCCCTTTCCTTCTTTATACCCGGCTTTATCGGGAGAAAAAATGCCATTGGTATATGATGACGGTACTGTGGAAACTATGCCGGTTGTACATGCCGGTGAAAAAATAGCCTCTTTGTTGTTTGGGTCTGTAGAATCTTTGCGTACACTCGTATCTCGTATGGATAGTCTTTCTTTACCACAATCATTTGATTTTACAAAGGATATAAAAATTTCTGATTTTACGGTTACATTCGTGACCAAAAAAACACCTGTGAAAAATGTCATGGGTATTATTAAAGGTGCAAAAAGCAAGGGAGAATATATTGTTATCGGTGCTCACTATGACCATGTGGGATTTTCACGTCCACAGTCAAAGCAGAAAGACTCAATTTTCAATGGAGCAGATGATAATGCTTCCGGAACCACAGGTTTGTTGCTTTTAGCGCAATCCATGGCAACAATAGCGGATGAACTTCAGCGAGATATTGTATTTGTAGCTTTCAGTGGCGAAGAAAAAGGACTATACGGTTCACGTGCCTTTGTGGAAACATCACCATTACCATTGCAACAATGTGTGGCTATGTTCAATATGGATATGATAGGCAGAAACGATAGCAATACACTATCCGTTGGAGGAAATTCGCGTTGCCCTGAGCTAGCAGAATTAAATGAAAAAGAGAATCAAAAAATGTCCAATCCGTTTACTATCAAATATGATGCTGAACAGTTTTTCTTTAGAAGCGATCAAGCCAATTTTGCCAAGAAAAAAATACCGGTCTTGTTTTATTTTAGCGGAGAACATGCGGACTATCATAAAGTAACTGATGAAATTTCCAAGATTAATTTCGACAAGTTATTACGAATAACAGAGTTATGCGGAAGAACCGTAGTAAAAACTGCTAATGTACACGGACGTTTGCCGTACTCGCCTCAAAAGGGAGATGAGTGAAGGTTTTGAATAGATGATGGGTGGTTTCTATACCTAAACTTAAGTGTTATACCTGATTATATGTTCATAGTGCGTGATGTCAATAATTGCTAAATCAAATTTTGCCATAATATTGCACGAGATTCAATCTTATAGAATAGATTGTAAAGTAAAAAGTGAAGACAATAAATGTTTTTTTGAGGTATAAATTAAGTCTTCATTCTCAAAACCGTAATTTTGCTTAAAATTTATGTTTCACAAAATAAAAGTGTTAGTATTATGAAACACACGACACGTAGGATGCTATTGGCATGTATAATGCTTTTTGGCGCAATTGTTTCGACCAGATCACAAGAACCGACATGGCAGAATGCCCAACGGTATGGTGGTATTGGTACAGAGTTCGGAGCAGCCATTGAAGTAAATGGGGCAAGTGTTTTTTCATGCGGAAGTTTTTCCGCTACAACAATTATGGGAGCAGCTCTTCTGACTTCATCCGGTGGCAGTGATATGTATGTAGGGCGTTTTACCCAACAAGGACAAGCTGTTTGGGCGCAAAAAGCAGGTGGGTCGGGCGATGATAGAGCAACTGCTTTGGCTGTAAGTGCCGATGGCGATGTCTATGTTACCGGCTGGTTTAGCGGTACTGCTACTTTTGGGCTACAGCAACTTGTCAGTGCCGGCGGTCGTGACATATTTGTTGCTAAGTACAATACTAACGGTGTGTTGCAATGGGTTAAAAGAGCAGGGTCTGCACAAGATGATACAGCTGAAGGTATAACTGTTGCGGGCAATAGTCTTTATATCAGCGGTTCCTTTAAAGACTCGACCCGATTTGGTAATCTTGCTATGATGCGTGCGGTTGGTAAAACAGATTTCTTCGTTGCTTCATATAATCTTAATGGTACAGAACAATGGTCAAAACAAGGTGGTTCCACAAGTATGGCTTCCGCTCTTGATATTGTTGCCACAGCATCTGCCGTATATATTGGCGGATCATTTACGGATTCCTTAAAACAAGTTGGCACTATTGTTTCCGCCGGTGGTCATGATGCTTTTGTGGCAAAATATTCTTCAACGGGTGCATTTCAATGGGTGCGTCATTGGGGACGTGCCCAAGACGATATGATTAATGATATGGCTTTGACACCAAATCGGCGATTGGTACTTGGCGGATCATTCAAAAGTGATACTATTAATTTTGCTTCAACTGCTTTAGCAAGACCGGGTACATCCGGTGGCTTTATGGTACGTATTGATACCCTAAGTGGCGTGCCTGATTGGGCTGTGCGTATCGGTGGCGCAGGTGCTAATGCTGTAATGGGAGTTGGGACAGACGCAGTAAATGCAATGTATGCCACGGGCATATTTTCAGCTCCATATTCGCAAGGAGCAATCGCTCTTACTCATGCCGGAGGTACAGATGTATTTGCAATGAAATATACTTCAGCAGGTGTACTCGAATTTGCTCGCTCTGCCGGTGGTGAATCTGATGATGCAGGTAATGGTGTTGCTGCCGGTGACGGTGGTGAATCGTATTATACAGGTACAACATTCTTTAGAAGTACATTTGATCAAATCATTCTTGGTGGTAATGGAGCTGATGATGCTTTTGTAGCTCGTTTGTCTGCTATATCGGGTATTGATGCGGGTGTGACATCAATTCTTACCCCAACAATACCGTTTGCACAAGGTGGGCAACAAGTCAGCGTAATGGTAAAAAATTATGGAACACAACGTTTGGATTCTGTTCGCATCAGTTGGACATTTAATGGAACGCCACAAACAACTGTACGCCATACAACAGCTATTGAACCCGGGCAAACGGCGACAGTAATTTTAGGTACACCGTCATTTCCGGCAAAAACATTATCTTCAATAACTGCTACAACTCTATTTCCAAATGGCTTAACAGATAATAATGATATAAACGATGCGCGTACTGTGCAAAGAGGTCCCGGTTTATCTACCGGAGAATATACAGTCGGTGGTTCTGCGCCTGATTTTGGATCAGTTCAACTTGCTAATGAATATCTCCACATTGCCGGTGTTTTGGGACGTGTTACAATGAATATTCGTTCGGGTAATTATGAAGGTCCATGGGAAATAACAACTATTCCCGGATTAACAGGCGAACGTCGTCGTATAGAATTTCGCCGTGATGATAATCAAACAACAAATCCGGTAATTTCTTACAATGCGATTTATCCTAATAATAATTATGCTTTGATGATTAGTGGTGCTGACTGGCTGACATTTACCAATATTAATTTTACAAGTACAGGTACAAGCGCATTTTCTCGTGTTGCATTGCTGAATAATAATACACGTGCAATACGATTGGAAGGATGTCAATTTACAGTTGCTGCCAATACTTTATCTGCGGATAATAATTTTGTTGTTGCAGATAATAATATTTGTGATTCATTAATAGTGCGTAATTGTACATTTACACGTGGCGCAATTGGTTTTGATTTAGCTGAAAGTGCTGTTGATAGAAGTAATATTATCATCGAATCGAATACTGTACAAAATTTTACAACACATGGTCTTTCTCTATCAGATATTATCTCACCGATTATTACTAAAAATACTGTAAAGACAAATTCAAATTCTGTCATCGGACTTTCTGTTAGTAATTCTTCCGGTTCTGCGACAGTGACTCAAAATAATATTAGTAATATTCCTTCGGGTGCAGGTATTGTTGCATCGAGTTTAGAATCATTGGTCACTTCTCCGTCATTGTTTGCTAATAATATGGTGAAAATCGGTAATGCCACTACACAAGAATCGTATGGTATTATTGTTTTTAATTCTCATAATTGTTCGCTTTATCATAATACAGTAAATAATGCATCTACAGATAGAAGTCAAGCATCTTTGCTGATTGAAAATGGCAGCGGTGTTCAATTACTAAATAATATATTCTATAATTCAGGCGGTGGGAGAGTATTGGACATAGAGTATGCAATGACGAACCCACTCATTGCATCTGATTTTAATAATCTTTACACAAATGGTCCAATCCTTTCCCGTTGGAATAATGGGATGACAGTTGATACAATATATAGTTTGCAAGAACTGCGTAATGATAAATCAATTGATATTAATTCTGTTGCTCGTAATACAACATTTGCTGCGGATGGAGTGCATTTAACTTTCGTTGATGAAACGTTGTATGGTACGCCGACTATTGCTGCCATTGTTCCACAGGATATTGATAATCAGATGCGCAGAAACTATTATCGCGGAGCTGATGAGATTATTCCGATGATTACATTAACAAAACAACCACAACGTACAGTAGCGTGCGCAGGTGATAATGTTGTTTTTGAAATAGAGGGTACAATTACTAATGCGGGAGTTTTGAATTATCAATGGCAAAAAAATGGTGTAAATATCATGGATTCAACACGAAGCAGATTAGTATTGAGAAACGTAACATACGATAATGATGGGTTTTATCGTTGTATCGTTTCCGGAAATTCAGGTGCCGATACAATATATTCATCCATTGGGCAATTAAGTGTTACAACAAAAACAGAAATCTTACGCGATCCTTTACCAAGTTATTTGTTGACCGGTGATAATGCACGTTTTGAAGTTTTGGCAGAAGCTGCACCGATTATTTCTTTAGGCAAAGTGCGTTATACATGGTTACGCGGTACAACTGTTCTTCAAAATTCACAAAGAATTTCCGGTCAAGGTACGCCAGTTCTTCAAATATTATCCGTGCAGCCATCCGATACCGGTCGTACATATCGTGTGATTGTTGATGGTGCTTGCGGATCTGATACTTCAGCATATTTCTCATTGTTATTACCCGGTGGAACATTTAGCATTCAGCCGCAAGATGCGGAAGTGTGTGCGAATGAAAGAGTACAGTTAACAACAGAGGTAAAAACGAATGTGACAAATCCGACGATCATATATCAATGGCGACGCAATGGCACTCCTATTACTGATGATGGTCGTGTAACGGGAACAGCATCACCTGTATTGACCATTAATGCAGTGAGTTCAGCGGATACTCTTGGGGCATATACATTATATGTGCGTATTCAAGAATTAAATAGCGAATTTATTTCCAATCCTGTGCGTGTAATTTTGAAAAAAGCAACATCTATTGTGACAGCCCCGAGTAATGTTAATGCCTGCCCCGGCAAACCCGTGACTCTTACAGTAGGAGCACAAGGAGCAGCAATACGTTATCAATGGCAACTTAATGAACAGAATATTGCAGGAGCAACAACAGCTACGCTCACAATTAATAATCTTAATGAACAAAATATTGGTCAATATCGCGTTGTTGTTACCGGAGACTGCGGTACAGTAACTTCTGCTAATGCTACTGTCGGTTTAATTGATCCTGCAAAATTTCTCATAGAACCACCTGCACAAATTATTGCTAATCCGGGTACGCAATTAGTGATTAATATACCGGCTGGCGGACAAATTCCTATTACCTATCAATGGTATAAAAATGGTGTTCCTTTGCAAAATGAAACATTAAACCCATTTTTCAAAAACAATATTACTTTTGCAGATTCGGGCACCTATTATTGTGTTGCACGCAATGTATGTGATTCCGTTATTTCAAAATCGGTGCGTGTGAAGATTGTACCGACAAGTGTAGAGGATATGAGTTATGGCGAATCAAATGATATATCTATTACGCCGAATCCGGCTTCAACGACAGCACAACTTAGTTTTGCTGCACGTCAAGCTGCCCCATATACTCTTCGTATCTATGATGCAGCAGGCAGAATAGTGCATACACAAGAAGGCGTAGCAACACAAATGCGTGAGACTATTGAATTGTCGGCAGAAGCGCTTGATTTGGTTAGTGGAGCATACTATTGTGCAGTCGAGATAGGAACAAAACGTATGGTTGTTCCCATAGTCTTTATTCCATAAAATTCGTTCACATTGATTATGAAGGGCGACAAAACTCTATGGAGTTTTGTCGCCCTTATGTATTTTTGAAATGTTGTGATACTCTAAAGCGATATAGTATGACGGAACAATCAAACATTCAGACTCTTATTAACTCTTGGAATCATGAGTTGGCATCAACTGAGGAAGAGAGCAAAGACTTCTGTTTACGTCAATGTAAGATAGCCGAAACTATGCTCAATACAGACCCTCAAAAAGCGGATGGTATTGTTGCCGCTCTTGTCTATTTTGCACAACAGTATATTGGTGATTATGAAGCAAAGTTGGAAATAGAAAAAGAAGCATTATTAGTACGTGGTGCAACGCTCTATAGATTAGCACAATATCAAGAAGCTCTCACAATAAGTTCTCGCGCTTTAGAAATAGCAAAAGAAATAGGTGATATAAAAGGACAATCTTTTGCAATGAATACCATGGGAGCTGTAGCTATTGCGCAAGGGGATTATGTCAAAGCTTTGTATCAGCACACAGAGAGTTTGGCATTGCGTCAATCAATCCACGATGATGCTTTGACTGCAACGTCATTGATGAATATTGGTAATGTGTATTTAGCACTTGGCGATGTCACTAATGCCCATGAATATTTTATGCAAAGTTTATTGTTGCGTGAGAAAATCAATGATGAGCATGGTATTGCTGTTTCTTTATCGAATATAGGTAATGTCTATGGCGTAATAGGTGATACCGAACAAGCTGTTGAATATTTGCAAAAAAGTTTGGCACGTAAAATAGCAACCAATAATAAACAAGGTCAGGTACAAACATTATGTGATCTTGCAACACAGTATCTTTCATTAGGTGATGTGGAAAAAGCACGTGATCATGCCAATGTAGCTTTACAAGTTGCCATATATTTAGGTAATCTTGATGGAGAAGCATCCGCATTATATCTTTTAGGATTAATAGAAAAAAAAGCTGCAGATTATACTTATGCTCTTGAATATTTTGCACATTCATTGAAGATACGAACAAAAACAGGTAATACAAAAGGACTTATTGAAACTGTGGTGGCGCAATGTGATGTATTTATTCATTTACAACGATATGAGGATGCACAATCAATATTAGATAACATACAGCAGAAAGCCGAAAATCTTCAGTCACTTACTCTCTTACGTTCATTCCATCAGCAATATTCTATAGTGTGTGAAAAATTGAAAAATTTTGAACGTGCTTTATATCATTCACGATTATATCATGATCTGCATGAACGTGTGTTTAATCAGCACAGTGCCGAACGACTTAGAAATTTACAAATATTACATCAAGTAGAATCTACGAAAAAAGAAAACGAGATTTACCGTTTACGTAATATAGAACTTGCGCAAGCTTACAAAGATGCTGATAATCTTAGCCGGTCATTGTCATTGACTAATGCTGAGTTAAATGAAGCCATTGAGCAATTGGAAATAATAAATAAAGAGAAAAATGATATTTTCGGTATAGTTGTTCATGATTTGCGTAATCCACTGACGGCGATAACACTTACGGTTTCGGGTGCATTGAGCAATAGTCGAAAAATATCTACGGATGATATGATTCTTGTATTGCAAAGAATAAAGAAATATACTGATCACATGACGCAGATAATTAAAAAAATGGTGGATATGTTTACGATGGAGTCAAGAACAATGAAACCCATCATGGAACAACACAATCTTGCGACAATAATAAATAAAGTTGTGGATAATTTTGTACCCGTTGCCAATGAAAAAAACATATCAATACATGTTGATGCTTCAACACAAGCTGTTGCTGAAGTTGATATGATTCTTTTTGAGGAAATTATTGATAATGTATTGTCAAATGCAATAAAATTCTCACCGTATGATTCAAAGGTTAATATTAAAATTTTTACAGTAGAACAATAACATATTTATACAATGAACACACAAGAACTCCTTACATGGTTTGAAACCCAAAAACAACAATCTGATATACTTATAGTGCCGTCGGAAATTTTTGGATTTATTAATACGACAAATAGTAAAGCCATCATTTCTCATTTTCATTCACATACATTCATGCAATTACCCGAATCCGAAATTGCTTTTTTTCAATGGTTGCAAAGTATAGCACCCGAGGTATGGGATGATCTATGGAAAACGGATGCGCATGATGAACCATATATTGTCAGCATATCGCTGTTGACTGATATATTGCAACATAATAGAGGTTTCCCAATTTGTGATTTGATGACAACGGATAATTATTATTTTACGTCAGAACATTTTATCAAGGGCGAATCCGATGATTTTATTCAAGCAATTGAGAACAAAATTCTTTCGGAATCATCATTGTCGCTAAGTCAATTATTGGCATGGGAAATATATACGGCTCCGATTGATATTTGGCGTTTTTCCTATATTCACAATGTCCCTTTGCGTGATGCTAAGAAAGCAGTACATGAACTTGTCGAAGATCGCATTCTTATCCATTTGAGAACATCAGCAGAATTGTCTGCTTATATGGAATTGTAATAAATTATTCATCACTTCATAATCAATAATTAAAATAGGGTATATAATGTATGCAGGTATAGATATTGGCGGTACTACCATAAAATACGGTATTGTCCTTGATGATGGATCAATTGTTTTCCAAAATGCTATTCATACCGATGCCGCACGGGGAAAAGAAAAAATGATATCCGATATTCAGGGTATAATCCGTACAATGAACGAAGAATTTCCATCGTTACTTTCTGTCGGTATCGGTTTTCCTGCGGTGGTTAATCCAAAGGATGGTTGTGTCTATTATCCGGCAAATTTACCCGGTTGGGATATCGTACCTCTTACAACTATTGTACAGCAATATTCCGCTGTACCGATTATTATTGATAATGATGCGAATGTGGCTGCATTGGCTGAAAGTGAATTAGGAGCCGGCAAAGATACTTCCCATTTTCTGTATGTGACACTTGGCACCGGCGTAGGAGGAGGAATTATTGTCAATAATCGAATTTATTCCGGCGAACAGGGAGGTGCCGGAGAAATTGGGCATATTGTTATTGATATTCACGATGAACCAACAGATACGATGAAAAAAGATAATAGATTATTCCGTGCAGGAACATTAGAAGAACGCGTTGGAAGATTGGGAATTATTGCTACGGCAAAAAAAATACTTCAACAATATCCGCAATCATATTTACATCAATTTGCCGATTCTCTTGATGTTGAACATATTTCATTGGGTATTGAACATAATGATGAAGCATCAATACGATGTTTTGAATTATCCGGACATTGGCTGGGTTTGGGATTGGCAGGTATATTAGCAATATTAGATATGCACATTGTTGTTGTGGGTGGCGGTATATCGAAAGCGCATCCTTTATTGCTTGATACTGTACGCAATACTTTACAATATCGTTCATTGCCCACGATAGCGCGAAAAGTGGAAGTCCGCACAGCACATTTCAGCAATAATGCCGGTATTGTGGGTGCGGCTATGCTCGGCAAACAACATTATATGAATATATGATTTGTCAAAAAAAAAGCGATACTTTTCAGCATCGCTTTTTGGGAATTTTGTTGTGTATTTGACTTAATGTCTAAAATGTCTCATTCCGGTAAAGAGCATCGTAATACCACTTTTATTTGCAGCTTCAATCACTTCTTCATCGCGCACTGAGCCACCGGGTTGAATAACACAATGGGCACCTGCTTCCACAGCTTGTAATAAACCGTCAGCAAAAGGAAAAAATGCATCTGAAGCAACTGCACAACCCTGTAAGGAAATACCGGCATCCTGTGCTTTTTTCACTGCTATTCTTGCCGAATCTACACGTGACATTTGTCCGGCACCAATTGCTAATGTACGGTCGGAAAGAGCATAAATTATTGCATTAGATTTTACATGTTTTGCAATTTTCCATGCAAATATCATAGCGGCATATTGGTCGGGTGTCGGTTGTTTTTCCGTTACTACTTTTAATGCTCCCGAATCCAAAAGTTCTTTGTCTTCACTTTGAATTAATATTCCTCCGGCAATGGATTTAAGAGTAAATTGCAATGATGCGCGTAAAGCATCATAATTAACTGTCATTAAACGGCGATCGCGTTTTTTTTGTAAACGCTCGAGTGCCTCATCTGTAAATGAAGGTGCAATAAGCACTTCCGAAAATAAGCCATGCACGGTTTCTGCAAATTCCAAATCAATTTCACGATTAACGGCAATAATTCCGCCAAAAGGCGACACCGTATCGGTTGCATAAGCTTTATGATATGCTTCGGTTAATGTTGTGGCTGAACCCACTCCGCATGGATTGGTGTGTTTTACAATAACAACGGTCGGCTCATCAAATTCTAATGCTAATTTAGAAGCAGCATCAATATCAACAATATTATTGTACGATAATTCTTTACCATGAAGTTGGGTAAATATTTCTGAAAAATTACCATAGAGTACTGCTTCTTGATGAGGATTTTCACCATAGCGCAGCTCTTGATTTTTTTTCAATGGTATTGTTAATTGATTTGGTAATGATGAATTATCTTTTTTTCGTAAATATTCGGCAATTAATCCATCATAAAAGCTTGTATGTTCAAATGCTTCACGGGCAAGTTGTAAACGCAAATTCGAGTCAAGAGTTCCTGTTGCTTGTAAGTCAGAAATAATTTCTCCGTAACGGTCGGGATTTACTACAATTGCTGTCCACAAATAATTTTTTGCGGAAGCCCTTACCATTGCCGGACCGCCAATGTCAATATTTTCGATAATTTCTTCATGACTTGATTGCGGGTTCTGTACTGTTTTTTCAAAGGGATATAAATTGATGATTACTAAATCTATGGATTCAATACCGTGATGTTCCATTGCACTACGATGTTCTTCATTGTCTAATACACCTAATAAACCTCCATGAATTTTCGGATGTAATGTTTTTACTCGCCCATCCATAATTTCGGGAAAATCAGTTATGGAAGAAACGCTTTTGACGGGAATACCTTGCTGTGAAAGCAAAGCTGCGGTGCCACCCGTCGAGATAATATTGATGCCCAGAGAATGAAGCTCTTGTGCCAATTCCACGATGCCTGTTTTGTCGGAAACGCTGAGTAAAGCGTTAGTAATTTTATGCTGAGAACTCATAGAAAGTATAGAAAAAAAATAATGATATTGTTACAAAATTACGGATAATAATATGAGTAAAGTTGCGGATGATGCCCACATGTCACGCAGAGTGGGCAAAGAAATCGGATATATTTTACTCATCAAAAATGAAGACAGGTTCATGATAATAGCGGACTTTGCTGTCCACAATTTTAGCAGAGAGCCATGCATCAAGCCACTGTGTTTTTTCGGCTGTTGTGCCCGCACCGATAAGCCAATCGAGCGGAATATTAACATTAAGCACGCGTCCGGGTATGATATGGCGTGTGATACCGGCGGGCAGTTTTTGTTCTGATTGCGCAATCGTGCGTATTTCATCAGGTGTGAAACGCGGGAAGACCATAACGGCGGAGTGCTCCGTTCTTTTCGCAATAATTTGTTCGAGATCATTTTGTGCAAGGCGATAGATTTCACCATGCTTTTTATATGTTGCCACAATTGTCCTAAGTAAGGATGTCATGGGACCGAGAGCCGTATCGGTTTCTATAATCATTGATGTAGAGGGGGAGCAGTAAATGTAGCCGGCAATTTGACGCTTCAAAAGCAAGTCATCTGCTTGTTGATGATTGGTCTCCGTAAGTCGAAGCCCTTGAAGTGAACCTATTGTTTGAATGATATCCGTATCGCTCATATCGGGCAGTATATGATTCCATGTTTCGACATCAATGCCATCTTTGCCATAATGAACGACTTGCGCTAAAATATGTGATGCACCGATTTCTTTGAGTGATGTTGTACGTGTTGCTCCGTCAAGTACGACATAGCCGCTATCCATATTGGCAACAATAGGCGGATTACGTAAAATCCCCGATGTTTCGATTCTTTTTTTGAGCTTTGCCACACGGAAAATATCCGTTTCTTCATGAAGAAAAACCTCTTCGATGGGTAGCATGGCTAAATGGAAATGATGTGTGTTCATGGTTAAAGAAACATGATTCAGAGTGTGAAATGTCAAATTTTACCAACGAAATTACGAAGAACAATCGCAGCTTTGTATCTATTTCTAAGTGATGAAAAAGTCATGTATGAATGTAATCACAGGCATTCTTGACTTTTGACATCTATTATCACAGCTAAAACACCGATATTTGCATTCCAAAACACTGCGTGTGAGCGCAAATTCATTCATTATACAAAGAGTTGATATGAAAAGTATGGAAGAAATCCTCCAGTCATTACAAGCCATCGGTCTCTATAATCTTGGAGAGGTGTATTACAATCTTTCTACCTCTGCTTTATATGAACATGCGATTAGTTTCCAAGAAGGCGAACTTTCGCAATATGGAGCACTTGTTACCAATACCAAACCACACACAGGGCGTAGTGCCAATGATAAATTTGTGGTGGAAGAATCAACAAGCAAAGACCATGTATGGTGGGGAAAAGTGAATAAACCATTTCCTCAAGAAAAATTCAATGCTTTGAAAAATCGTATTGCCGGATATCTGCAAGGTGCTGATTTATATGTGCTTGATTGCTTCGCCGGTTCTGATGACAATCATCGTTTGCCGGTACGCGTGATTACGCAACATGCTTGGCACAATATGTTTGCAAAGAACATGTTTATTGAAGCCACAGCCGAACAACTCGCCGATTTTGAACCCGGTTTCACAGTGCTGCATGCGCCTAATTTTGAAGCGAATCCCGACATTGACGGTACTCGTTCCAAAACATTCATCATCCTTGATTTCTCCCAAAAATTAGTGATTATCGGTGGCACACAATATGCCGGAGAAATCAAAAAATCAATATTCACCGTTCTCAATTATCTTCTCCCTCTCAAGGGTGTTATGTCCATGCACTGCTCGGCAAATATTGGAACATCCGAAGGTGATACTGCATTGTTCTTCGGTTTGTCAGGCACAGGCAAAACCACATTGTCCACAGACGTAGAGCGTCCGCTTATTGGCGATGATGAGCATGGATGGACAAATGATGGCACATTCAACTTTGAAGGCGGCTGTTATGCCAAAGTTATCAATTTGTCGGAAGAAGCCGAGCCGATTATCTATGGCATGACAAAAAAATTCGGTACTATTCTTGAAAATGTCGTGCTTGACCCCGAAACTCGTGCCATCAATTATGACGATGCGTCTATCACCGAGAATACACGTGCAAGTTATTCGCGTTCCATGATGGACAATATCGTAGATTCCAATAAAGGTGGTCATCCGAAAAATATCTTCTTTTTAACATGTGATGCTTTCGGCGTTATGCCTCCGATTGCTAAACTCACCCCTGAGCAAGCAATGTTCCATTTCTTGAGTGGTTATACGGCAAAAGTTGCAGGAACTGAAGCCGGCGTGAAAGAACCAAGCGCGACATTCTCTACATGTTTTGGTGCGCCATTTATGGTACATCATCCTAAAGTATATGCGAATTTATTGCGTGATAAAATCAATGAACATGGCGCAACGGTATGGTTGGTCAATACCGGTTGGAGCGGCGGTGAATATGGTGTGGGTAAACGCATGAAAATTGCTTATACACGTGCTTTGTTGCGTGCAGCACTCACAGGAGAATTAAATAATGTACAATTTGAAACAGAATCATTTTTTAATTTATCAATACCCACATCATGCGAAGGCGTACCGGATGAAATATTAAATCCGCGCAATACATGGGAAGATAAATCAGCGTATGATGCAAAAGCTCAACATCTTGTTGGTTTATTTAATGATAATTATAAGCAATTTGAATAAGATATTTTAGAAAAATACTGTATTTGTCTAATCCCTTATGATAATTCATGAGGGATTTTTTTTGCCCATCCTCTCTTCGCTGAACTCTCATTTGATAGGGAAAATATTTTTTCACCACATATTTGGTGTAAGTTGTTTTTTTTTGTAAGTTGCGTTCAGTAGTTGACACCTGTTGCGTGGGAAGTCCTTTCGCCAACATTCTGTACAACCACAAAATTTTACCACTTAATATAAAAGGTGAGCTATGGAACAGATTCATACTCATTATTTCAGACAAGAAATACAAACAAACGCCGCTTACGCCGAGCGACGACGCACTCTGCTTTTATCAAGACAAAGACTTCGATAAATCCTTATTTTACTTCTATTTAACTGATTCGTTTCCATAATCGAATCGGCTTTGACTATTCATGTTCAGACATAAAAAATCCCCTCCCAACATCGAACTATGGCTAATGTGTTTTGCGACCAAACGCCATAAGACAATGTATAACTGAAAGGGGTATTATTCACAATACATACGGAGTACGATTATGAATACATCCTAAATTATGAAAAAATTTGCTTACGATGTTGCGTAAAACTACGGACATATCGGTCACTACTTATGCACAACAGCAATCTGTTGAGCGGAGAGAAACGTATGCGCTAAGCATACATACAATCAGTAAATTTTTTATTAACAAAGGAAAAATTATGAAACACATACTTTTTTTGATAAGTGTACTCTGTATGCTTATCGTGACAACAACAATGACTACGGCACAGACAACGTGCAGTCCATGTGAGGACACAGATTTGTCCTACTCGGAGGAATATTTTATTCGCTTACCGAATGATTGTTTAGTCATTGTCCACATTGATTATCGGATATGTCTTGACAATAATACTTGTGAGATTTTCCTCCGTAGTATTCGCGGACATTGCTGTACGGATGATGCAACACCTCCGGCAACTACTGCGCAATTGGTGCAGCAAACAATGATTGCCATTCATCAACAATTAACCAATTTAGGATGCAATGGCACTTCGCGGACTGTTTACGCACCGCAATGTTGGAGAAATGTTGGTCCATCTGTCTATGATGTAGATCCATGCGGGCAAAACCCATGCTGTTCAATTACAGGTCCTCTCGGCGGTCCTTATACATTCTCCTCACCGGGAACACCATCATGTCCGGTCGGATGTGAACCCATTTGTCAATAATTAATGAAAGGAAAAACAATGAAAACACTATTTTTTATTTGCACTGTAATTGTTGTGATAAGTTCCGATAATGCTTGGGCACAACAAAAAAGCACTGTCATTGACAATGCTAAAACCGTCTTTTTTCGTGATAAACATCAAAATCTTTCAGTTTCTACCGATGGCGGCACAACATGGCGACAGCTTGGTAAAACGGATATGACGGATGAGGAAGCGCAACAAGACCAAACAAATCCTTTGAGTATTGCACCCAATCCTGCTACGCAAGCAGCAGAGCTTTCTTTTATGATGGATGAAAAAGCCACAGCGGAGATTTCTCTTATCGGTTTGGATGGCAAAGCACATTTCACCACCCAAATACAATGTAGGCAAGGAAAAAATACTTTCCGATTACCGACACAAAACTTGGCGGCAGGTGCATATTATTGTGTTGTCCATTATGGAGCAATACTTAAACGGTCATTATTTTTAGTTCAATAATTTTAAAAGGACAAAACAATGAAATATATCATAAGTTTTATTGCAGTACTCTGCATAATAATCACGAACTCTTCTGCTCAACCTTGTGGTGGCACGAGTATACCATGCCCGCCTTGTATCTGTGAAATGAATGCTTCGGTATTAGGTACGACAGAAGAGAAACGCGTCATGGTTATTGAGATTGATAATCCACATTGCATTTTTACGGTGTATTATCGAATTCAATGTGGTCCGTGTTTAGATGGAACACCTATATTCCGAATTGACAGTTTAGTATCACAAAATACGGATTTGAATTGCGCACCTTGCAATTTTAATACGGCAAGCGATATGCAAACGATATTGTCAAAAGCAGAGCGAATTCTTATTCTCAAAGGGCTGATGTTCAATCCATGCGGGGTTCCCGATCACACGAATTTGAACAGTAATCAAACACTTTATGGTAGCCGACCGATTTGTTGGAAAAAAGAAACAAGTTCACAAGGCGGACCTTTCGGCAGTATAAATCGTATGAAATTATCGCCATGCGATGTTGCAGGATGTTGTGTTACCAAATATTGTTATAGAGTCAGTTCCACCGGTCAAATTACACTGGTAGAATTAGCTTCCGCACCATGTCCTGATCCAAATACGATTGATTGTTCTATACAATCGGGTTGCACACCGCAAACCTATAAAGTATGCGGCGACGATTAATATTTCACCTTATGGGAATCGGGTTTATGCCCGATTCCCATTTTTAATAAAAGGAAATTATGATGAAATACTGTATTCTTCTACTCTTGATGTTTATCAATATAGTATCATTGCATGCTCAATTAGAGCATAATATACGATTTTTTAGTAATCGCCTTGCTATACGGTTTTTACCAGAATTTAAAGCATATATCAACAATGGTGATAACCCTCCTTTCGGAAGTGAAGGAAGAACAACAATTGCCGACCCAGTCAAAGGCAACTTATTATTTTATCAAGGTGTTATAATGCAAAATCAGTATAGTGCTGAGTATATATCTCGTCCAATTAATGCAACATTAAGAAATAACAAACATGAAAAGATTCTTTCACAAAAATATGGTTCAAACTATTTTCTCCATGGGAATATAACTACAACACAAGCATTTACTGCCTTACCATCAAATTATGAATGTGGAAAATATATTCTTATTAGTCTTGTCGGTATAAGTTCTGAAAACACACCCCATTCGTTAAAAGGAACAATTGCTTTTAACACATTAGATATGAACAAAAACAATGGAAAAGGACTTGTTGAAAATCCTCTCAATACTATTATTCACAAAGCTCTTCTCACCGAGGAAATGACCACGACTATTCATGCAAATAGAAAAGATTATTGGATTGTGTCAAGTACATATTCTCCGATCCAATCTTTTGTTGCCATACCTATCATCAATGATAAACCGGATACATCCAAAATAGTGTATAGTCCGTCTTTTAGCGAACGCTATGAACAATTAAGCTCAATATCACTTTCACCAAATTCACAATATTTATATGGCTATGAACAATCAAGAAATTCAAGTATTTATAGTTTCAATAATGCAACAGGTAAAATTGAAAGACTTATTCACTTGGATACATTAAAAGATAAAAATAATATTCCTTTATCAAAACTTCGTTTAACATATAACTCAGGTATGTTTTCCAAGGACAGCAGAAGGTTATATATAAGGATTGATAACCCTCAAATTCCTGCCGATAATCAAAATACTATTCTTCAAATAGATATTATTACACATACATATCAAATTCTAACCATTCCTTCAGGAACTGTACGTTTTGGATGTGGTTGGGGATTAGCCCCTGATGGGTATAATTATTTTGCAACTCAAGAAGATACGATTTCTATATGGCGTGCAATCGCTATCTGGCGTATTAAAGAATCTCATACAAATAATCCAATATTTGAAAAAATGCATATATTTAGTGTCAATGACCTTCCCTCCCCGCCATATTCTTTCTTTGATACAGACGCTACCTTTTCTCCAAGTTTCAGCCATCATGTTTTTGACCCGAATTATAAGCGAATACCGACATTATGTGATTTGCCGAAAATGTTACCTTTTGACACAAGTATTTGTGTGGGTGAATGGCTGACTTTATCACCCAAATTTGAGAGTTTACCGACTATGAATCTTTGGCAATGGGAAGCCAAAAATGCCGACATTAAAACAGGAAATGATTCTTTATTTACAACACGTTTTTTATCCACAGGTACATTTCCTGTACGATTTATCGGCTGCAATGCCAATGGTTGTGACACGAATAGTATTCAAGTGACGGTCTATGAAAAACCGACTATTGTTCCTGCACCTGATTATACATTATGTCCGGGTGAAAGTGTACGCATCGGAAGAATGAATACTCCCGTTTTTGAATATTCTTGGTCGCCACCCGATTATTTGGATAATCCAAAAAGTGCAAACCCACTATGCACACCCGAAAAAAACATGCAATATATTCTCACAGTAAAAAACAGCAATGGCTGTGAAAATTATGATACCGTCAATGTCACTTTGGGTGGTGAATTATCCGTTTTTGCAGGTGCGGACACAAATGTTTGCAAAGGTGAACAAATACAATTAAATGCAAGCGGTGCAGAAAATTTCTCTTGGTCGCCTGCGGAAGGATTAAGTAATGCTACTATCGCAAATCCACTATTTACAGGAACTTCCACCACACAATATATAGTCACGGGAAAATCAGGAAATTGCGAAGGTAAAGATACTATACTTGTTACTGTCAATGAAAAACCAACCATAATTGCGTCTAAAAATAGAGAAATCTGTGTGGGTGATACAGTGCATTTATCAGCCAAAGGAGCTTTAGAATATTCTTGGTCACCTGTGGAAGGATTGAATAATGCGACTATTGCCAATCCGATATTTAACGGCATAAAAACTACAGAATATATTGTCACAGGGAAAAACGGCAATTGTTCCGACAGTAAAAAAGTAATCATTACGGTGAATGAAAAACCGACATTGTTGGTATCAGAAAATAGAGAAATATGTTCAGGTGATACCGTTCATTTATCAGCTAAGGGAGCTTTAGAATATTCTTGGTCGCCTGCCGATGGCTTAAATAATCCCACAATTGCCAATCCAATATTTATTGGTACAAAAACCACAGAATATATTGTTACAGGAAAAACAGGAGATTGTTTTGATAGTAAAAAAATTCTGATTACAGTGAATGAAAAGCCGACACTATCGGTTTCAGAAAATAGAGAAATCTGTCTTGGCGATACAGTTCATCTTCGTGCCAATAATGCTGATAATTATCTGTGGACACCGAGTATATATCTCAATAATGCGACTATTTCCAATCCGATAGCGCAACCGACAGAAAATATCACTTATACCGTTCGAGGTACAAATGCTAATGGTTGTTATGAAGAAAAAACAGTTTCCATAACCATTAACAATGATCAAGAAAAAACAATTTCTTTGCAATTATCAGACACAGCGCAGTATGCACCCGGCACTATTGTTCCCGTGAAAATAATTATTCCCGAAGGTCTTGCACAAACGACAATAACCTTGAATTATGATCCATGTTGTGTGCGTTGTGACAGTATTTTTACACCGAACACAGGAATTTCCACCGTATTTCTTCGCAATAATGCACTTCGATTTACAAGTATTTCACCGAATAAACAAGAAAAAGAAATTATATTGCCTTGTACAATCTATTTACCGCCTGATGGCAGAAAAAGTGAAAAATTCACACTTTCCGATATTATTCACAGTGAACAATGTCTTATCGTGCGCGGCAATAATGATGAAATTCTGTATGATCCAAGTTGTGCATGGCAATTTCGCGGTGTGCAACAAACGGGACATTTCGGCATAGAGTCTGACGGCACAATAGCTCGATTATACACGGGTTATGGCGGCACAATTACCGTAAAAATATTCGACTTGACAGGCATGGAAGTATGGCATTATTCATCACTATATAATTCCACCGATATACAAGAAATATCATTACCATCATTATCAAGCGGTATGTATATTATGCAAGCAAGCAATGGCGTATGGCATGATGAATGTGTGATGATGAAATAGGGAGTCCGCTCAATAACATGGAAAGATACAACATCGCATGATGCAATACATTACTATCTTATTGTTTTGTATAATGCTAACTCTACGCAATCCGAATAAGAGTTTCTCGTCATAGACTCATACATAAGTATATCCCTGATGGCATAGCATCGGGGATTTTTTTTATTATATGGAGTAAAATATGAAAAAATTTGTGCTGTATATTGCAATGAGTATTGACGGTTATATTGCAAAGCATGATGATGATATTTCATGGCTTTCCATTGTTGAACGAGAAGGCGAAGATTATGGATACCATGATTTTATTCAATCTGTTGATACGGTTATTTTGGGCAGAAAAACTTATACAAAAGTTATGTCAATGACCGATGAGTTTCCGCATAAACATAAAAAAACATATATACTATCGCGAACACCTAAAGCAAACGAAGGCAATATTGAGTATTACAATGGCAATATTGCAGCACTCTTAGAAAAAATACGTAAGGAAAATACGATGCAAGGTATTGTGTTCTGTGATGGCGGTGCTGATATTGTTCAACAATGTTTACAGACACATCTTTTTGATACCATTATTATTTCTATTATTCCGATATTACTCGGCGGTGGTATTCGTTTATTTTCAAGCGAATATCCATTGCAGCGTATGGAATTAGTACGCAGTGCGACATTCCCTTCGGGCTTAGTTCAAGTATGGTATAAAAAATACGAGGAATAATCATTGTACTTCGTCATTACTCCCTCAAGAGACGAGGGAGTAATGCAGTATTTTTTACTCAAACTCCTTTTGTCAAAGCGACGGCAGCGGCTGCAATACCCGGTAATGAATCTGAATATGTTGTAATATACGTATCCGCATCGAAGGAAGAGCGTATATATGGGCTGCCGAGTAAAATTGCAATCATTGGTCTGCCATTGGCAATACGTTGAGCAGCTTCATTAATCTTCGGCGCAATACCAACGGTTCCTGTATGGGAACGAGCTCGTATAAATAATGCAAATATCACAATATCCGCCGTTGCTGTTTGTTCGCGATAAGCGTCAATTTCTTCATCGGTTATGTCTGCATTCATAAAACCGAAATCACAATCATTTTCCACAATTTGTTGCACAAAATGAAAAAAATTCACCCCCGGTTGCGGATTATCATTTTGCATGACAGCAAAGGCAGCAAATGACGTCGATTCAGGAAGAGGAATAAGCCCGCGATCGCCACTGATACGCACTGCCGCGCGCGCTGCATGAAATGCCATACTGCCATATTCTTGTAAATTCACCGCTGCTATTTCTTGTTCAGCAAAACACCATTGTTTTTCTTTATCAATACGCAATGATGATTCAATTAGTCTTTGGTGAATGTGCGGATTATTCATGGCATATTGCGCTAATCCCTCAATAGCTTCTTGCGGGTTTTGGGGCAATAAAACAACATCTATGCCTGCTTCAATGGCAGCAATGGCTGCTTGTTCTGATGTATATATTGATGTAATTGCTCCCATATCTAAAGCATCGGTGACAATTATGCCCTTAAATCCTAATTTTTTGCGTAATAAATCTGTCACCAAAGGAAATGATAAAGAAGCAGGGGCACCGCTTGCATCTAAGGACGGAACAGCTAAATGTCCCATCATGACTGAGCGAACTCCGGCTTCTATGGCTTTTTTGAAGGGTAAAAGTTCATGATTTCTCAAGTGTTCAGCCGATATTGACAATACCGGTAATCCAAGATGTGAGTCTGTGGCAGTGTCGCCGTGACCGGGAAAATGTTTTGCACATGCAATCACATTATGGGCTTGCGTGCCATGAATCCAACGAACGCAATGGCTCATCACTCGTGCAGGGGTTTCGCCAAAAGATCGAATATTCACAATAGGATTTTGAGGGTTTGAATTAATATCACAAACCGGAGCAAAATTCCAATGTACTCCCAAGGCACGAGTTTCATGCGCTACCGCCGCCGCTATTTTTTCTGTCATATCACCGTCATCAGCCATACCAAGTGCCATCGCATGGGGAAAATCCGTTCCGCCATGAATACGCATTGAAATTCCATATTCAAAATCGCCGCTGAAAAGCAATCGTCCGCCACCAAGAGTTTGCAATTCTTGTATCATGGTGCGCACATGCTCAAGCTCACCTTTGAACACACAAAATCCGCAAACTCCGGCATGAATAAGTGCATGGATAGTATTTCTGTAATCTTCATTGAGGCGATATTCTTCCGGCTCAAGCCGAGGCATAATAACCGATGCTGCCAATATTCGCATTTTCTCTATGCTTACTGTCATATAGTTCTTTCATAATCGTGTCGAATTATTGGCAAAATTAGAGGAATAATTGTCGTTAAAATGTATGAAAGGTAGTTTTTTATCACAATTGTCTGTCATTCATCAAGTGGCTTTTTACATTCCATGATGTGCATATATGCTTTTACCATACTATGAAATCCTATTTTTGCACAAATTTTCCGCCTAATATGATTGAAAATACTACGATATTTACCCGTGAAGAACTCTTTTCTTTATTTGGGGAAGAACATTGTCATCATTTGCCGATTGAGTGCACAAGTGTTACGACAGACACGCGATTTTTACATAGCGGAGCACTTTTTATTGCATTGTCGGGAGAACGTTTTGATGGGCATGACCATGTTCGTTCGGCGATAGACAAGGGTGCTTGTGCAGTGATGATTCTTCATGAAAAAGCGGCTATCTATTCTGATCTACCTCATATTGCCGTTGATGATACCCTCTTTGCACTTGGTGAATTAGCTCGTTTTCATAGGGATAAGTTTTCGATTCCGATTATTGCCATTGCGGGAGCAGCCGGAAAAACTTCGACCAAAGAACTTATAGCTCATTGTTGTGCCGCACAAGTCATAACTCTAAAAACAGAATCCAATTACAATAATCGTATCGGGGTGCCGCTTACTTTGCTGCAATTACAGACATATCATCAAGCAGCAGTCATAGAAATAGGCACTAATGAACCCGGCGAAATTGAAAGACTTGCTCATATTGTTGCACCTACGGTAGGGGTTATTACCAATATCGGAAAAGAGCATTTAGAAAAACTTATTGATCTTGATGGAGTAGAAAAAGAAGAAACAGCACTTTTTAGGTTTCTGGAGACCAATAAAGGCATACCGGTTATTAATCTTGATGATGAACGATTAGCCCGATATGTCGGTATCAACAAAGCTGTTACTTTTAGCACTCGTACTCATGCGGATATTGCAACGACACATACGTTTGATGCAGAGCTGCATCCACAACTGACATTGTGCTATCAAAACAGCATTGCACCATGTGTGCTCAAGACCATAGGACCCACTGCCGTACTTAATGCCACTGCGGCTATTGCTGCTTGTGTTGCTGCGGGTATGGAACTTGGCTCTGTGCTGAAGAATCTTGCAGAATATACTCCTGCCGAAACGCATGGCTATGCGCGTATGGTAGTACAAAAAATACATGGTATTACTTTTCTGAATGATTGTTACAATGCCAATCCCGAATCTATGGCACTTGCCTTGAACACCCTTCATGAGTATCCGGCTCACGGCAAAAAAATTGCAGTACTCGGCGATATGCGTGAATTAGGCGATGCCACAGACATTGAACATCAAGTTCTCATAAACAATGCAATTACCAAAGCGCATCATCTGATTGTCATAGGCGAATATTGTATAAAAGCTGCGCTGAGTATCCAAGCGGATACCATAAGCATTGCTGCAAGCCATGAACAATGTGCTGAACAGTTACGCACTTTGTCTAAGACTGACGATATCGTTCTTATCAAGGGGTCGCGGGGCATGAGAATGGAAAAAGTAATCGAATTATTCAATCTGTAACGATATAAACTATAAAAATTGAGCAACATAACTCTATGAAACAGGCAAGCTCACTGCGTTTTGTGTTTATTGATATTATGCGCGGCATAGCTGCACTTTGGATGATTGAAACTCATGTCCTCAATGAGTTTATCAAACCGGAATATCGAGAAGGATGGTTCTATGATGCCCTTAATATCTCCAATGGATTTGTGTCTGTCGGATTTATCTTCTGTGCCGGTGTGGGATTCATGATTGCTGCCGGACGCAAACGCGATGAATATCAATCCTTCGCCCCTTCGCTCTGGCTTTATCTGCGACGCTTACTTTATATTCTTACTGCTGCTTATCTATTGGATACTCCTTCGATGGCTTTACGGCATTTTATGGAAGCCACTCCCGATGAAATGGCAATATTCTACCGTTGCGATGTCCTTCATAGCATTGTCTTTTCCTCACTCACTGCCTTAGCCATAGCATTATTGCCTATTTCAATGAAAACCATGCGTGGGCTTTTTGTGGCAATCACCATACTGTTTTTCTTTGCTGCCGCACCGATTTGGCAAACAGAAATCTATACTCTTTTGCCCAATCCATTCATGACACTATTGGCACCCGTTCCAATTTCTCCATTCCCATTTGTTCCATGGGGAGGATACTTCTTTGGCGGTGCTGCTTTGGCAGGATATTTCTTTGAAGCCAAAGACAAACAGCGATTTGCCATTATCATAAGTTCAGTCACACTATTCCTTTGTTTCTTTCTCTTTACACTTAAAAACACAGGACTTTCTGCTTTTGAGGGAAAAAAATGGTGGACTATGGCTCCCGAGTATTTTATCTTTCGCCTCTCCGGCGCATCGCTGTTCTTTTCATTGCTGTTTCTTGGAGAACGATGGTTTACAGGGCGATTCGCCGATATTGTGCGACGCTGCGGGCAAGAATCGCTCTTCATCTATATACTGCAAGGCATTCTTATCTTTACTGTGATGCGTGATTGGAGTTTGCGTTTTATCATCGAAAGACAGCAAGAACCCTCCGGCATTATTGTCCTTACCTTAGCCGTAACAGCCATTTGTGTCATAGGGGCTTTACTCTGGAATCTTGTGAAAAGACATAAGCCACAACAAGCAAAATATCTACTCTGGACATTTGGCGCTGCGGTTATGACATGGTTTTTCTTTGCCCCAAAAAATCCTGAACTCATCAAACTCTGGTTTTTTCCTGAAGCCAAATAATGAATTCGATTATTTTGCTGTTACAAAATTCCGTTCTATGTGTCATTGCTTTAACATTGCGGTTTTATCCATCACACAAACTCACTGACAATCTCGTATGACTATACCTTTTGAATACTGTGCAGAAATGTATCAAAAAATAGATGAATACATTGTTGAACATGCTATGCTGCCACAAAAGCTTCATGTGTCCTTTGGTTTCTTTACATGGCTCTATAGCGTACAAGAAGATCGTTTCCTCTATAATGTCTCCACAACCTTGCCCGAATCGTTCACGCTCTCCACCTATTTGGGAGCAATTGTAGTTGTTGTCAATCCTGCATTACATAGCAAAGAAATAATCCTTGAATAATATATCCCCTCTATCATTAATGCTCTCTATTGTTCGCAGACTTTGCTACGCCTCTGCTATTGGCATAATATAGGTCTGGCTTACATTGTGTTATTTCTTCTAAAAAACAATCGGGTTAATTTTTCTGTCAAAAACTTGATTGTACTTATAGAATAACATTGTATTTTTACGAAATATTATCGTTGACTATTCTCAATTCATGTTTTATGAGAGGTGTATAAATGAAAAAATTTACTAATTCTACGGTAAAAGCAAAGTTAGTTATTCTGATAGCGATGAATACGTTTTTTATAGCCCTCGGTGGCATTATTGTCTATTGGCAATCCAATAAAATTGTGAGAGCAAATAAAGACTTACAAAAAAACCTTGAAGCAATTATATGCCAAGGACAATTAGACATAATGCACGATGCCATTCGCGGAGATGTTTATTCCGCTCTACTGCCAAACACCGAAGCCAACACCGCAATGAGCCAGCTGCAAGAACATGGCACTATCGGCTCACAAAAATTGGACGAAATGATAAGCCCTACTTCACTTCCCGATGTACGCAGCGGCTATACCAAAACAGCACCCGTCTATAAACAATATGTGCAAGCCGCCGAAAAAATCATCGAAACCGCCAAAACTGATAAAAATGCTGCCCTTGCCGGCGTTGCAGAATTTGAAACAGCATATATTGCTCTCGAGGGCGAATTGGGAAAAATGGGTGATATTATCTCGGCAATCTCTGTAAAAGACAATCAAATTTTGCAAGGACTTGCGTCAGAACTATTGATTCTATTGATTATTGGTGTGGTTGTTGCCATTATTGTCAATCTTGTTATGGGATGGATTATTGAACGCTTAATTTCGCCACGAATCGCTGAACTGACTATAGCAACCGAAAAAGTATTGCTCGGTGATTATTCCCACAATGTTCCTGAAACTCATGATGATGACATTGGTACTCTTATCAAAGCTTTCAATGTCATGAAAACCGATATCAAAAACCGTTTGCATGGCGCTAAGCTGATGATGAACACCATCGTTGAAATGACTTCTGATCAACGCAGCACCGAAACAGCATTAGAATCTATGCTCAAAGGGCTTATGGAAATTGTCAAAGCACGCTATGCAGCTGCTTCCATCATGAACGAAGATGGTTCTGTCAAATCATTTGTTACCGTCGGCATGACCGAAGAACAAAAAAAACGCATTGCGCATCCACCCGTCGGCAAAGGATTGCTCGGTCACATTCAACAAACCGGAAAAGTGTTACGTGTTGCCGACATGTCCAAACACCCCAGCAGCTCCGGCTTCCCCTCAGGGCACCCTCCCATGAAATCTTTTGTCGGTGCTCCCATACTCTTTGGAAAAGAATCTATGGGCAATGTCTATTTCACCGAAAAAGAAGATGGCAAGGAATTCACTGATTTTGATGAAGATACCATACAAATCGTTTCTCAATTAGCAGGTATTGTTATCACAGACAGAAAAACAAAGCACGATTTACGAGCAATCGTCGGGCAAATTCAAGAACTAAGCTACACCATGGCTGATTCCACTCAAAGCATAAGCGGAGCTACCGAAGAACTTGCCGCCGGTGCGCGCGAACAATCCGGGCAAGCGATTGATGTGGCGGCTGCCGTCGAAGAAATGGCAAGCAATATTATTGAAACGGCTAACAGTGCCCAAAAAACTTCCGAATTTGCACAAAGCAATGGGCAACTTGCAACAGAAGGACAACAAACCGTGCAAAATACCATCGCAAAAATGAGACATATTGCAGGCGTCGTGCACGAATCACAACAAACTGTCCAACGACTTGGTGATGCAGGAACTTCTATCGTCGAAATTGTCTCCGTTATCAGCGATATTGCAGACCAAACAAACTTACTTGCTCTCAATGCCGCCATCGAAGCCGCTCGAGCAGGCGATCAAGGGCGTGGTTTTGCGGTCGTTGCCGACGAAGTCCGTAAACTCGCCGAAAGAACAACCACCGCTACAAAACAAATTCGCGATATGATTACTTCCATCCAAAAAGAGACTTCCGAAGCCGTAAAACAAATGCAACAAGGCAGCAAAGAAGTTGAGCAAGGCATTGCGATGGCGGACAATGCCGGCGAAGCCCTTAAACAAGTTGTGCAAAGTGCAGGGCACATGGTCGAATTAGTAAGCTCCATCGCAGGTGCTGCCCAAGAACAATCACTCACCAGCGATACCATCGCTCGCAATGTTACCAATATTTCCACTATCTCTGCCGAATCTGCTTCTACTATTATGGATGTAGCTCGCAATGTCACAGAATTAAGTCAATTAGCCGAAATCCTCAAAGAACTCACCTCTCAAGTGGATGTCACAGGCAGGAGAAAAAAAGCAGAACTCGACTCAAGGCAAGTCATAAACCAAAGAAAAACAGCAGGATTACTGCGATAATACTACATATCAGTATTTACCAATCGCCTCATAAACTCAATAGCCCTCGAACTTCTTCGGGGGCTATTTTTTCTTTCTGCGGATTGGATATGTACTTTGAAGATGCCAAATTTCATAAGAGCGATATATTCATAGATAATGAAGCCAGAGAAAGTATACGCAGCTCCGCAGGAGCGGTATATTGATTGTCTATGTCATCCCTTTGAGATTGTGTTTTGTTCTGGATTTGTTTCTATTATTATGACATCCCTTCGGGATTTAGTTGGACGTTGTTTTTGTTTTTTTGCCCCCTCTGTGTCTCCCCCAAGATGGGGGAGAAGTTTTTTGGGATATGTGTGGTTTTTTTTGGGATGTGGGTTGATACACTAATTTTCTACCTTTATCCTTCCATGTGTTTGGTAATATGATTATCAATTATATTTATGTATCATTCATTTATAGTTCAGTTTTTATGGGTTCAACAGTAATTTTATCGGCGGCACGTACTCCGGTGGGTGCATTTATGGGTTCATTGTCGGGTTTTTCGGCTCCACAGTTGGGTGCGGTTGCTATTAAGGCAGCGATTGAGCGTGCGGGTATTGCAGCTTCAGATGTGAGCGAGGTTATTATGGGTAATGTGTTGACGGCGGGTGTTGGTCAGGCGCCTGCTCGTCAGGCTGCTTTGGGTGCGGGTGTTCCTGCTTCTGTGCCTTGTATGACTATTAATAAGGTGTGCGGTAGCGGTTTGAAGTCTGTGATGCTTGCCGATCAGGCTATTCGTTGCGGCGATGCTGAGATTGTGGTTGCGGGTGGTCAGGAGTCTATGTCGAATGGTCCTTATTTGCTTGCGAAGGCGCGTACGGGTTATCGTTATGGTAATGGTGAGATTATTGATTCTATGCAGTATGATGGTTTGACGGATGCGTATCAGAAGGTTGCGATGGGCGATTTTGCGGAGCAATGCGCTGTGGATTGTTCTATTAGCCGTGATATGCAGGATGATTATACGATTGAGAGTTATACTCGTGCTATTGCTGCGCAGAAGAATGGCTGGTTCGATGCTGAGATTGCGCCTGTGGTGGTGAAGGATAAGAAGGGCGATGTGGTTATTGGTTCAGATGAGGAGCCGGGTAAGGTGCGTTTTGATAAGATTCGTGAGCTGAAGCCTGTGTTTAAGAAGGACGGTACTATTACGGCGGCGAATGCGAGTTCTATTGATGATGGTGCTGCTGCTTTGGTGCTTGCTTCGGAGGCGAAGGCGGCGGAGCTTGGTGTGAAGCCGATGGCTCGTATTGTGGCGCAGGTTTCTTTTGCTCATGCTCCGCAGGATTTTAATACTGCTCCTATTCATGGCATTCAGAAGGTGTTGGCTAAGGCAGGTTTGAGTTTGGGTGATATTGATTTGTTTGAGGTGAATGAGGCGTTTTCTGTGACGGCATTGGCAGCGAAGAATGAGTTGGGTATTCCGCATGAGAAGTTGAATATTCATGGCGGTGCTATTGCTATTGGTCATCCTATTGGCGCTTCGGGGGCTCGTGTGTTGACGACTTTGTTGTTCGCTTTGCAGCGTACGGGGGGTAGATATGGTTTGGCTACTTTGTGTATTGGCGGTGGCGAGGCAAGTGCTTTGATTGTTGAGATGCTTTGATTTTTTGATTGAGTTCTAAATGAAAAACGCTGTTTGAAAAGTATCAAACAGCGTTTTTTGTTGTTGTATGAGGTTTGTTTTATTTTGCTGCTGCTGCTTGGAGCTGCGCGAAGGTCATTGATTTTGGTCTGACGATTGGTGATCCTGCCATGCGATGGAAGAGTATTTGTGAACCGATACCCATTGCACGTGAGACGCCGAACATGACGGTGTAGAATTCAAATTCTGTCATGCCGTAATGGTAGAGTAATGATCCGCTTGCTGCATCAACATTGGGCCATGGGTTGCTTGCTTTGCCTTGTTCTTTGAGAACTTCGGGGACTATGTTGAAGAGTTTTTTCATGATGTCAATGTTTTCATCGCTGAGATTGTGTTGTTCGGCGAATTGATAGAATGCAGTGAAGCGTGGGTCAGTGACTCTGAGTACAGCGTGTCCGTATCCGGGAATGACTTGTCCATTGTTGAGTCTGTTCCATGTGAATTCGCGCATTTGTTCGTCGGTTGGTACGCCGTTGAAGTGATTGCGTATGTCAATAATGAATCCGAGACATTCTTGGTTTGCTAATCCGTGGAGTGGTCCTGCTAAACCGTTGAGTCCTGCAGCCATTGAGTAGAATACGTCGCTGAGTGCGGAGCTGACGGTGTGTGCGGTCATTGCGCTGACATTGCCTCCTTCGTGGTCGCTGTGGAGCACTAAGTAGAGTCGTATGAGGTCAATCCAGTTGGGGTCATTGCTTACGCCGAGCATATGGGCGAAGTTTTCGCTCCATGTTGCACCTGTTTTGGGAGCGATGAGTTCTCCTTTGTTGAAACGAATGCGATAGATGCCTGCGGCAATTGCAGAGATGGAACCGAGTAGTGTGATGCAATCATCGAGAGTTGCTTCCCATAGTTTGTCTTTGCCTGCGCCTTCGTCGTATGCTTTGCGGAACGCGGATTCGCGTTCGAGAGTGTTAAGCGCAGCGCTGAGCATAGCCATGGGGTGTGAGTCTGCGGGCATAGCACGTAAGACATTCCAGATATAGTCAGGTACGGTTGATTTAGCTTCGAGTGCAGCGCGGAGTTCTTCTGCTTCTTCTTTTGAAGGAAGTGATCCGGTGCATAAGAGGAAGAAGCAGTCCTCTGCTTCGATATTTGTAAGTTCTAAAATGGGAGTATTACGGATACGTACACCTTCGTCTGCCGACACAGATGAAGTTTCGCATAAGAGGGCAGGCAAGCCGCGCATACCGCCAAGTAATGCGCCAATGGTTGCTGTTGCAAGTTGCTTTTCTCCATGCTCTTTTGCTAATGCCGTACGTTGTGCACGTATTCCCGGGATTGTTTCTGCTAAACGTTTTTTGAACAGTTCCATACTGTGATTATCCTAATAGTGTAGTGTGAAAAAGTTGTGTTAAGTATTGATTCGGTTTTGGTCATCGTTTTCTTCAATGCTACGGAATGCAAAACTACGGATTTGTTTTTCCTTTGAGTTGTAAAATTTGTTCATTTTGCAATAAAGGTGTTGAATAAGTGTAACGATTTTCTTCGCATTTCCTTGTACAATAGTAGTAAGGAGGAGAAATTAGGGTATCGAACAGTTAGTATAATTATGCTTGAGGCGTTCAGATAGCTTCGTCATCACGGTTTATTGATGAAAAACGTAGATGAGGGGTGAGGTTATTTATTTGAACCATTCGAAAAGCACACTGAAAACCGAAAGAATAGTTAATGCAATACCAAAGATTGCTACGCCCAATGCAATGTTCAACTTACTTTCCACCGTTTGGATATGAGTTGCTACTTGTTCTGTTTTGCGGCGATGTACGTCTATCTCTTTGCGTACTTTTTCTTCTGTAATAGGTTGAGTCTGTTGTTTTATTTGTCCGATTTCTTGTGAAGTTTGAGCACTGTATGAGGAATGAGTCAGTACTTCTTCTTTAAAGAGTTCCAATTCTGTTCTCATTCGTGAAATATCATTTCTCAGAGGCAGTTCTTGTCTGCTTTGAGCATCTTTTAATGCTTGTACATCATCGCCAAGTATGGTGAACATACGTCTCTGCTGGTCTTGCAATGCAGCTAATTTTTGATCGAATGTTGCGATGCGTGCTTGTGCTTTTTCCATCATGGTGTCTAACTTGAGAGCTGATTTTTCTAATCCTTGGTCAATTTGTTTGGCGACCAAAGCTTTTGTGGATTGTAACATTCCGGCAAGTTCGGCATCGCGTGCTTCGAGTGAAATGCGTAGTTTATCTAAAGTGTTGTAGAGCGTATTGATTGAGTCAAGTTCATTATAGATAAGCTCAACAGTCTTTGCTCGGCTGTCAACGGTAAGTAAAGTTTCGTTTGTTGTTTGTTGTATTTGATTGAGAATAAAGTCAGCTTTGGAGCGAAATTCTTCGATTTCACGGCGCATATCGTCTCGTTGTTTTGCCAAAGCGGCAATTTCCTGTTCAATATTGGCAAACGCAGCTGTGTATTGTTGAGCTTGTTTGCGAATTGTATCCATCAATGTGAGGATATCTAGCGGGAGTGATTGTTCAGACATGGCTTTATGTATTCATTAAAAAAACTGAGACTGCCACATACGTCTTCAAGAAAATATGTGATAGACATCGTATTTAAATGTTCAGGGTACTGAATAAGGATATCGAGCATTTCACGACGGAATTTAAGATCTTGCACCAGCTCTGTGCCCATATAGCGGAGTAAGAAATCATGCAATACCCCCATCTCGGCTAATTCATTGTAGAAAGTACGCGGTTGAAGACCTTTACGTGCATGTTCTATGTCTTCAATGGAAATATTTCTGCTCATACTATCATGCCTTGTGCAAATGATAAAGTAAAATTGCAAAAACTGTAGCACATAACAACATCCTGTTATCAAAAAAGTATAAAAAAGTCATGATTCTCATACAATCGAAAAGCGCAAGACTAAGTTAGCCGAATAAAAAAAAGAAGTGTTTTTCTTTATCTGCTCGTACTTTTGCGATGATTTATGTTTCATTTTGTATGATTTCCGATGGGAAAAAACGGACATCCCGCACTTAATCGGGCAACGCTTGCCGGTGTGTTGGTGAGTATGGGAATTGTATTTGGCGATATTGGCACATCTCCATTATATGCATTGAGTGCCATTATTGGTGAGCGAGTGATAGAGCATGATCTTATTCTCGGCGCATTGTCGGCAGTATTTTGGACATTGACATTTCAAACCACCCTGAAATATGTTCTGATTACACTGCGAGCAGATAATAAAGGTGAAGGAGGTATCTTTTCACTTTATGCATTGGTACGTCGTTTCGATAAACGCCTGGTCTTTCCGGCAATGATTGGTGGTGCATTTTTGCTTGCTGATGGTATAATTACACCTCCAATTTCTGTATCATCAGCCATTGAAGGTTTGCAAATCTATTACCCGCAATTAGACACCGTGCCCATTGTTATTGTGATAATTGTATTACTATTCACATTGCAGCAATTCGGTACTTCATTTGTCGGTAAATCGTTCGGACCTGTGATGCTATTGTGGTTCGGTTTTATGGGGATAATTGGTCTGATGGCACTTGTACAACGTCCTGATGTTCTAAAGGCGGTAAATCCTTATTATGCAATTCACATGATTACACATTTTCCGCATGGATTTTGGATTTTGGGCGGAGTGTTTTTATGTACGACCGGTGCTGAAGCATTATATTCGGATTTGGGTCATTGTGGCAGAGAAAATATTCGGGTGAGTTGGATATATGTGAAAATCTGTTTGCTTTTATCGTATGCTGGTCAATGTGCTTGGCTTTTGTCACTTGAAGGGAAGCATCTTGGCACTATCAGACCGTTTTATGCGATTATTCCTGAACCTCTTTTGATATTTTCCATTGTACTTGCCACTGTAGCGACGGTGATAGCCAGCCAGGCACTTATCAGTGGTTCTTATACTTTGATAAATGAAGCGATGCAGTTAAACTTATGGTTGCGTACAAAGGTTGCTTTTCCGAGTGATGTGCGTGGGCAAATTTATGTACCCCGGGTTAATTGGTCATTGATGGTTGGCTGTATTGCTGTTGTGTTGTATTTTCAGCGTTCAACGAATATGGAAGCTGCGTATGGGCTTGCCGTAACGATTACGATGATTATGACAACAATTTTAGTCACAGTGTATCTACTGCAAAAGAAAACCAACAAGGTAGTGATAGCACTTGCATTGCTGCTCTTTTTATCTATTGAAGGGTCTTTCTTGATAGCTAATGCGGCTAAGTTTATGCATGGTGGTTGGGTCAGCGTGCTTATAGGTTGTTTTCTCGCAATCATGATGTACATATTGTATAGAGCGCGGCAAATTAAACGTCGTTTAACAACATTCGTACCTTTAAATCAACATTTGCCGACTTTGGTTGCATTGAGCGAAGATGAGTCGGTTCCCAAATATGCCACACATTTGGTGTATTTAACAGCATCGTCTGTGGAAAATTATGTGGAACAATTAGCCATTGATAGCATCATTCGCCGTTCACCCAAACGCGCCGATATGTATTGGTTTGTGAATGTGAATGTGACGGATGAGCCATATCAGATGAGTTATAAAGTAACAACTTTGGCGCATAAAGATGTTATTTATGTTCGATTTAACCTTGGATTTCGTGTTGAGCCACGATTGAACTTATTCTTCCGCTTAGTTGTGGAAGATATGGTACGACGAGGAGAAGTGGATATCAGCAGTCGCTATCATTATGCAAAAAATGCAGGCGATTTTCGGTTTGTTATTTTCAAATCATTCCTTTCCAATGACAATGAATTGCCTGCCGGTGAAAAACTGATTATGGATATGTATTTGCAATTACAAAAATTAGCGTCTCCTGCTCAAGAGTTCTTCGGATTAGATACAAGTAATGTTACGCTCGAAAATGTACCTTTATTGATTAGTCCTCCACCCAAATTACCTTTGGTACGGGAAGTATAGAGTTATGTGAAAATGATATTAGATTAAATCAGACATACTACAGACATTCATTCATTTTTAAGTCAAGTAATCATTGAATTGTCTTGTAGTTTAAGTAAATTTAGTATTTTTGCAATCTTTATTGATGCGGATGTGGCGAAATTGGCAGACGCGCCAGACTTAGGATCTGGTGGGGCGACCCGTGAGAGTTCGAGTCTCTCCCTCCGCACACTTATCTTTTCTTTGATTCATTTATTCAGGAATTCATTTTGGAAACGAATGTAGAAGTCAAAAATGACTCCACACGCATAGTGAGTTTTACCTTAACCGCCACCGACCTTAAGCCTCATTACGAACAAGCATACAAAAATGCACAACGTGATTTCCAATTACCTGGATTTCGTCGCGGTAAAGTGCCAATGCCAATGATTAAAGCACGTTTCGGCAAGTCAATTGAGATTGAATATGCGGGTGAAATTGCCAATGAAGAATTCCGAAAATTTGTTGAAGCAAACAATATTGAGTTGATGGGCAGCCCTAAATTAGTTGACATCAAACATGATGATTTCGGTGGTGTGTCTATATCTGTCGAATATCAAGTTATTCCAGTAGTGAATGTTGAAGGATATACTGGACTTTCATTACGTAAACCTATGCTCACAGTGAGTGATGACGATGTTGATGCTCAAATGGATAAACTTCGTCTTGAGAATAGCACAATTGAGTCGGCAGAAACAATTGAAAACTCTTTGTCGCATGTTGATGTTGAATGGCAAGAACTGAATCCTGAAACCGACGAACCATTAGCGGATTCTAAACCCGAAACAGCGCATTATTTCCTTGATTCCGATAATATGGATTCAGAGTTGCGCGATACACTGATTGGCAAAAAGCTCCATGATGTTTTCACATGGGTTGGTGAAGCAGAAAACCCTGATGATTTACCTCCTCGTTATTCTGGAAAAATTACACGAGTTCAAAAAGTTGTACTTCCTGACCTTACAGATGAATATGCTACTCAAATCTCTGGTGGACGTTTTGTCAATGTTGCTGATCTTGCCGCTGATGTGCGTTCTTTCCTTGTACGTGGGTCAGAAACTAAAGTGCGTGAAGAACTTGAAACGCAAATCGTCAGTATTATGACAGATAAAATTGATGTTATACCTCCTGATGCTTTGGTAGAGCATATTGCAAAAACAAATTGGGATGAATTTAAAAAACAACAAAAACTTCCTAAAAAACTTAAGTTTACGGGAGAAATTAAGTCGTTTTTTATGGCACAAGCAATGCGAACAGCAAAATGGGAATTGATTAGCACCAAAATTATGCAAGATGAGGCATTAGAGGTAACAGATGCAGATTTTGATGATACACGCACTGCAATTCGTTCTATTTCCCCGGATAGTGATGTCGAGTCAGTTATTCAGCGTTTGCGCCAAGATGATAAGTATATGATGGGTGTACTTCATAAAAAAGTATTTGATTTAATCATTGAAAAAGCAATCCTTAATGAGGTACCTGCTGAGGAGTTCTATGATGAATCATTTATGCCGCGTCAATTTGACGATGCTTTGGCAATGATGGGTGATGCTATGGAATCTGACGAAGATAGTGATATTGGTGCCGAGATTGTTAATGATGAAGAAAACCAAGCATAGTTCCTTTGATAAATAAAAGGTAAGGACTATTCGTCCAATAATCATACAGTCAAGATGACAGAATACTTACATCGAATAATTCTGTCATTACATCACCTCCATTATTTTAGTTGATACTCTATGATGAACAATTTAGTCCCCATGGTAGTTGAGCAAACAAGTCGAGGCGAGCGTGCCTACGATATTTACTCAAGACTTCTCAAAGAACGTATTATCTTTATCGGAACTCCGATTGATGATTATGTGGCAAGTTTGGTTGTAGCTCAATTGTTATTTCTTGCCAGTGAAGACCCTTCAAAAGATATAAATGTGTATATCAATTCCCCCGGTGGTAGTGTAAGTGCCGGTCTGGCAATTTATGATACTATGCAATTTGTAAAGCCCGATATTTCAACAATTTGTATTGGTATGGCTGCTTCTATGGCACAAGTGCTCCTATGCGCTGGTACTGCCGGAAAACGCTATAGTTTACCACATTCACGTATTATGATGCATCAACCATTAGGCGGTACCCAAGGTCAAGCATCCGATATTGAAATTTATACTCGTGAAGTAATGCGCACTCGCGACACATTATATTCCATTATATCAAAACATACGGGCAAGGATGTAGCGACTATTCTCAAAGATGCAGACAGAGATAATTATATGTCTGCTCAAGAAGCTTTAGACTATGGTATGATAGACCGTGTTTTGGAGCGCTCACTTGGAAATGATGTAAGTAAATAAAATACAATCTCTTGGAAAAGAATATTATCAAGAAAGACCTCTGCCTTTGAAGGCAGCAGGTCTTTTTCATTATCACTTCAACAAAATTGGTTTAGTTTTTGCTGAATTTCAAACCCTCTGTGGAAAAACAGAAAAATCATACACATATACTCTATGAAAAAAGATAAAATAAAGAATGATCATGAATTAGCATGTTCTTTTTGCGGTCGTGAAGCACAAGAAGTAGAAAGTCTGATTGCCGGGGAAGGTGTCTATATCTGCGATGTCTGCGTACAAGGTTCATTGGAAATAATCAACAGGAATGCAAAACAGAAAGAAAAGCAATGGGCAAAAAGTATTAATAAATTGCCCAAACCTTCGGAAATGAAGGCAATGCTTGATGAGTATGTTGTTGGTCAAGACTCCGCAAAAAAAACGCTTGCCGTAGCTGTCTATAATCATTATAAGCGTATTCAATCAAATAGTTTAATCGCTTCACATGCAGATGTGGAGATAGAAAAAAGCAATATACTTATGGTCGGACCGACCGGCACAGGAAAAACATTGTTGGCACGTACATTAGCCAAAATTCTTGATGTCCCTTTTGCAATGGCTGATGCAACCACAATCACAGAGTCCGGTTATGTAGGCGATGATGTCGAAACTGTACTTGTTCATCTTCTCCAAAATTCTGATTATGATGTCAATAGAGCTGAACGCGGGATTGTGTATATTGACGAAATTGATAAAATTGCGCGAAAAAGTGATTCCGCCAGTATCACTCGCGATGTTTCAGGCGAAGGTGTGCAACAAGCATTGCTTAAAATTTTAGAAGGAACATTGGCAGGAGTACCTCCAAAAGGTGGGCGTAAACATCCTGAACAAAGTCTTATTTGGGTTAATACTCGCAATATTCTCTTTATTTGTGGCGGTGCATTTGACGGCATGGAAAAAATTATTGCTCGGCGTATCAACAATAGAACCATTGGTTTTGTGAGCGAAGGCAAAGACACAATAGAAGAGGGATATGATATATTACAGCATACAGAACCGGAAGATATTCAGAAATTTGGGTTTATACCGGAGATAGTTGGGCGATTGCCTGTAATAGCACCCTTAGAGCCGTTGAGTGATCAAGCAATGTTAGATATTCTCCAAAATCCAAAAAATGCACTTGTTCGGCAATACCAAAAACTATTTTTAATGGAAGGTGTGGAACTCGACTTTGAACCCGGTGCACTTACAGCTATTGTTGAAAAAGCCAAAACTCGTAAAACAGGAGCACGTGGTTTACGTGCCATTATGGAAGAAGCAATGAACCCTGTTATGTATGATATGCCGGATAAAAAGTATATACGAAAGTGTATTATTACCCAGGATGTTATAGAAAATGGTGCTGAACCGATATATGAAGTATCGACTCAGAGAGAAAGTGTAAGAACGAGTGCATAATACACTTCGATACTTTTGTATAAAGTTGAAATCTAAGCACAGCATTAGGACGTTCATTTGCAAGGACTTTGCTTATGATTTGTAAGTAAATGAAAAAAAGTTCACGAAAAAGTACTTGTAAGGCAAATATTTATGCCGTAAATTGCTTAACCTCGTGAAATAGTATGTTTAATTGAGAAGTAAAGGGGATATACATATGAAACGAACTCGACAAATTTGGGGCTGTGTTGCAGTTTCCTTTATTGTTGCATTTTCGGCTATGCCAATAAAGGCGCAACAACGCACCGCAAATCCGGGTAAGCCATTGTCCCCCAAAAAAGTATTTAAAGATGAGTATTCGGAATTCGACAGTGACGAAGCTCCGGAACCTACCGGTCAAGAATTAGTAAAACTCAAACTCGAACATGCCCGACAATGGTATATCAATGGTCTTAGTTTGATTGAGAGAAAAGATACAACACATGCTGCTGAATACTTTGAAGAGGCAATGTTGGTTCTGAATGAACTTGTAAGCTATCCCGGTATCGAAAAAAATGAAGATTTTTTAGACCTTGCTCAGTCTATCATTGAAGACTATGAAGGTTTTGTGGATGAAATAGATAATTTGCCTTCCGCTTCCGCTGCATTTGTACTTCGTGAAAAGCTATTCCAAGAAGTTGATGCTTATGCTCGCAACAATGATAATAAAATTAATATTATTCCAACCGATACTGTCGGAAAAACATATGTACGTTCTATTCCGGGTACGACTGTTCCAATAACCATCAATGATGCAGTAGAGAAAAGTGTTGCCTTTTTAACTCAAAATAAAGGTCGTAAATTCTATCAGCGATGGCTTGAACGCAGTGGGCGTTGGTTTCCGATGATGAAACGGATCGCACAAGAAGAAGGTGTTCCGCAAGAGATTGTCTATCTCTCAATGATGGAAAGTGGTTTAAATCCCAATGCGGTTTCTCGTGCAAAAGCTGTTGGTTTATGGCAATTTATGCAATCTACAGGCGAAATGTATAATCTGCGTGTGACGCGGTGGACAGATGAACGCCGTCATCCGGAAAAATCTACTCGTGCTGCGATGCGCCACTTGCGTGATTTATACGGTGATTTTGGTGATTGGCATCTTGCATTAGCATCATATAATTATGGTCCTAACGGTGTACGCAGAGCTATTAAAAAGACAGGAATGGATAAACCTACATTTTGGGACGTCGTTCCTTATTTGCCCAAAGAAACACGTAATTATGTGCCTTTATTCCTTGCTCTTACCATTGTAACTTCAAATCCTGCAGAGTATGGATTTGATATAGAGCAAATAAATTTTGAGCCTGAGCATACTTTCGAAACAATGGTAGTTAATGAGCCGGTTGCTTTGTCCGTTCTTGCTCAATGTGCGGGAGTTAGTCTTGATGAATTACGTAGTCTTAACACAGAATTGACAGGCATAAGTACACCACCGGGTAAACCCTATGAATTGCGTTTGAAAGTTGGAACCTTGCAAACTTTCCGTGAAAGATATGCTGCTCTAACTGATGAAGATAAAAGACCTTGGATAGACCATGTTGTTCAGAAAAAAGAAACTCTATTATCTATTGGTCGTCGCTATTCAGTAGCAGCGCAACAGATTGCGGATCTTAATGGAATAAGTGATGCATCTTCTAAGTTACGTCGCGGAGCTGTTCTACGTATTCCGCTTAGTCCTGCTCAACGTGAAACTGTGCTTGCACAGCAAGAACAACAACCTGCTCTCACACAAAATTCCGCTACTGGGCAATTGAATAGTTCACAAGCATCAACAACAGATACCATTGCATCGCAAGCAGTGATGCCGATGATTTCTTCGAATAGTGTATCGCAACCAAAACTTAGTGCAGAGAATGTTGTAAAGCAAAATTCTGAACAACAATCAGCAAAACGTTTTGTGAAGCATACAGTCAAACAGGGCGAAAATTTAAGTAGCATTGCACGCTCTTATGGTGTGCGTCTTTCGGATTTGCGCCTATGGAATAATATGGCTATTGGTTCTGAGGAAATTCGTATAGGCGAAAGACTTAATGTTGCAGAAGAGTTTGGCACTATGAAGTCGGTTGCCGAAGTACCTAGCAAACAAGAAAAAGTGTTACAATCATCTGAGAAAGTTTCGCATACAGTCAGTAAAGGTGAAACGTTGGCTCAAATTGCCAATGAGTATAATATTGCATTATCAGACCTGCTCCGTGCGAATAAAATGTCTCTCAACTCTACTTTAGTAATCGGTAAAACACTGATAATACCCAATGGTGTTGAGAGTCGAAGTGAGTCACGTGCAAAAATGTCAGCTTTTGCCTCTGCTGATTCTAAAAAATTAGAGCATAAAGTAAAAACGGGTGAAAATATAGGTATCATCGCAGCGACATACGGTGTGGAAGTGAACGATATTAGGCGCTGGAACCCTACTATTGAAGGTAATAGAATAATTGCAGGAGAAAAACTTACCATTTATGCTGAGCGTAGCGCTAAGGGTAGTTCTTTCTCTGATAATAACAAAACCGAGTCATTGCCAAAGCATTACATTGTGCGTAAAGGTGATTCCCTTACTGAAATAGCTGAAAAATTCGGTGTCAATGTACAAACTCTTCGAAAGAAAAATAAATTACGTTCTAATAATGTCTTAGCGGGGCAAAGAATACGCATTCAGTAACAAAATGTATAGTCAAAGTGTAAAAGAATTTTGTTGTATCGAATAACTGCGTAACTTTGCATCCGAAAATGTAAATGTAGTGACTTATCCTACCTTGAATCAAGGATTCCGGATGTTATATTTACTTGAGTACTTATACTCATTGATATACCACCCGATACCTTTTGATAGCATCAGGCATTCGCTCTTCCACTGTTTTTTCTTTGACTGTTTGAAGAAAGAAGTAGCGTACTGCCATTGAGAATATTGCAAATACAGTTTATAATTATCAATGTTTATCCATTCTTTAACAACACTCATTCAGAGACCATGCCTCAAGAAAACTCCTCTAAGCGTCAGCATCCGCAACGTGCCGGCGTAAGCATGCGCCATCGTACAAATACGACTACGGCAAAACAAAAAAAAGAAACAAATCCTCTTCCGATGGAAGAACAAATTCAACAAGCACCGCCAGAAATTAAGCCGGCACCTGTTATTGCTTCATCACCAGCTATTGCCTCTGCGCCTGTTCCTGTTCTTAGTATCACGGAACTGAAACAGAAAAAAATTATTGAACTCACCCATATCGCAAGAGAATTGGGAATAGAAGGTTATTCTGACCTTCGCAAGCAAGAACTCATTTTTCAAATTAGTGCAGCGCAGGCATCGCAACAAACACGTGAACAAAAAATATTCGGTACTTTCTCTGAAGGTGTTCTCGAAGTAATGCCCGATGGTTTTGGGTTTCTTCGGGCTGCCGATTATAATTATTTACCTTCACCTGATGATGTCTATGTTTCTCCTTCTCAAATCAAAAAATTTGCTTTAAGAACGGGTGATACAATTCGCGGTCAAATACGTCCACCAAAAGAAGGCGAGCGATTTTTTGCTTTACTCAAAGTGGATAGTGTGAATTTTGTTGAGCCGGAAGTAATGCGTGACCGTACTATCTTTGATAATCTCACGCCACTTTATCCAACAGAAAGATTAAAATTAGAGACAGTTCCTAATGAATATTCTGCCAGAATTATTGATTTACTTTCACCGATTGGAAAAGGGCAGCGTGGTTTAATTGTTTCTCCGCCCAAGTCAGGAAAAACCGTTATTCTCCAAAAATTAGCAAATAGTATTGCACGTAATCATCCTGAAGTGAAACTTATTGTCTTGTTAATTGATGAAAGACCCGAAGAAGTAACTGACATGGAGCGCTCCGTGCGTGCGGAAGTTATTGCTTCCACATTCGATGAACCACCCGAAAGACATGTGCAGGTCGCTGATATGGTGCTAGAAAAAGCTCGACGACTTGTTGAAGCCAAACAAGATGTGGTTATTTTGCTTGATTCCATCACACGTCTTGCAAGAGCTCACAATACCGTGGTACCACATTCCGGTAAAATTCTTTCCGGTGGTGTGGATGCCTATGCTCTTCACAAGCCCAAACGATTTTTTGGTGCCGCCAGAAATATCGAAGAGGGGGGCTCGCTCACCATTATAGCAACCGCACTTATTGATACAGGCAGTCGTATGGATGAAGTAATTTTCGAGGAATTTAAAGGAACAGGCAATATGGAACTTGTCCTTGATAGAAAACTTGCCGAACGACGTATATTTCCTGCTATTGACATTAATAAATCAAGCACAAGACATGAAGAATTACTTATGTCAGGTGATGACTTAAATAAAGTATGGATTCTGCGCAAAGTTCTTAATGAATTAACACCTATGGATGCTATTGAATTAGTGACTGATCGTATGAGCAGTGCTAAAAATAATCGTGAATTTTTACAAACACTCAATAGCTGATAATTGTGTTTTCTTCTTGATTTCATTAAGCCGTTTCTACATTGAAGCGGCTTTTTTTTTGCAATATCTTCCTCCTTTGGGTACACATACTCTTTACTCCTTGCAGCATCTCGGATATTTGTTGCATCTAAGTAAAAAAGTTATTATATTGTTTACAGGAGTTACTATGAAAGCGGTTATTTGTACAAAATATGGTGCACCCGAAGTACTTGTTATAAAAAATGTGGAAAAGCCACAACCAAAAGATAATGAAATTCTCATAGCAGTTAAAGCAACCACGGTAAATTCCGGTGATGTACGCATAAGAGGTCTTATTGTCGAAGGATTCTTGCGTATTATTATGCGTTTGGTGCTTGGTATCACAAAACCGCGTAAACCAATATTGGGCACTATTGTTGCCGGTATCGTAGAAAAAGTCGGCAAAAATGTCACGTCTTTTTCACCGGGAGATGAAGTGTGCGGCAGTACAGGTTTTTCTTTTGGTGCTTATGCCGAATATGCAGTCATTCATGAACAAAGCACAATTATTCATAAACCTACAACAGCAAATTTTGAAGAATCTGCGGCTATACTCTTCGGTGGTATGACAGCTCATTATTTTTTGCATAAAGCAGGAATTAGTACAAAAAAAAATCAAAAGATATTAATTTATGGCGCTACCGGTTCAGTGGGCATAGCGGCAGTGGAAATTGCTAAGTATTATGATGCACATATAACAGCAATGTGTAGCGAAAAAGGAGTGGATTTAGTAACACAGCGTGGCGCGGATGCTATTGTTTTATATACACAAAAGGACATACAAGATTTGCAAGGGCAATATGATTGTATATTTGATGCTGTAGGAAAAATAACAAAAAAACAATGTAAGCATTTACTCAAGCAAAAAGGTGTATTCTATAGTGTGGGTGGATTGGAAGTTGCTAAAGAAACAAAAGAGCAATTATTGTTTCTAAAAAAACTTTATGATATGTCATATATTCGAGCAAATATTGATAAAATTTTCACATTTGATGATATAGTACAAGCCCATCATTATGTTGATACAGGTAGAAAAAAAGGAAATGTTGTCGTTAAAGTAAGTAATGAGGAAGTAAATATTATATCCAAAAATGTTGCGGAGGTAAAAATATGAAAAAAAAGAGAATATTTGTAAGTATAAGTGTATTCTTTATTGTACTTATCTTTGTTATTGTATGGGCAAATTGCCGAATCAAAGATGTTGCGGAGAGTTTTATATCTGACAATACACAGCTATTGCCAAAAGTAAAAACGGGATTATTGTTGGGAGCAGGTAAATATATGGAAAATGGAGGTATTAATGAGTATTTCTCTAAAAGGATACAAGCCGCTGTCACACTCTATGAGAGTGGTAATATTCGCTACATTCTTGTAAGTGGCGATAATAGCACACAAAATTATAATGAACCATTAGATATGAAAAATTCTCTTTTGGAGCATGGCGTGCCGGAACATAAAATTATTCTTGATTATGCCGGTTTTCGTACTTTTGACTCAGTTATTCGTGCCAAAGAAATATTCGGACAAGATTCTTTTATCGTCATATCTCAAAAATTTCATAATGAAAGAGCTGTGTATATAGCAAGAAATTATGGCATCGCAGCATTTGGCTATAATGCCGATGAAGTCACTTCTTATATCGGATTTATGACAAATGTCAGAGAGATCTTCGCAAAAGTAAAAGTGTTTATAGATACTGTCTTTGATACGAAACCAAAATTTTTAGGTAAAAAAATTATTATTCAATAAGTTGATGTTTATATGGAAAAATATATTGTGTTGTTTGTCTTTTTTACAGTGTCATTATATTCTCAAAGCTATGATAATAGTGCTGTTACAAATAAATCCATCATATATGCTTTACGGCTAAACAAGGGCGATGATATTAAATATAGTTTGGAGCAATTCGCCAAAAAAAACAATATTACTTCCGGCTCACTCTTGACTTGTGTGGGAAGTGTGCAAAAGATGGCTGTGCGGTTTGCCATGAAAAATACTGTTGATACCGTGATTGGACCTTTAGAAATCGTATCAGTAACAGGAACAATTGCTTCTTCCGGTGTCCATATACATATTGCAGCCGGAGATGAGAAAGGTAAAGTGCAGGGCGGTCATCTCGAACATGGCACTACTGTTATGATGACTGCTGAAATTGTGATTATGACATATCCCGAAATACAATTTCAACGCAACATAGATCAAAAAACAGGTTTTCCGGTTCTTCACATTGAACAAAAAGAGCAATGAAAGCGCCATATCCATTTGTGAATATTCATACGCATCATCCTTCTATATCATTCCATGAAATTATCAATTGTGATATTGTGGAAAATGTACCTAATGATGATAAAAAATTATATAGCATTGGTATTCATCCTTGGAATGCTTCGTATCTTTCGTGGAAAAAGTGGCAATCTGTTGTAGAAAATTATGCTTCGCATCCTTCTGTCCTTGCCATAGGCGAAACAGGCATTGATATTTTACGCGGTACATCGAAAACGGAACAGCAAGATATTTTTTTGGAACATATACGTATAGCCGATTCTTGCAATAAGCCATTGATTATTCATTGCGTGCGTGCATTTAATGAAATTATTGAATGTAAAAAAAAGAGCAAATCAAAAGTTCCGTGGATTATTCATGGGTTTTCTTCACGACAGACTATTGCTGATGAACTTCTTGCACATGGCTGTTTCTTATCTTTTGGTGCTGCAATTCTTTATAATAGACCGCATTTAGAAAAAATATGTAAAACTGTACCGGAAAATATGTTTTTTATTGAAAATGATGACAGCGCTCTACCTATTTCTTTAATCTATGAAAAAATAGCTGATATACGTTCTGTTTCCGTTGAATATTTGCAGCTAAAGCTCTATGAACAATGGCATAGAATATTTCTTGATAAAAATATGTAAAAAAAGTCCCTCACACTATAATTCAGTATGAGGGATAAAAAAACAGTGTACTCTAATTAATATGCAATAAGAATTTTTTTTGTATAATGGTCGGTACCTGCTTTAAAGACTAAGACATACACTCCTGCTGTGAGGTCTTGCACGGGAATAGTAGCGTCAGCCCACGCACCATTTTGATTTTTTTGTGCAAGCTGTGAAATATCCTTTACCATATTTCCCATACTATCATAGAGCAGAAGCGAGAAATCGGAAGAAATACTATAAAGTCCATAGATTCTTAGGTTAATGTCATTTTTGGCAGGAACGGGCTTGACATCAATAAAAAGATAAGGATTGCCATTAGAACCGTCTTCGACATTCGTAGATTGCTGAATAGTGCCACGGAAAAGACCATCCGTAGATCCGCAATAGATCGTCGTAGGATCGGAAAAAGAGATATAACGACAGTCTTTATTGACATCAATTAATGCTGTAATTGTGGAGTCAATGTTCCATGTTTGCCCATTATCGGAAGAATACATAAATTGTGGACCAAAAGACCCTGTAAAAATATAAGGTGATGATTTGAACCCTTGAATAGATAGAGGGGCAGAACGTTTTATAGGTAAATTGGTTGTATCATCATTGAATTGCCAAGACCTTCCACCATCGGTAGTTTTTCCGAGTAATGTGATAGCGGTATAATAATCATCTGTACTGTCGGGAAAACGTCTTCCATAAGCAAGTCCATTCATTTCATCATAATAAAAAACAGAACTGATTTCATCACCTATAAATATTGATGTAGTTGGGTTATAATAACAGTTATTGCTTAATTGAATGCTATCCCAAGTTACACCGAAATCCCTTGTGAAATATTGCCTACAATCAAAAACATTATGCGCAATCATATACTGAGGGCTGACACATTGTGCATAATTGAACAAATAATGAAATCGCTTTTCTTGTATATTCCATGTTTTACCAGCATCGGTAGTAATAGCGACAGTGCCATAGGTACCTACCGCAATGCCATAATTTCCTTTGCAATCTATATGTCGAAAATTCCAATACTTTTTTTGTTGCAACTTTTCCCAATGTTTACCGCCATCTATCGTTCTCACAATAAGTCCACTATCTCCGACACCAATAATGGTTAAAGAATCGCAATAAGAAAATGACTTTACACGAGCAAAATCATTAAAAACTCTTGAGACATGAGAAACGGTATCTTTGTGCCATGACAATCCTCCATCGGTTGAAGTTCGGATAACCATAGCATAACGTATTTTGGAAAAACCCGGATCATCGGGAGCAGGATATTCTTCAATCACTGCCATTGATATATTGTCTTTATTATAAGAATTCAGTGCCGTAATTGTAATATTGGGATCATTACCTTGAATAATATCCCATTGAATAGATTGTGCGGACAGACAAATAATATTGCCCAAAATAAATAATATACAGAATATGTATTTCATAATAAACCTTTCAAAAAAGAAGCCGCTTATACCCAATATAAGCGGCTCTGTGAAATAATACTCATCACCGCATACTTTATAAGTTTTCGGTTTTGATAAAGTTACAAGAAAAATTAGTATAGATTTCATAGCAATCTCCGGAAAATAGTTACTTCATCATCACACATTCATCATGCCAAACGCCATTACTTGCTTGCATAATATACATGCCGCTTGATAATGATGGTAATGATATTTCTTGTATGTCGGTGGAATTGTATAGTGAGGAATAATGCCATACTTCCATGCCTGTCAAATCGAATATTTTTACGGTAATTGCGCCGCCATAACCCGTGTATAATCGGGCTATTGTGCCGTCAGATTCAATGCCGAAACGCCCCGTTTGTTGCACACCGCGAAATTGCCATGCACAACTCGGATCATAAAGAATTTCATCATTATTACCACGCACGATAAGACATTGTTCACTGTGAATAATATCGGAAAGTGTGAATTTTTCACTTTTTCTGCCATCAGGCGGTAAATAGATTGTACAAGGCAATATAATTTCTTTTTCTTGTTTATTCGGTGAAATACTTGTAAATCGAAGTGCATTATTGCGAAGAAATACGGTGGAAATTCCTGTGTTCGGTGTAAAAATACTGTCACAACGCACACAACATGGATCATAATTCAAGGTTATTGTCGTTTGTGCAAGACCTTCGGGAATAATTATTTTCACGGGAACAATAGTGCCGGGTGCATACTGCGCTGTGTCTGATAATTGCAAAGAAATTGTTTTTTCTTGATCATTGTTAATGGTTATGGAAACTGTTTTTTCTTCATAACAACCATTAGCATTTGTACCTCGAACGGTATAAGTGATATTTTCTGTCGGTTGCGCTATCGGATTGGAAATAGTCGCATTATTGAGATATATACTCGGTGTCCACAAATAATTATCCGCATTATTTGCACGAAGATGAACTGTATCGCCAAGACAGATTTCTCTGTTTTCTGAAACCGATATTGTCGGCTTTTCATTCACTGTAATGAGTATTTTTTTACTATCAAAACAATTTCCTGTTTTTCCTGTAACAATATATTCTGTGGTTTTTGTACCAATAAATATCGGATTGGCAATTGTGGGATTATTCAATCCTTCGGCAGGCGACCAAGAATATTCTAAAGCTCCTTTAGCTGATAAATGCACTGTATCGCCCGCACAAATTTCTCTATTTTCTGACACTGACAATGTCGGCTTTTCATTCACTGTAATGATTACTTTTTTAGTGTCAAAACAATTGCCGTTTTTTCCTGTGACTATATATTCTGTGGTTTTTGTGCCGTTAAATATTGGATTGGGAATAGTCGCATTGTTCAATCCTTCGGTAGGCGACCAAGAATATTCTGTAGCGCCTTTGGCTAATAAATGCACTGTATCACCCGCACAAATTTCTCTATTTTCAGAGGCAATTATTGTCGGTTTTTCATTGACAGTAACAAGTATCGTATCTTTACCTTCGCAATTTCCTGATTTTCCCGTGACTATATATTGTGTGGTGGAAGTTCCTGTAAATAGTGGATTTGCGATAGTGGCATTACTTAAACCATCCGCAGGTGACCAAGAGAAGTTTTCTGCACCGCTTGCATTTAATTGTATTTGTTCACCTGTGCAAACATTTGTGTCTGCACCTGCAAAGACAGATAATTCACCACCCAAAGTGACATTGACGGTATCATAATTTTCACAACCATTGCTGTTCTTTATTGTGAGAATATATTGCATATTTTTTTCGGGCGTGCACAGTGGGTTTGCACTTTTTGGATTATCCAAATAATCGGCAGGCGACCAAGAATATTCTACTTGCGGATTATTATTAGTGCCGAGTCTTACTGACAGCCCTGCACATAATTCTTTATCTCTGCCCGCATCTGCTTTTTCATTTTCTTTGATTGTAATTGTCACAAAAGCGGAATCTGTGCAAGTAGCATTGGAAATAATAACTTTATAGCGTGTTGTTGTGCTTGGCATTGCAATCGGATTGGCAATAAAATAATTATTTAATCCGCTTTTCGGAAACCATTCATACTTTGTGCCGCCGCCTGCTTGTAATTGTAATGGAATCCATGCACAGAGTGTGGTATCGCGAGTAATTGTCGGTTGAACCGATGGAACAACCGTGATTTTTATTGTATCATAAGCACTGCATCCATATTTATTTATGACAGCAAAAATATATTCTGTTGTTGTGTCTGGACTTGCTGTTGGATTTGCTTTCGTATAATCGTCTAAACCCTTTGTCGGATACCATCTATATGTTGTTCCTTGTTCACCTTGAGTGCCTATTTTTATTGATGTTCCTGCACACAGAATAGTATCTTTTCCGGCTTGCGCTTGTGCATCATTGATAATGGCATACGTTAGTAAAGTATCAATGCGGGAATTTCTTTTGCAGAATAATTGAATACGATACGTTCCCGTTTTTTTTATAGAAAAAAGGCAGGAAGAATCTCTCTGTTCAATAATGTTTGCACTATCAATAGACCATTGTCGAGAAAGAATAATGCCATCAGAATAACGATGTGTAATGCGTAACGGTGTATTAATGCAACCATAGATTGTATCAAGTGTGCCGCGTGGTTCAAAACAAGGATAACCCTTATAATCATCGGAAAAATAATGTTGCATAAAATTAGGAAAGCCATTACCACCCGATTCAGCTTCCATGTCTCCTCCATTCACAATAGCATCTTTCTGCAATTTCCAGTTTTCCCCCATATTATTGGGTAAATGAATAATATCAAATCGTGTCGTACGGAATATATACATTTTTTTATTAGGCATTAACTCTATAGTTTCTTGAAAATCACGTCTGTAATTATCATGTAAATATATTATTTCTGAATTTTGTATAATACTTTCATTACCGCTGGATAAATCATATTGAAACACACCATCTGCGCTACTGTATGAAGCATATAAAATATTACTGTTTGGAGAAAACTGAATATGTGTAAACATACCTGAATAGTCATATTTGTTAATTTTCCTTTTATTACTTATTCTTCCTGTTTTATTATCATAATCAAACAAGTAAATCACTGTCTTTCTATTCGAAAAAACACGACTTGCAAGCGATAAAGCTATTTTTGTTCCATCTGGCGAAATAATCATTCTATAATAATGTGGCTGTCTTATCTCAATCTCATCACATAAACTTTTATCAAGTGATGTAACTACAGGTATGCTATCAAAACCTTTCTCGGTAATATGATACGAATAAAAATCTTTTTTATTATCATCAAGGACGACAATCCAATATCCTCCATTTGTACAGTCTTGTATCCCTGTAATTTGAAAATCAATCATATCACGTACTTTAATATTATTCGATTTGACAAAACCTTGCTTTGTACGCAAATCAAGTATAGAATAGCATAAACGTGTTGCTTCTTGACCTGCTTTGATAAGTCCAATATTAAAAATATAAAATTGTGGACTACCATCTGGGAAAGGTACAATAAGTTGAGACGTTGAATTAGATAGATTGTCATTACTAAATCCTTGAGAATTTGGAAATTTTTGTAATTGGGTATTGTAAATTTCTTTATTTGTTGTTAAAAAAAGCAAATCACCTGTTTCTTTGTCGGAAAAAGTATTTAGTATCAAGCCGTTTTTATTGTAATGCCTTTCATCAACTGAAATTATAACTAAAGTATCTTTGAATTTATCCTTCACATGTTTAAATTGTATGCCATTAAAATAATGTGC
>ERZ761602.596-NODE-596-length-75596-cov-17.599317_pt1 | contig 75596 bp, 74 predicted proteins | sample MGYA00512165_ERZ761602 | MGnify/ENA primary metagenome ERZ761602 (study PRJEB28899, sample SAMN02445085) | bioreactor sludge metagenome | biome: EBPR sludge; isolation source: Thorneside wastewater treatment plant | place: Australia: Brisbane, Thorneside...
CAAGGAGTTTTTATGAATAGAAAAATCATTATTTCTTTTTTTGCTTTACTGATTCTTATGCTGGCATGTGCAAATCCATTAACGAGTAATCCGCCTGCTCAACCACAAAATGTAGAAACGATTGTTGCCGCTACACTTTCAGCACTCACTGCTCCCGCTTCAAACCCGACCGTTGTGCCTGATTCTGTTTCATCAAATACATTGCCCCATTCATTGTATTATCTTGCCAACGATACCGCAGGGGTGTTGCAGGTCTTTCGCTTAAAACAAGATGCACAAACTGTTTCACAAGTTACATTTGAAGTTGAAGAAATTCAAGATTATGCTGTTTCACCAATTGATGGCAGTGTGGCGTATGTTGTCAATAATCAACTATTCACAGTCAATGCCGATGGCAGTAATCGAGGCATGATTGTAGATGGTGGTGTAATCGATGAAGTTAATCCATTTGTGAATAGACTCAGCCATCCTGTGTGGTCAAATGATGGTCAAACCATTGCTTTTGGTTATAAAGGATTAAATTTTTATTCAATCATTACGGGTCAATATAATTTATTAATCCCAAATCAAATTGAAGACCAAGGCAATGGTTTTGTTTTCCCAACAGAATTATTTTTCCCGGAAAAATTCTCACCAGATGGAACTAAATTATTACTTACGCTTGGTTATTATGAAGGTGCATCCGCCGCAATTTATTATCCGAACGGCGGAAGTGTTGTGCGTTTGGTTGGTGAAAATCGCGGAATCATTTGTTGTGATACAACGCAATGGACTCCGGACAGTTCTGCAATTTATTCTGCTAACCCATCGTTTGGTATGTTTGCGGCAGGTTTATGGAAAGTAGATGCAACCACAGGTAATGTTTCAACATTATTCACTGGTGACTTTGATACAAATCCAGTTCAAGTTGCAGATGCACCATTGCTCGCACCTGATGGAAATTTATATTTCTTTTATGCTAGCATCCCCAACACAGGTGATATGGTGAGTCGTCCACCATTACAACTCATCCGCTCTGCGCCAGATGGAATTACAAATCGCACAGTGCTTCGCCCTGAAATATATGACACTATGAACGAACATTTATGGTCACCAGATGGTAGTTTTGTCATCATTACTACTGCCCCCACCGCAGATACATATTATGGTGGCACACCCGTATTAATTTATACAGACCCAGCCAAAGGCAGTATTGGTTTAGGAAGATTTGCAGTCAATATGCAATGGGGACCGTAGTGTATTTTAAGTAATAAGGGCGAGGTAATCTCGCCCTTACTTGTTTAACAAATACTCATCAAAAAAATTGATGACTCTATTTTCATATCTCTGGGGATGATAAGCATACGTTCCTAAATGTGGAACACCATCTTCTACCCAAATTTGTTTTGGTTCATCCGCAGAATCATATAAACGATATGGGGAATTCATCAGAATCGCGCCACCATACCAACCATCAATAATAAACACGACTCGCGGACTAATTTTCCCAATCACTTTTTCTACATTTACATCTTCAATCTGTGCGCCGCTTTGCGTTTCACTAAAAAATTTTACCAATGGATGTAAAAATTCAATCGGCATGTTTAACTTCAACACATCTTCTAACGATGGATAAGCACTATCAGCCACCACTGCTTTGATTTCATTTCGTTCAGATGCGGTCAATAAAACTGTAGATGCTCCCATTGAGCCACCCCATGCGCCAATATGCTCAACACCTTCTTGTGCTAATGCAAAATCTAATGCGGCTTCTACGTCAAGTTGTTCATAATATCCAAGTGTAGAAATTTCGCCCTCACTATTTCCATGTGCGCGAAAATCCCAAGCCAAAACACCGTAATCATGTTTTGCAAACAGCACATACAAACTTTCAGTGCGATTATCGTTATATCCATGTGCAATTAAAATCACAGCACCATTTTTAGGTGGTGTGTACCATGCTGAAAGTTTAATTCCATCTTTTGTGATTAATTCAATATCTTGATATTCAATATTATTTTCTTTGAGGTAATTTCCAGTGGGTGAAAATCTAGCAGGATGAAGAATAGATTGAGTCCAGCTGTAAGTGAAATAACTAGATAAAAATAAAATCGCCAGTGTGATACTCACAATAATGGCTGAAAAAATATTGAAAACGTAACGGAAATTAATTCTTGGTTTCATGTAACTTCGAAGGAGTGAAATGATTATAGATTCGAATGCAAAAAAATCAAAACCCCGTAGGGTGTTATAAAATCTGTGCCATCCCTATGGGATTATTTTAGGCATTACCTTGTTCTATAATCCTGTCATCCTTACAGGATTTTTTACCCCAAAACAAAGTTATCAATCAAACGAGTTTTGCCTATAAACACAGCCATAGAAAGCAAAGAATTTTTTTCTATCACATTCAATTCTTCCAACGAATCATAATCCGCGCAAGAGACATATTGCACGTTTGCCAACGGCTCGCTTGCTAAAACTTTTTTCATTTTCTCTCTTAGTTTTTCAGCATCACGTTCGCCAGCCTCATATAATTTTTTTGTTTCACTCAACGAGCGAAACAAAACTGTCGCGGCTTTTCGTTCTGCTTCATTTAAATATTTATTACGGCTAGACATTGCCAAGCCATCATCTTCTCTCAAAGTCGGGCAAACTACAATTTCAATTGGGAAGTTCAAATCCGCCGTCATGCGTCGAATCACAGCCACTTGTTGCGCATCTTTTTGTCCAAAATAGGCTTTGTGCGGTTGTGTGGCGTTGAATAATTTGGATACAATCGTCGTCACGCCCTTGAAGTGACCGGGTCTCCTTGCGCCTTCAAGAGGATTTGTCAACGCTTCAACCTCGACCCAAGTCTGGTAGCCGGGTGGATACATTGTCTCAGCCGATGGATTCCAAACGATGTCTACGCCTAAAGGCTTGAGTAGTTCCAAATCTCTCTCTAAGTCTCGAGGATATTTGGAGAGGTCTTCGTTTGCTCCAAATTGCGTCGGGTTGACGAAGATGGTGACGATGACATGGTCATTTTCTTCTTTTGCTCTTGAAACAAGAGAGAGATGACCGAGGTGTAAGTATCCCATTGTAGGTACAAGACCAACTTTCCCCGTAAGAGAGAGGCGTTTCGTTCTTAGGTCAAGAAGGGAAGAGAGAAGGTTCATTTGTCTATACAATATCCTTTTTGAGGGCTTGACAGGCTAGAAATTTTGTTCTACACTCTTATTACATTATACAAAAGGAGACTCAAATGGCTTACGCACACACTAACTCAAAAGGTACTACCTACTATTTACATTCCAATGGCAAGATGTTTTTCTTCTCGAAGGAAGTAAAAGCGGGCGCACTCGACGCCGTACCTGCTGGCTACAACGTAGTCGAAATGAAGACAGGTATGCTCGTTTTGAAGAAAATTCAAGCAGAAACTCCAAAACCTGCTGAATCTAATTCATAAAGTATAACTTGGTAATTTGGAGTTAGCCAGTTTGCTGGCACTCCATACATATATTGTTCTTTTAGATTAAAAAAGGAGACTAATTATGACACATACACAATCATCTAAAAGTTATGAAATGAAAGGGGTGCTCTCATGCCAACTCTAAATCGCGTGCAATTGATTGGGCGTTTGGGGAAGGACCCTGAGAGCAAGTTCACTCCCACTGGCAAGAAGGTCTGCCACTTTAGCCTTGCGGTGAGCAATCGCTGGAAAGACAAAAGCGGCGAGACAAAAGAAGTCACTGAATGGGTCAACATTGAGGCTTGGGGGCGGCTTGGAGAAGTTTGTCAGGAATATCTCAAAAAGGGAAGTTTGGTTTTCGTGGAAGGTCGTTTGAAGACCGATAAATACGAATCCAATGGCGAGACGAAGTATTTTACAAAAGTCGTTGCGCAAACCCTGCAATTCTTAGACAAACGTGAAAAAGAAGAGCCGATGATGGTTGAAGAAGACCCCGGTGATTATGATGTGGAATAGTTGATAGTTGTCAGTAGACAGTTATCAGCAAGTGGGTGTGAAGAGTAAAAATTGAATAGAAAAAGAGCATCCATAACGGATGCTCTTTTGTTTTAAATCATTTCTACCATTTGATTTGATTGTTTCATTAACCATACATAGCCATCTTCTAAACCGGGTTGGGCAGGTTGGGCGTTTGCATAATCTTTTGCGTTTGAACCCACCAAACGATATTGTGTGCCTTCTGCAAGATGAAGCATGGAAACAACTGTTAAATCGTGATTTGGTTTTTCCATGCCTTGCATGGTTAAAGTCCAAACATGATTTTCAGCGGCTTTGGTTAATTCGGTTGGACTTCCGCGAAATAAAATTTGACCTTTGGCTAGGATTGCTAAATCACGACAGGTTTGCCCAATATCTTCAACAATATGTGTAGATAATAAAACGACTCTATCAGTTGCGAGGTTTACTAGCAAGTTACGAAAACGGATTCTTTCTTCAGGGTCTAAGCCTGCTGTTGGTTCATCTACAATAAGTAATTTCGGGTTATTGACCAAGGCTTGTGCAATGCCAACGCGGCGTTTCATGCCACCAGAAAAACCTTTGATTTTACGATTCGATTCTTTTGCTAGCCCAACCATCTCCAACACTTCATGCACACGCTGATTACGCTTCCGCGAATCATCTATGCCTTTGAGAATCGCCATGTAATCTACAAATTGTATGGCAGTGAGTTCGGTATACATACCTAATTCTTGTGGCAAATATCCAAGCATACTTTTGATTTGATGCTTGCCAGATTCAGTGGTTAAGTCAAAGCCATTGATTTTCACAAAACCACTGCTAGGGTTAACAATGCCAGCCAAAATCCGCATGAAGGTTGTTTTGCCTGCTCCGTTTGGACCCAACAAACCAAACATGCCAGAATTGATTCTTAAATCTATGCCATTTAATGCGTTAATGGTTTTGTTTCCAACTCCATAAGTTTTTGTAAGACCTTTTATTTCAATCATTGTAAATTCCTTTCTAGATGTATCTTTCTTGTCTATGGAGTAATATCCATGAGCATAAAAAGAAAATGAGAGAAAGAGCTAAGAGTGCAATTTGATTTGCGTGTAAGTCTGGATGTTCGGGATTTGTGATTCCCATGAAGATATAAAAATATTTCCAGTTATTAATCGCCATGCCATCGCGGATGATGATTTGGATAATCCACACAATGCCAACGAAAAAAGCACCAATCATTGTTTGTGCTCCTACAATAGAGCCGAATGTTCCGAGTGCAATTAATGTAATTGTGGGAATAACCCAAGAAAGGTGTAAATCAAGTACAGTGCCGATAGAAGAAAAATCTACGTCAATACTTTTTGCAAAGATATAAAAACTAAAGGCACATACAGCTTGAATGAAAAATATCATCAAGGTGCGTTCAATGATGATTTGTGCGGCTCGAATCGGTGTAGCAAAACGCAATTCCAAAGCTGGGTCATCTAAAATGGCATACGCCGCCATCACCCCACCAATGAGAGGGACTGCTGTTCCTAAATAGGCAAGCGACATATCTGTTGATTGCGAAGGTTCATTAATGATTAAGATGACGATGACAAATAACATCCAAAATGCAATCGGAAACCAAAGTTGGTCGAGGCGATAGGTCAATAATGTATATTTGAGTGAAAAATGTTTCATCAGATTTCCTATGCGCGACGGACTTGATGTTCTAAATAAAATTTCAAGGTAAGAATCACGGCGAGGATTGAAAGACCAAGTGTAATTAAGCTAAGAGTCGCATCGGTTGAAGTATATAGAGGCGTCGAGCCAGCGAATCCGCCAAAAAAACCATCTAATACCAACATTCCGCCGGGTGTGAGATATGTTCCGCTTAATGTTGGGAACTCGTCGCGGTTGAGATAATTTCCCCAAAACCAATACCCTGTAAAAAGGATTTGATAAACTCGCAAAGGCATAATCAATGGGCAAGCCAATGAAAAGGCTGTCACGAATGCAATCGCTGGTAATGTCATGCTGAAAAATGCAAGTGACATTGTGTATAACAATGAAAGCGGAGCTGTGCCTTGCAGAATTAATACACTCGTGGTGATTAATATCCAAATCAGAATCGGGAGTAGAAATGCGAAAGTCACTCCGAGATATTTTGCAAGAATGTAAACCATCACGCGCAATGGTGTACTTAATTGCAACTCACGCACGCCCAAGCGAAAATCTCTTTGCATACGGTCTGCGGCAAGAATGCCCGCCGCCACAGGTAAAAATAAATTAAATGTAAAACCCATGCGCCCGGCAAATTGCAAAACATCATTTTCTGTAAGCACAATTTTTGAAGCTGTTGGTGATTGCCAAAAAACAGAAAGTGTATAGAACACAAACAAAAGACCATACGCAATCCATAAGCCTGGGCGACGAATTGACATATTGAACTCATGGCGTAAGACACCGAAAAAACGAGACATTATTCCTCCAAAATTTTTATAACGTGCCAGATTTACGCCACAACACCTGTGGCTGATTAGCAGACCATAAAGCAAAGCCCATCAATACAAAAGCGAGCACAAACATCAAGTTTGGGTTTTGCCAAAATTGAGCAATGGCATTCATCCATGCAACTGATGAACCAAACCATTCAGCCATCACCTTCATGGGGATGTATTGAGAAGCCCACAATGTATAAGCAATGAATAACGCATTACCGGTGCCAACCCATAAAGAAAGCAGAAGTGCAAAAGCAGATAAGAAAAGCATCGGAGCCGCCCAACCTAAAACCACTTCAAAAAATAACTCTGCTGGCATGATGAATAACAAAATCATCCCTGCCCCACCTGCTAATAAAAAGTTATAACCAGAAACCAATGTGAGGCGTGCTAATAAAATTTTCCATGCAGAAGTTGGTGTTGAAAGAGTCAATTCAAGTGCAGAATCATGTTCACGACCATAAACAATCGAGACTGTTCCCGCGGCAATCATTGGTGCAAAGAAATACATCACATCGGCGCGATTTACTAAAATCGCCATTGTTACAAACATCATCATCAATACTGCTGAACCAAGCCATAATTCTTGATGAATTAACAAAAGTTGTGTGCGTAATAGTTGAATCATATTGCGAAGTGCACGCGTCAATTTTGATGGACGATGAATTAATTCAAGCGAAGAATCTGCCAAATGAGCAGGAACAAGTATGCGCGAGTCTGAAGCGATGATTTCATCAGCAACTATGTTCCACAATTTCAAATCTGCTTGGCAAGTATCACAATCTGCAAGATGTTTTTCAAAATCAACTTTTTCTTTTTCATCCAGTTGATTGGCAACATATAAAATTATTTGTTCTTCGTGATTCATAAATTCTCCTGCGTGCGCGTTAGCACACCGCGCAAATGTGTGCGGGCATAACTCAAACGACTTTTTACAGTGCCAAGCGGAAGTTTCAAAACTTGTGCAACTTCATTCAATGACAAGCCTTGATAAAAAACTAATTCCAACACCATGCGATGTTCTGATGAAAGACTTTGTAAGCCTTCTTGAATCCATCGCTTCGTTTCTTGACTTTGAGCCTGTTCCTCCAGCGTTGGCTGATTCTCAGGGATGTTTTCTTGTGCTGTTTCATTCAAAGATTCTGTTTTGTTACGAATCATTTTTAATGCAGTGTGATGAACGATGCCTAATAACCAAGTGATTAATCGGCTTTCACCACGAAAGTTTTTTGCGGTTTTCCAAACAGTGACGAGTGTATGTTGAACAACATCTTCGGCAGTGGCAGGCTCGTTTGTGATTCGCAACGCGTACGCATACAACCGATGACCATACTGCGCATATAACTCACGCACAGCACCATCATCGCCTTCATTAATTCGCCGAAGCAAAAATAAATCTTTATCTCTTTCTGTCATTTGTTTCTGCGAGGTACGGCTCCATATCAATTGATTTATATTTTGCATTGTATCTGCTTCTCGATAGTACGTACCGTAAGCAGGCAAAAAGGTTCAAAATTCGTTTATGAGAAGACCTCAGTGGTTATGGTAGTGAATATAAAAACACTCATCTAATATTGGATGAGTGTTTTGTTTAACCATATGTTTACCTGTTATTCATTTATTCTTTTTCGAATTGAATTAAGATAAATATACGGCGACATTGTCTAATCAAATACTTTAAGGAAATCCCACTTGTTAACATGAATAACATGAGGTATGATTTGAATGTCGTCGCTCGACCTTAACCCATTCATATAAAGAGGAGAAACTATGAATAAACGTTACATGTTCGTTTTGCTGACTCTCATTGTGACATCCGCAATGATTCTCAGCGCCTGTGCACCTGCTGCACCAGCTACTGAGGCTATGACTGAAGCCCCTACCGAAGTCATGACCGAAGAACCAACTCCTGAGCCAACTGAAGCGGCTCCTGCTATTGGTTCACCGGAACACCCAATCAAAGTATTGTTTGTTCCTTCTGTGGATGCCAACGTCATCGTCACTGGTGGTGAAGTAATGGCAGAAGCCTTGAACGAAGCCACTGGTTTAACTTTTGAAGTGGTTGTACCAACTTCCTATGCCGCCACCATTGAAGAAATGTGTGCTTCGCCCGATGACACCATGGCTTTCATCCCCGCTTTTGGTTATGTTCTCGCCAATGATCTTTGTGGCGTAGATGTTTCCTTCAAGGCTGTACGCCGTGGTTGGGGTGTGTATTGGACAATGATTGTTGTTGCCCGCGATAGTGAAATCAACTCTATTGAAGACCTTGATGGCTTAAGGTTTGCCTTCCCTGACGCAGGTTCTACTTCTGGTTACCTTGTTCCTAAAGTTATGCTCAACGAAGCTGGGGTTGTTCCAGGTGAAGAACTTGAAGCTGGTGGTCACCCACAAGCTGTCCGCGCCGTATATACTGGTGAAGCTGATTTTGCCGCCGCATTCTACAGCCCATGGGCAGCTCCTGAAGGAGCAGATGCTTGGGCACTCGGTGATGACCCAGAAGTTCCAGTTGACATAAACAACTGCGCACTCAACGAAGATGCCAGCCAATTACTTTGCGAAGGCTATCGCGTCCTTGATGCTCGCGCTAACATCCGCGAAGAATTCCCAGACGTTGTCAGCAAAGTTCGCATCTTAACCTTATCTCCAGATATTCCAAACGATACCTTATCCTTCGGTCCAGAATTCCCGGCTGAATTACGTGCTCAAATCGAACAAGCACTTTCAGCCTTTGCTGAAACCGAAGCATGGGGAACTTCCCTTGGAAGTGAAGACTTCTATGGATGGTCTGGTATTGATGTAGCGACAGATGCAGAATACGACTTCATCCGCAAATTAGTCGTTGAATCCGGCACCACCCTCGAATCATTGAGATAACATCTCACAATAAAATTAGAGCAGGGAAAATTCCCTGCTCTAATTTTATTAATATAACTATTTTGCTTTTATAATAGGGGTAAATAATTCTGCTTTCTTGATTATTTAAAAAATAAATAGATTGCGAGAAACAAACCATGCTCCAAGTAAAAAACCTCACAAAAGTATATGATGGAGGGGTAAAAGCACTAGATAACATTTCATTTGAAGTCCCCAAAGGTCAATTCCTAGCGGTAATTGGACTAAGCGGCTCAGGCAAATCCACGCTATTAAGATGCATTAACCGCCTCATCGAAACTAGCGCAGGAGAAATCATATGGGATGGAGAAAACATCACTGCCGCCACGCCAGAAGAAATGCGTCGCATCAGACGTAAAATCGGCATGGTCTTTCAACACTTCAACTTGGTACACCGTTCCAAAGTGATTACCAACGTCTTAGGCGGTAGGCTTGGTTATGTAAACCCCGCTTGGAGTTTAATTAATCGTTTCCCCAAAGAAGATATAGAAAAAGCCACCAAACAACTGGAACGTGTTGGCATTGCCGATAAAGCAGACCATCGAGCCGATGAATTAAGTGGCGGTCAACAACAACGCGTCGGCATTGCACGTGCCCTCATGCAAGACCCCAACATGATTCTGGCAGATGAACCCGTTGCAAGTTTAGACCCCGTGCTGGCACATAGCATTATGAAACATTTAGAAGAAATTAACAAAAATGATGGAGTCACTGTTTTATGCAGTTTGCACTTTTTAGATTTAGTGCATAAATATGCCGACCGCGTAATTGCATTAAATCAAGGCAAAATCGTATTTGAAGGCTTACCCAATGAAATTGATGACCAAAAATTCAAAGACATTTACGGGCGTGATGCAGAAAGGGTGGGATAAATGAAAGACAATAAAAATTCATCTCCACTTCGTTCATTAGGTATTGGGTTAGCAGTTTTAGCCGTATTAGTTATATATGCTTATGGATTTGAAGTGACCAAAGTAAACCTAGAAGAACTGCGCAGTGAACAAAGGCAAAGCAGTCTTATACGAGTCACACGCGCTTTATTTCAACCTGATTTTCTTGAATACGAACAAGAATCGCAAATTGTAAACGGCATAGTTTATGTCACCTGCCCAACAGATGGCTCCATACCACAAGTTGAAGTGCAAGAAACAACACAACCTTATTTGACGGTTTCACCTGTATGCGCAGAAGCTGGTGAAGTTGTTACAGTGGAAGGGTTTAATTTTGCACCCAATGCCAAAGGACCTGTACGCTTTGTTCCAGGCAATGACCCTACCAATCTAGTGGAACTCGGTAACGATGTTGGGCAAGCAAATGCCGAAGGGTATTTTAAGGTTGAGGTGAAGCTACCAAACCGTCCTAGTGATGAGGCGCAATATATCCGCGCAACAATCCGAAAAAATATCGGCACACCACAATTCACGCAAACGGCAAAAGATACGTGGGACAAAATTATCGAAACAGTTTTCTTAGCCTTATTAGCCACAACATTTGGAACAATTTTAGCAATTCCTTTGAGTTTTATGGCGGCTCGCAACTTGATGAAACCTGTTCGCAGTCCCTTAGCAAGTATTTCACTTTCAACACTAGGTTGGCCCCTCGGCATTGCCATTGGTGTTTATGTAGTAAATTTGATTAATAACTTTACAGCACCAATTTCAACAAACTTCTTAATCAACATCCTGAGTGTGATTCTTGTGCCAATCCTTGTGTCGTTTGGAGTCCGTTGGGCTTTGCCACAAGATGATACATCTGTGCCTTCAAGTTCCATTCGCTTCACACGTCTGGGAGTCTTGTTGATTGTTACCCTCATCAGTTTATTTGGCTTGTATCAATTTGCCGGCTTGGGAACAAACCTAGGCTTATCAATAGAATCTGCTTTGAGTTCATTTGGGTTTTTAGGAAGTTTTCTTGTTCAAGTAAGTGATATTTTGCGCATCACAATTCCGGTGATTGGTGCCTTAGCCGCAGGTGGCGTGTTGAGCAATTTCCTCGGGAAAGTTGGTCAACGTGCTAGTGAAAGATTAAGCATTGGCCCAGTGAAAATATTAAATATCATTTCATCTGCCTTAGCCGGTGGAACGATAATGGGTTTGATTGGATGGCTAATTGAGTGGTTATATCAAATTGGCAGACCCGAATTAACTTTCTGGGGACCAGTAATTGTTGGCGCAATGCTTGGAATCATATTAGCACTTTTCACCAAACCAAAAGATACATTGCCCATTGGTTTGGTGATTTACACCATCACCCGCACAATTTTGAATACACTTCGTTCTGTAGAAGCATTGGTAATGGCGATTGTGTTCGTGATTGCAGTAGGTATTGGTCCATTTGCCGGTGTGATTGCACTTGGTTTGCATACCATTGTAAGTTTAGCAAAATTGTATTCAGAACAAGTAGAGAGCATTCAACCCGGTCCATTAGAAGCAATTACTGCTACAGGTGCGAATCGCTTACAGACAATTATCTATGCAGTGGTACCACAAATTATTCCGCCTTATATTTCTTACACCATGTATCGTTGGGATATTAACGTGCGCATGTCCACGATTATTGGTTTTGTCGGTGGTGGTGGTATCGGTTTCTTGTTACAACAAAACATTAACTTGTTGAACTATCGTGCCGCCAGCGCACAGATGATTGCAATTGCGATTGTCGTTTCAATTATGGATTACATCAGTTCGGTATTGCGAGAAAAGGCTGTATAAAAGAAAAAAGACTGGCTTTTGAAGCCAGTCTTTTTTTCTTTAAGGATTATCTTTTTGCATTTGCATTTTATACTTTTTTACAGCATTCCAACCCACTAACATTTTTTCTTTTTCATCCCACAAACGGAAGTATAAAGATTTCAAACTGTCTTTGAACGTCAGCGGCTCAATTTGGAAGATGGGATTTTCATTGTGACATTCTTCTAATTTGTAATTCGGAATCTTGGGACTCAAATGGTGAATGTGATGAAAGCCAATGTTGCCAGTAAACCATTGGAAAATTTTTGGCAATTTATAAAATGAACTACCATCCATACCTGCTTTGAAGAATTCCCAATCTCGATGTCTTTCCCAATATGTGGGTTCAAAGTTATGTTGTACATAAAATAACCACACGCCAGTGCCACATGCCATGAGCAAAATTGGAATTTCAACCAACAAATAGGCTTGCCAGCCGATGTGGTAAATCGTCCAGCCGACAAAACCTAACAAAGCAATATTCGTCCATATCACACTATTTTTTTCGCGTTTACCAGCCACATCTTTTTCCCAAAAGCGATGCGTGAAAACAAATACAATCAACGCGCCAACTGTAAAAAGAATTAATGGATTACGCATAATGCGATAGCCAATTTTTTTATACCATGGAGCGGCGATATATTCTTCGACTGTCATTGTGTACACATCACCGATACCGCGTCTATCTAAATCTCCGGCGGTGGCGTGATGAATCGCATGAGAATGTTTCCAATGAAAGTAGGGAGTCCACACTGCTACCCCTAGTAATAAGCCTAAACGGTTATTCGCAAGTTGACTTTTAAAGAAAGAACCGTGGCAACAATCATGAAAGATGATGAACATGCGTACCATGAATCCTGCCGCGGGAATGGTCAGTAAAAATGTCAACCAATATCCAATTTCAAGACTACGATATGCAAGATACCATAATAAAAAAAACGGAATGACTGAATTAAATACTTGCCATAGACTGCGCCATGTATCTGGGTGGGCATATTGTGAGACGATGCTTTGCCATTTTATTTTTCCGATGCTCATTTTGTTTCTCCTTTTATACAATCGTAGGGGCGAGGCATACCTCGCCCCTACATAAAATTATTTTGTCCCAATCATACTCTTATATTCTAAAAATGTCGTGATTCCGTTAATCCAATGTGCTACGCCGTCAATACGAATCGACGGGTCTTCACAAGTGCTAAAGATTCCGCCTTCATATTTTTCATATATGTTATAAGAAATTTCAAAGCCACAATTGCTATCTGGAATTTGCCTTGCGGATACAAATGTAATAAACGTATTGATTTCACGTTCAAGCCAAGCATGCTCAACATCTGATAAATAAAATGCTTGTGCAATAGATGCGAGCGCTTCTATTTTTGTTGCTGTAGAAATACTAGAATTAATCGGGTTCAATGAACGAACTTGACCAGCAATAATCACATTCGCAATTTCAGTAGTATACGCAATATCTTCTTGACTCAATTCATCCAAACGAGCAAACATTGAAAACGCATACGCATGTGCATAATCTTCGCTGACAGGTTGCGTAATCATAAAATCATTGATTTCATGGGCTTGTTCTAACCAAAAAACATTTTCGGTCATTTCATAGAGTTGTAGTAAAGCGTATAAACTTTCACCGTTAAAAGTTGTGATGAAATAATCCGCATCAGCCGTGCCGCTAAAATGCGGGTCAAATGAATGATAAAAGCCACCTTCAGGCTTTCGCATGGAGACAATGAAATACCCCGAATCAATGGCTATGGAAATTAAATTTTTTTCTTCGAGTGTGAAATCACCAGTGGCTTGCCAGCGTTTATAAATTACATCTATTGTAGATGTCGCCCCACCTAATGGACAAATTCCATTTGCATAAAAACAAGTGCCTGTAAAATGCTCAGGGTTACTGATTAAATTTTCAAGGTAATGATTTAGTGCCAAATCTGCTGAGGTGCAATATTTTGAATCAACAGAAACTCTACAAATCGTATAGAGCGCGCCAACTCCAGCCATCAAACGAATATCAGAAGATGCGTATGCTCTATCATCATTCAAAATATTCACTTGATATGCCAATTCCCCATTCGGCAATTGCTGGCGGATTAAGTAATCACCAGAAGTGATAATCGAATTTTTCAGTGGGCTATTTTCAATTGAAATAATTTCAGGTGTTCGGATTGGAAATGTAGTTGGTATAGGTGTTGATGTAGCAGGAATTTGGACTTGCGTGGGATTTTGATTCGCACAGGCAGATAATCCGATGAATAAAATCAAAGACAAAGATTTAACCACAGAGAACACAAAGACCACAGAGTTTTTTTCTTGCTTTCTCTGTGAACTCTGTGGTCTCGGTGGTGAAAAAAATTTTTTACTCTCTTTTTTAGGCATTTGCTAATTTTGCCATTAAGTCTTGCAATGTCAATTCTGCTAAAGAAGAAACTGTCAAATCACCTTGCACATTCATTTGCTTGGTTAATCCATTTGGAACAGCCACAACGAAGATTCCAGCCCGGCGTGATGCTAAAACTCCGTTTGGGGAATCTTCAAACACAATCGCTTCATGACTCTTAACCTCTAGTTGCTCTAGCACCTTCAAATAAATATCTGGGTGAGGCTTTGTTTTTCCTTTTTCAACGTCATCCTGACAAATGATGAAATCAAATAAATCATAAATGCCGAGGCGTTTGGTATGTGAATCAACCCATGAATGTGGAGAACTGGAACCAATTGCCACTTTAAGTCCACTAGATTTGGCAGAGTGAATCAAATTCATGACGCCGGGCAAAATATCACTGGCATGGATAATCGCATCCGATTCTTGGCGGTAACGAAGATTCGAGGAAGCAGAATCAACTTTCCCCGCAGAAAGAAGCGTGAGATGTTCCGCTGCATTAAATGTCGAAATGCCATATCCGCCCACAGTTTTTTCCCACTCATGCACGGGCAATTCAAATCCATATTCTTTATAAATATTTTGCCAAACAGTTACTTCGGGGGTTTCGGTATCAAGAATCAAACCATCGAAATCAAAAATCAATGCTTTCAACATTTACGGAAATCGCCTCACAAATTCTGAAATCGCTTCCCAAATTTTCAAATCACTAGCATCGTTATAAATTAAATCTAAAATATCTTTTACAGAAGCACGCATAGCACGATATTCACGTTGGGCATCGGTATCCGAATTAAAAAATCTGGTATGGTCCATCCAACCAAAAATATTTAACGAAACCGAAACAAATTCTTTACTGCGTTTCAAAGTAATGCGAGCAAGGTCGGTATATTGTTCATCAAACAAAATCATACCGCCATCATTCACAGCGCCAATTGTTTTTCCAAAATTAAACTGAGACCAATTACTCATCTACTTCCATCCTACTCATGCTTGAAGGTTGCACACCCGCATTGGATGGAATCACTTTGGCAGGTTTGCCATCTTTTACAAAGCGTGCTAAATGTTTCACCATCACCGCTTGCCGTTGTGATGCTTTCGCGCCTAAATCTTCTAAGGCAGGTTCTAACCACGTTTGATATGAGCGTACATTCAAATATATTTTTCGATTGCCACGATTTTGAAAATTCGCCAACAACGAAATAATTTTTTCTTCCACCTCATCTTCATCAGGATGAATCAACGGCGTAATCACAATGCCATACATACCCGAAGTAATGTTTGCATAACCTTTCATTTCTTGATGCACAAAACCAACGGCACGATTCGGTGCTGGTTCAACAGGATGTAACAACTGCGGCACAATATGATAATGCAGACTTTGAATTGCAGGCAAATTGACAGATTGCACACGCCTCCAACTCACGGGGATACCTGCTCTTGCTATCTCAACCTGAGTCACATCCCACAGCCTTTGCCAAGCATAGACAGAGAAGCCTGACATTCTTAACGCCGGAAAGACCTGATTGGTTTCGTCAATTTCAGCCAAAATGTGAAATGCTTTCCATTCACCTGCTTGTTTGGTGAGATGCTCAATTAATTCAGGTAATTGTGGGTCATTCAAATGTGATGATGGTGCCAAATACAATAGTTTTGCAAACGTCTCGCCGCGTGTGTGGATAATTCCGCCTAATAATGTTGTCTCTCCGCCATTTGAAATTGCTGCATACAAATGCCGTGCCGGATTGATATATGCCAACAATCCCATCGCCCCCAGCGGATGTCCGCGCGTTAATGCACGCGCACTATCCAAAGTTAAAACGTCATTTCGATAGCGTGCAATCGTTGGGAGGTCCAAAAAATCCAGAGAACGGACAGACATGCCGTTAATTATAAATGAGTGTGGAAATCCACACTCATTTATTGTTAAGATGCTAGGGAAATGAAATATTCGTGAAATCTTGTATCATCCGTTAACTCAGGATGAAACGAAGTTGCCAACAAATGACCTTCTTGAGCCGCCACGATGCGACCATCCTCTAATTTGGAAAGTACTTTTGCTTTTCCACTCACTGACTCAATAATCGGCGCACGGATAAAAACTGCATGATATGGATATTCTGCGCCAGTGGCTTTATATAACTCGTCAATTTCTAAATCGGTTTCAAACGAATCAACCTGACGACCAAATGCATTTCTTTGCACTTTGATATTCATCAAACCTAGCAAAGGCTGGTCACGACCAATATCTTTTGAAAGAAAAATTGCGCCAGCACATGTTCCCCAAATAGCTTTTGACTTTCCAAATTCTTGTAATGGCTTCATCAAATCATAAGCAACAGCAAGTTTGCCAATCGTTGTAGATTCACCGCCGGGCATAATCAAGCCATCTAATCCATCCAAATGTTTTGGCAAACGAACTTCTGCTGTCTCCACGCCGATTTTTTTCAGCATGGTGATATGTTCTGCAAAATCGCCTTGCAAGGCGAGGACTCCAATTTTCATTGTTCAATACCGGTAGGGGCACGATATATCGTGCCCCTACAATAATTATTTACCAACCACGAACCGCAAGTTTTTCCGCTTCTGGCATTTGAGCGGCATTACGTCCAACCATTGCTTCGCCAAGATTCTTACTTACTTCTGCCAAAATAGAAGCATCTTGATAATGCGTCACTGATTTAACAATCGCGGCGGCACGTTTGGCAGGGTCACCAGATTTGAAAATACCAGAACCCACAAAAACACCATCCACACCGAGTTGCATCATCAAAGCTGCATCTGCTGGAGTTGCCACGCCACCCGCCGCAAAATTAACCACAGGCATACGTCCTAAAGTTTTTACTTCTTTGATTAATTCATAAGGCGCGCCATTATTTTTTGCAAACGTCATCAACTCTTCATCATCCATATTTTGGATTTGTTTAATGGCACCAATCACAGAACGAGCATGACGAACCGCTTCAACTACGTCGCCTGTACCTGCTTCACCCTTCGTGCGAATCATTGCCGCGCCTTCACCGATTCTGCGAAGAGCTTCGCCGATGTTTCTACATCCACACACAAACGGCACTTTGAAATTATGTTTCAAGATGTGATGTTCTTCATCGGCTGGAGTTAACACTTCAGATTCATCAATGTAGTCAACGCCGATAGATTCAAGAATCTGTGCTTCCACGAAATGACCAATGCGACATTTTGCCATCACAGGAATTGTGACTGCATCCATAATCTTCAAAATCATATCGGGGTCTGACATTCTCGCCACGCCGCCATCAGCCCGAATGTCAGCAGGGACGCGTTCTAACGCCATCACTGCACACGCGCCGGCATCTTCCGCAATTTTGGCTTGTTCAGCATTCACCACATCCATGATGACGCCGCCTTTCAACATTTGAGCCAAGCCTTTTTTCTCAGTCCATGTTCCAGTTTTTGCTTCCATAATTTTTACTCCTAATAAAACTTTTTATGTATTGCTAATTTTAGACTGAAATTGGACTACGTTAAGAGCCAATAAATCTGATTAAATACCCGTCCAATTTTTCTAAAGAATCTCATTTTTTGAGAATTGCCTCTTTTTTTAAAGCCTGCCTGATGATATATTCACCATGCCAATATGATTTTGGAGAGAAAAAATGCGCATCCCACTTGACCGTGAAAGTGATACGCCGCTTTATGAGCAGATTGGAAACTATCTGCGAAATGCGATTCTTTCTGGCAAGCTGACAGCAGATACACGTTTACCAGCGTATCGTCAACTTGCAAATGATTTGGGAGTCAACCGCGCCACAATTGAAAATGCTTATTCATTATTAGAAGCCGAGGGTTTGGTATTTTCTCGTATGGGAAGTGGCACGTATATTTTGCCACACTCTTTGATTCCAAAAGCTTCAAAAAACAATATAGATTCATCTTTGCCTTTGTGGCAACAAAATTTTCGGTTTCAAGAATCAAATACAAATTTAGATTCTATTGATGAAATGTTGCAAAATGCGGGGCATCCAAACCCGATAAGTTTTGCAAGCGGTATCAGTGACACACGTCAATTCCCATCGGAAGAGTTTCGCAAAATTTTACAGACTGTCATGCGCCGTGACCAAATCGCCGCATTGGAATATGGCGAACGCAGTGGATATGCTCCACTCCGAGAGGGCATCGTTCATATTCTGGCAAGTCAGGGGTTGCAAACAAATTCAGAAAGTATTTTGATTACTGCTGGTTCACAACAAGCCATATTTTTGGTTGCACAAGTTTTGCTAAAACCAAACGACATTATCTTAGTTGAAAACCCGACCTACTCTGTTGCCATAGATTTATTCCGTGCTTTGGGTTTTCAAATCATCGGTATTCCAATGGATAGTCAAGGAATGCAAGTTGAAAAACTTGAAAAGCTTTTGCAACAACATCATCCGAAATTAATTTACACGATTCCTAATTTTCATAACCCAACAGGAACTTGCTTGAGTAGTCCACGCCGCCGTGAGTTAATTCTATTAGCAGAAAAATATAACGTGCCAATTTTGGAAGATGATTTCGTTGGAGATTTACGTTATGAAGGTCATGCTCAACCTTCGCTCAAAGCCTTAGATTCAAATGGACAAGTCATTTACGTTGGCACTTTTTCTAAGATGCTTATGCCTGGCTTGCGAGTCGGATTCATTGTGGCGGATGGACCTGTTTATGACAGTTTGCTCAACTTCAAACGCCTCAGTGACTTAGCGACATCGACTCTGATTCAACGGGCATTAGATGCCTATGTGACAGTTGGAAGATACCAAACTTACTTACATCGTTCTAGTCAAATCTTTCGCAAACGCCGAGATGTAATGGTAGAAGCAATTAAAAAATATTTACCATCCAAAGTTTCGTTTGATATTCCCAGCGGCGGATTGTTTATTTGGTTGCGACTGCCCGAAAAAATGTATGCAGATGAATTATTGCCTTTGGCTTGTAAAGAAGGTGTTTCGTTTGTGCCCGGCAATTTTTTCTTTATTGATGATAAAGACGGCAGAGAATGGCTTCGGCTTAATTTTGCATCTCAACCTGTGGAAGATATTGAAGAGGGAATCAAAAGGTTGGGGAAAGCAATAAGGCAAAATAAAATACTGAAATAAAAGCGTTCAATTGAACGCTTTTTTATTTAACTTGACAAAAAATCTTTAAGTGCTACAATTCATACAATGATACAATTAGTACAATTTACAGAGGCATATGGTTAACAAAAAACTTACCCTTCAACTTGATTTCTATTCGCACATTCCTATTTACACACAGATAGTGGAACAAGTACAAAGTCAACTTGTGAATGGAATTCTAAAACCAGGCGACCAGTTGCCAACAGTACGAGCATTGGCTGAAGAATTGAGAGTTAACTTCAATACCATTGCACGGGCATATCGTATGTTGGATGAAGCACGAATCATTTCTACGCAACAAGGTCGAGGCACATACATCACTGAAGTGCCATCACAAAAAGTGACAGAAAAGTTGAAGCGTGAATCACTGATTGCGTTGACGGAAAGATTTATCAACGAAGCAGAACGGTTAGGATTTTCAGCGCATGATATAAGTCAAATGGTTAGAGACAGGTTGAAAGTCAAAAAAGAAGCGAAAGATTTATAAAAAAGGAGAATGTCAAAATGAATCTAAGAAGTTTAAAATCAATCAGCAAAAAACAAAATGACCAACACATTCCGCCAATTGCAGGCACATTGTTTGGTGTGTTGCTTTTGATTGCAGTGTTAGGCGCTGTGATTGGTGATGGAAAATATTCAGACGCAATTCTTGGCACATGGGTTTCTATGTGGACCATCATCGCCACATATATTTTGTTTGCGTTGAAAGTTGCATCTCAATGGGAAAAAGCAATTGTGTTGCGACTCGGAAAATTCACTGGTTTGAAAGGACCAGGTTTGTTTTGGATTGTTCCGATTGTAGATACGATTGCCACATGGATTGATCATCGTGTGATGGTTTCACCATTCGCCGCACAAAAAACTTTGACAAAAGACACAGTGCCAGTGGATGTGGATGCTGTTTTGTTTTGGGTTGTGTGGGATGCAGAAAAAGCCGCGTTGGAAGTTGAAGATTATCGCGCCGCAGTAGATTGGGCGGCACAAACTGCATTGCGTGACATTATCGGCAAAAAAATGTTGGCAGATATTTTGATTGGTCGTAGTTCGATTGACCAAGAATTACAAGCCGTGATTGATGAACGCACAACACCTTGGGGTGTGACAGTTCAATCAGTTGAAATTCGAGATATTGTTATTCCGCAAGATTTGGAAGATGCGATGTCTCGTCAAGCGCAAGCCGAGCGTGAACGTCAGGCACGTGTGATTTTAGGTGAATCTGAAAAGCAAATTGCGGCATCATTTGCTGAGGCTTCACAAGCATATATCAACAATCCAACCGCTTTGCACTTACGCGCGATGAATATGTTGTTTGAAGGTTTGAAAGAAAAAGGCGCGTTGGTGATTGTGCCCAGCTCCGCGGTGGATACAATGAATCTTGGCGGTGTCAGTGGTATGGTTTCGATGGCACAAAATAATTTGCCAAAGGAATAACTGTTTCACATGAAACATAAAGAAAGGAAAATAAAATGAAAACAAAAACCACAATTATTCTTGTTCTAACACTCATCGCAATTGGACTCATAGCAGGCTTACTGTTATGGAATCAATTGCCTGAGCAAATGGCATCCCATTGGAATGTCAACGATGAAGCCGATGGTTTCACCTCAAAATTCTGGGGCGTGTTCTTAATGCCTTTAGTCACGCTAGGAATGTTCGGCTTGTTTATCGTACTTCCAAACATTGACCCACTAAAAGCAAACATCGAACAATTCCGCGGTGCATTCAACTTATTCATCGTGTTGATTATCGGTTTCATGTTGTATGTTCATGCCATCACACTCGTCTGGAATCTTGGTTATCAAAACTTTAGATTCAGCATGGCATTGCTACCTGCTTTCGGCGCGCTGTTTTTCTTCATTGGCTACATGCTCAAACAAGCCAAACGGAATTTCTTCATCGGCATTCGGACTCCGTGGACTCTTTCGAGTGATTCAGTTTGGGATAAAACGCATCAACTTGGGGGCAACCTGTTCATGCTTGTGGGAGCCTTAGCTTTCATTGGAAGTTTCTTCGGCGGGCTGACAGCCTTCTGGTTGTTCTTTATGCCATTGATGGTTTCAGTTTTGTTCTTGGTGATTTACTCATACGTCTTATATCGTAATGAAACCAAAGTATAATAAAGATAAGGACACGGCAATGCCGTGTCCTTATCCAATGTTTCACATGAAACATATAGGAGAAATACGATGTCAAACGAATTTGAAAAATGGGAATATCGCGCAGAAACCTTTGGCAAATTTTGGTCTGGTTTCAAAATAGAAGAAGTGCAAGAAACCTTGAATCACTGGGGTGAAGAAGGCTGGGAAGTTGTCAGTGCAACTGTTTTTGAAAATCACAATAACATTCATGTGATTGCCAAACGTCCACTCACCCGCGAAACAATACGTAAACGTTCTATGCCTCAAATGAATTACGGATAATGTTTCACATGAAACATGGAGAATGAAATGACAAAACCTTTTAACTGGAAACTATTTTTGATTTTATGGCTAGCAGGCACATTTGGTGTAATGGCTGTTATTCCATATACATTAACTTTGCAAAGTGACATGCTACAAAATTTGGAATTACCCATTCCATTGCCTGCTTTACTTGCCATTCAAATTGTGCAAGGTTCAATCATATTGGGCATCTTAACTGCATTGGGTTTATTACTTGCAAATCGGATTGGGCTTGGCGCACCAATAATCGAAGCATGGTTGAATAAAGAATCTATCAGTGACAAAATAAAAAACATTTTGCCAATCAGCATCATCTTAGGTTTGATTGCAGGTGTATTGATCATTGTTTTAGATGTGTATGTGTTTCAACCTTTGTTGATAAAAGATTTAGGTGAATCAATAAACACAATGTCAGAAAATATCAAGCCACCAGCTTGGCAAGGATTCTTAGCATCGTTTTATGGTGGCATTGGTGAAGAACTTCAATTGCGTTTGTTTTTTATGTCACTGCTGGCATGGATTGGTTCATTCATTGTCAAACCTGTAAATGGCAAAGCAAACACAACTGTATTATGGACTGCAAACATTCTTGCCGCAATTGCATTTGGATTAGGTCATTTACCAACAGCGGCAATGATATTCCCAGCAATGACTGCATTGGTTGTGATTCGAATCATCTTATTGAATTCACTAGGCGGAATCATTTTCGGATGGTTGTATCAAACACGCGGAATTGAATCAGCAATGATTGCACATTTTTCTGCCGACATTGTTTTGCATGTTTTGTTTGCCATATAAGGATGTTGAAGTTAAATAAACTGATGGGGAAGCAGAATCAAATATAAGTCAAAAAAGAAGCGAAAAGTCAATTAGAACAAATGTTCTGAAACATATTCAACAAAAAAGTCATGTGATGAACATGACTTTTTTATTTTTATCCTAAGTGCATTGGCATAATCACATGCAAGAAATTATCATCACCCACTGGTTTGATAACGCCCGGCGCATTTGCCGCAGATGTTTCAAGCGCGACGTTTGGTGTTCTGATAACTTCAAGTGCTTCGCGTAAAAATTTAACATTGAACGCAATCAACACACTGCCACCATCAACAGTTGCTTCAACGATAGTTTCATTTTTTCCAGTTTCTTCGGACGTGGCAGAAATTTCAACTTCGCTGGGTTGCATATCACCTTTTGATTCTTTGATATCAAGGCGAGCAACGTTTGAACCTTCCCGTGCAAAAATTTCGGCTTGTTTGCAGGCTTTGAGCAAAGTGGATGTGGCGACCAATGTGCGTGATTTGTAATTGCGCGGAATGATTTGATGATAATCGGGGAATGTGCCATCAATTAATTGTGAAACAACTTCTACATCTTTCACACGGAATAAAACTTGTCCACGACTTTTTGGCACAACCATATAAATTGGTTCTTCAGGGTCAGAAGCAACACGTGCCAATTCATTTAATGCACGCGCTGGAATAATAATGTTGATTGGGTTAGAAACTTTTTGTGAAAGTTGTGCTTTGCGAACCGACAAACGAAAACCATCTGCCGCCGCCATTGTGACATTATCTTTTTCGACATTCATCAATACGCCCATCAAAACAGGTCGGGCTTCATCGGTTGAAGCGGCAAAAGCCACTTGATGAATCATCTCTTTGAAATCAGCAACATTGAGTTGAATTGCATCTTTCATTTCAGGTGTTGGCAAAGGCGGAAATTCTTGCGCATCAATACATTTAATATCATTATTTGAAGTGCCACTCTTGACATGCAGGTTTTGAGTTTTTATGTCTAAATTTAATTGCACTTGGTCTCCGGGCAAAGTGTTCACCAAATCTGAAAGTGTGCGTGATGGAACAGTGGTTGAACCGTTTTCATCAATGCGGGCTGGAATCCAACATGTAATCCCCAATTCCAAATTGGTGGCAGAAAGCCGTAAACGACCTTCATCGGTTGCAATTAAGATGTTTGATAAAACAGGTAAAGTAGTACGCGGCGAAACTGCACGCGAAACAATGCTTAACCCACGCGCTAAATTTTCTTGTAAGACAGTTACTTTCATAATTCGCCTCGAAATAATTTTTTTGAAAGTATATCATTAAGTATCATGTCATTGCGAGGCGAAGCCGAAGCAATCGATAAATAAAAACGCCGCCGAGGACGGCGGCGTTAGCAAATTAAAATCCCGTCACCATTGAAACCCCAAACAGCAACAACATCGTCAGTAATTGACATGCAAACAACGCGGCAAACACATACGCCACATACGTCCAAACGGATGTCATTCGTTTTGCAGATTGCGGGCGGACTTCTTGCCCTTCAGCCATTGATTTAGCAACATCAGCCACTTGCTCGTAATCATTCATCCAAAACACGCCCGCCGCTTCATCACTGACTATCAACTTGTTTCCGCCAAATGACCTTATCCAAGCCTCAACATTTTCTGGTGTGTTTACTGCTAAAGAACCCGGCAAAACAATCACATCGGCTTTTATATCATTTGGAATCTTTTCATTTGCATTGATAACTTTTACTGGAAGTTTAGGCGCACGTTTTGTAAACATCGCTTTGACTGTTTCGCCAAAACTTCCGTTATGGTCAAAGACCAGCACTTGATAATTCGCTTGTTTTTCTTCCAGTACATCGGCTTTTGATTCAGTATCTTTTCGTAAAGCAGAGAAATGATACCAAGCCAAAATCACAAACAATATCAAGACTTGTAAAGAGTTGAGAACTGAATCAAGCACATTGCTTGTTCCACCTCCCAAAGCAGAATCAATGAGTCTGAATACCAAATTGCCAGCCGCAATCATGCCGCCAATGACAGAGGCAAATAAAACTAAATACAAATAAAACTTGCGAATCACAGAGCGGCGAGCATGTTCTCCTGAATCGTCAATTTGTAAGGCTTGAGCTTGCATCGGTCGCCAAGTCATTAACCACAATGGCAAGCCGACAACCAATGAAGCAATTGCACTTGATATAGATGAAGCGAAGTTTCCAATCCCAAAGAATGTATTGGATGTGAGCATGTCAATGATTGTGGAGAGTAATGAAGTCACACCGAAGAAAGTGGCGGCTAAACCTACAAAGGAAAGCAAATAATAGAATAATCTTTGCTTGCCAGCCCGGCGCGGAAGATTTTCATCAAATGCAAATTGTTGACCTAACCATTTTCCGTAGTATGCCCAAACCACTGCAAAGGGCAAACCTAATGAAATCGGTCCACCAATTTCATGTAAAAATTTTGTACCTTCAGTTGATTCGCCAAGAATCTGCAACAGGATTTTGTAAATCAAATTTCCGCTGGCAGAGAGGACGATAATCACACTACCTAATGTGAGCAGATACAAAACGCCGAGGCGTAGATAAGAGTCTCGTTCAGCAGAATCAGGTAGAACGTCTTGTAAGATGCGCCAAGAGAAATACCAAATCGGTGTGCCAATCACAAGCAAAGCAATCGCATTGATGATGGTTTCACGTCCGATTTCTCCAAGCACATTCGACGGTAATGTGAATGCAAAATTCAAGGCTTGTTGTGTGCCATAGATTGTCATCAGCAAACCATAGAGCATCCAAATGAAGCGATACAAACGGCGAATTTCTGCAAAGTTTTCTGGTTCTGAAAGTGTTTTCCAATTTTCTTTTAAGATGTTCCAAAAATATGCGGCGATGAGTAGATTGATAACGATGGCGATTAAATTATCTGACCATGTTTGTGTTCCACCGACCAATGCGCGATACTCATATAAGTTTGCCGATGATAAAAGTGTGCGATTGATAAACGCTAAAAAATTTTGTATGGCTGGTAAAAAGGTAGCCAGTAACATGCCATACAAAAAGATTGCGCGTATAGTTGCACTATTTTCTTCATCATCCTTTTTAGAAATGTTTTGTGCCCACAGCCAATGGAATAGAAAAATCGGCACGCCCACAAGAATCAAAGCCAAGGCTTGTGCTAAAGAAGTTGTGCCTGATGTGATTTCATTTTGATTTACGATAGAACGAAGCAAGCCAATAATGCCCCACAACACCACTTCAACACTGATAAAAGCAATGGCATAAAAATAAAGTCTTCTAATTGTTTTCATAAATAAAGTCTCCCGTCATTGCGAGGCGAAGCCGAAGCAATCTCAAGTTTAAGAATGAGATTGCTTTGCCATCTTGGTCTCGATACACACTTCGCACACTCGACCAGCGATGGCTCGCAATGACATGATATTACGGTTTAAAAGGTTCTTGATACCAGTTGTAATCCCAAAAGTTATAAGGCATATAACTTAACTTCCATTCGCCGTTTTGCTTCACCAAGTTTGCGCGGTCTGGGTTTCCATAACGGCTAGAGAATGGGTCGTTGTAAGAATAATACATTAAGAGATTCACTGTTGCATCGTTACCAATGGTTTCAACTTCGCCAATTTCCACACCTACATTTTCAGGGTAAACCATCCCGTTCAAAAACGATTGACGAAATTCTTCTTCAGTTGGTTTGTTATTTAACTCTGCTAAATAACTATATGCTTTTTCATAATCCTTATTCAAAGTCGCCAACACATAATTATGAACAACGCCTTCGGGTGTTGAATCAGAAACGTACTCGCGGGTATCTTGTCGCGTGAAAAACAGCACCAACGCCAGCACAATCAACGCGCCAATACCAATCAGAATACCTGTCAAAAATTTATCTTGTTTCATAGAACTGCCTCCGTAGGTTAACTTTACTCCAAAATTGACTTGATTTTCTGACCAAAAGTTCCTTTGCCAACCCAAACCCCATCAACTAAACAACTAAATTGTAAGGTTTACTATATGAATTATTCATACTTGATAATTTATAATCCACAAAATTTGAAAGGAGCAACTTACATGTTAAAACAAACCCGTATTTCTCTTTTTGCACTTATTACTTTACTGATCTTATTAGCAAATTTGATTTTTCCCACCTCTGCACTGGCAGATGATGAAACCCCGACTCCTGCCGCCACAGAAGAAACAACTCTCCCCGAAGAAACTGAAGCGGATACAGAATCTCAAGACTCTATTGATGAATCTGTGGAAGACACACAATCCCAAGACCCTACAGAAGATACGCCGCCTCAAGAACCTACGAGTGAACCTGCTCCTGTTTCAGAGACATTAGAACAACTCCCCGAAAATACTGACCTGATCATCTTAGATGAAAATGGCGAACTTCTGCCACTCGTCACTGAAGAAGCGGAAGAAGCCATCATCATTGGTGACCCTGTTTGGTGTCCATCTAGTCTTTCTGCTCCAACTCCCAATGCAAATGGATGTACGACTTCTTATGCAAGTTTTCAAGATTTGATAACTTATTTGGATGCCAATGAGCAGGCTATGGATGGCACGATTTGGATTGAGTCTACTTATGACAGCAGTGTGAATGATGCCACGGCTTCTGGCTTTGTTTTTAATGGTGGTTCATTTACTACGATGAGCAATTATGCGCTTACCATTCAAGGCGGTTGGAATGGCGTGAGCGGAAGTTCAAGTATTGGCTCGGCTTCAATATTCAGTGGTGATTATTTAGTCGTCACAAATTGGAATGCAAATGTGACTATTAATGATATTGCTATGGATGGCACATCTGGCAGTCATGGAATAACCGTTATTACAAATGGGGCTGTTAATCTTTCAGATGTTTCCGTGCAAAATAGCGCCTTAAGCGGTGTTTATATTGATAATCGCGGTGGCACTGAAGATGTAACGATTTCTGGGACAAATAATTTTAGTGACAATAATAATATGGGATTATTGGTGTATTCAAGAGGAGATATTTTTGTAAGTGGTGTAACTGCCAGTAGTAACAACTTAGAAAGCGGTGCTTTCTTAGATACTGCCTCTGGAAGTGGTAATGTTTCTGTTTCTAATAGCACCTTTAATGGAAACGGCAGTAATACTGATGCTCATGGAATATGGGTTCAATCCAATGGGAATGTAACTCTTAACTATATCACTGCCAATAACAATTATTATGCTGGTGCTTCGGTAGGGAATTACAATACAGATAATTTTATCGGTGGGAATGTATTTATTTCCAATAGTATATTTAATCAAAACGGACTTGTCGCTGACTGGGATGGTTTAGGTGTATTTGCACTTGGAGATGTTGAGATTAACAATGTCACTGCCAATGAAAATGGATATGTTGGCATTTGGGTTGGTGATTCAGATAACGGCACTCCAAACGGAGGAAGCGTTCATATACAAAATAGTACAACAAATGATAATGACTACGATGGAATTTCTGTAGACACAACTGGTGAAATTTTACTTAAGAATGTAATTTCAAATAATAATATTGGTAATGATGGCGTCAGTTTATATAATTCAAATGGTACAAGTGAAATCATCATAATCAACAGCCAATTCAACAGCAACGGTGATGATGGTGTTGATGCTTACTCAGCAGGGAGTATCACATTAAATAATGTAATCGCAAACGGTAATTTAGATGATGGGGCTGACTTAGAAAATTGTGGCTGTGCAGGTACTGTTGGATTTAATATATTCGGTAGTACATTTAACAATAATGGATATGCTGGTCTAACATTTTTCACAGATGGAAGTGTTAATATTGAAAACACGACCGCGAATAACAACGGGGTAGGCGGTATTGGTGGCGATGCATTTGGTGATATTACAGTGACAAATTCTATTCTTAGTGGTAATCAATATGGGTTAGGGTTTGCAACGATTGGTGATGTTAATATCAAGTGTAGCATTGTAACTAACAATAGCATTGAGGGTGTTGGAGTATTGGCAAATAACTTAAACTTAATTGGCTCTGATATATCAAATAATGGTATTGATTCTTTCAATCTAAGTGGTCCTGTCAATGTATTTCATTACAACTGTACTCCATCAGGTGGTAATTCCAACAAACCAAACGGCGGCACAGGCTTGTCATTAAATATTGTGCAAGGCAACAATGCAGATTTAGATTGTGACCTTTACTCTGGCACAGTTTTGATTTTGCCTAATGGAAATAAAGTCACCTTCGAGTGTCCAATTGGTGATTCCGCAACTTTGAGTCCAGTATTAGCAGATCGCTTACCAAATGCACTACCTGAAAATGTGGAATACGTTTCAGGTTTTGTAGCAACAACAAGTCCAGATGGAAGCGATGTGGCATTAGATGGTTTAGTAGTAGTTAGTTTCATTATCCCTGATGATATGCAAGGTGAAGATTTTGCTATCTTATATTGGGATGGCACTGAATGGCTTGATTTAGATACTGCTACTTTTGATGATGGCAGAAAAGTTTTCAACGGTGGTTATGTCACCGAAGATGATTATTTTGAAGCCCTAACTAATTTCAGTGGAAACTTTGTATTAGTGACAAAGTAGAAAATAAACTCACTCTTCAAAACCCCTGTCAAAATTTGACAGGGGTTTTTGTTATACTTGACTTATCTTTTTTAAGGAGTTCCCCAAATGACTACATCTATACCTCACTGGGATTTGACGAATGTGTATCCCTCGCTTGATTCAAAGCAATTTAAAAATGCGATGAAGCAATATAAAACCATGTTAGAAGATATGGAAGTGTTTTTGAACAAAGCCAGCAAAGCAGATTCAAAAGCTGATGCCAAAAAACTTGGCAAATTACTCGGAGAAGCTATAGACCGCTTCAATAAAATCTATGAGCTTTCTGGCACGCTCAACCCTTACATTTATTCTTTTGTTTCCACTGATTCGCGTAATAAAGAAGCAAAACGAATTGAATCAGAGTATGAGCAAATTGCCGTCAAAGCCAATATTCTCAATACAAAATTTTTAGCATGGGCTGGCAAGTTAGGCAAACCTGCTATCAAAAAATCAGCGAAGACAAATGCTTCCGCAGGTGAGCATGTATTTGCGTTGAATGAAGCGGCGGAGCAATCCAAATATCTAATGAGTGAAGCGGAAGAAATCCTCGCCGCAGAATTAACGTTGAGCGGTGGCAATGCTTTCGGCAAATTACAAGGCGTGGTCACATCTCAAATGACGGTTGATTTTGAATTGGATGGCAAGACTCAAAAATTGCCGATGCCTGCTTTGATTAATTTGCGTTCACATCCAGATGAAGCCACACGCAAACGCGGTTATGAAGCCGAAAACAAAGCCTGGGAAAGTGTGCAAGAAACTTTAGCCGCGGCAATGAATGGAGTTAAAGGTGAGACTTTAACTTTAGATAAAAAACGCGGACGTGAAGATGCTGTGCACGCCTCAATTGATTTTGCCCGCATAGACCGCCCCACACTTGACGCCATGCTGGGTGCTATGAAGGATTCATTCCCTATGTTTGAGAAATATTTCAAGCACAAAGCCAAATTGCTTGGGAAAGAAAAATTAGCATGGTGGGATTTGTTTGCTCCGATGGGTAAGACCGATAAAGTGTATTCATGGAAAGAAGCCTGTGATTTTATTGTAAATAACTTCAATAAATTTTCACCTGAATTGGGTACATTTGCAAAACGTGCCTTTGATAATAATTGGGTAGATGCAGAACAACGCGAAGGAAAACGCGGCGGTGCATTTTGTATGGGCTTAGACGGTGTGAAAGAAAGCCGTATTTTGATGAACTTCGATGGTTCATTTGACCAAGTAAGTACATTGGCGCATGAACTCGGACATGCTTTTCATAATGAATGTGCGTATCAAGCCAACAAGACTCCCATTCAACAAAACACGCCGATGACGTTAGCTGAAACCGCTTCGATTATGTGTGAAACAATTGTCACCGAAGCGGCACTCGAACAAACCAAAGACCCTCAAGAAGTGTTGGCGATTTTGGAAGCACAAATGAATAATGCCTCACAAGTGGTTGTTGATATTTACTCACGCTATTTGTTTGAAAAAGAAGTCTTTGAAAAACGCGCGCAAGCCGAACTTTCAGCTGATGATTTGAACGACATTATGGAACGCGCTCAAAAAGCAACATACGGCGCAGGCTTAGACGAAAAGTATTTACAAAAATATATGTGGACGTGGAAACCACATTACTATTCCAGCGGATTCTCTTTCTATAATTACCCGTATGCGTTTGGGTTGTTATTTGCTACAGGTTTGTATGCAATTTATCAACAACGCGGCGCAGAATTTGTATCGGCTTATAAAAACTTGTTAGCCTCCACAGGTGAAGCCCGTGCCGCTGATTTAGCAGATAAATTCGGCATCAACATCCGCACCAAAAAGTTCTGGGCAGATAGTTTGGCAATTATCGGAAAGCGTGCTGAAAGATATTGTCAGTTGTAAATAATTTAAAACCTCCGAGGTCTTAAAGACCTCGGAGGTTTGCTTGTAAAAAAGGAGACAAATGAAAAAAAAGAAAATCTTATTTGTATTTTCTATTCTTCTATTGGCAACTTTAGCGTGCAATGCTATTTTGCCATCGAATGATGTATCAACATTACCAACTGCACCATTTAATCCTGAAGTACAAAGTGATGTACCACGCACAGAAAATGATGTTCCGCGAATCTCACTCAGTGATGCAAAAGCGGCTGTGGAATCAGGTCAAGCCATCCTCGTAGATGTGCGAAGTGCTCAATCGTATGCTGACCTACATGCCACAGATGCAATTTCTATTCCGTTAGATGTATTTGAAACAAATATTAGCAGTGTCCCACTTCAAAAAACAGATTGGATAATCACCTACTGTACCTGACCGAACGAACATACGAGTGCCCGTGCGGCATTCTTATTGTTACAAAATGGTTATGAAAATGTGCAAGCATTATTAGGCGGGTTTGAAGCATGGATTAATGCAGGGTACCCAACAGACCCTTAAAAAGAAACTTCCGAAGTCTTAAAGACTTCGGAAGTTTCTTTTATTTACGAAAATGCTTGTATTCCCGTTTGTGCCCTGCCCAAAATCAAGGCATGGACATCATGCGTGCCCTCATAGGTATTGACTGCTTCCAAATTCATCATGTGACGTATGACATGAAATTCATCAGAGACGCCATTGCCGCCGTGCATATCTCTTGAGACTCGCGCAATCTCTAAAGCTTTTCCGCATGAATTTCTTTTGACTAAAGAAATCATTTCTGGTGTAGCTTTATCTTCATCAATCAACCTTCCAACTCGCAATGCACCTTGCAACCCCAATGTAATTTCAGTCATCATATTGGCTAATTTCAATTGAATAATTTGATTTGCGGCAAGCGGACGACCAAATTGTGGACGGTCTAATGTGTATTGACGCGCGGCATGCCAGCAACATTCTGCCGCACCCAATGCGCCCCATGAAATTCCATAACGCGCTTTATTCAAACATCCAAACGGACCTTTCAAGCCAGCAACATTTGGTAAATAATTTTCGTCAGGCACAAAGACTTCGTTCATCACAATTTCACCAGTAGCACTAGCACGCAAACTAAACTTGCCTTCAATCTTTGGCGCAGATAAACCTTTCATTCCTTTTTCTAAAATGAAGCCACGAATTTCACCGTCTAGTTTTGCCCACACAACAAACACATCTGCAATGGGCGAATTCGTAATCCACATTTTGTTGCCCTGCAAAATATATCCGCCATCAACTTTTTTGGCGCGCGTTTCCATACTGCCGGGGTCAGAGCCATGATTCGGTTCAGTGAGTCCAAAACAACCAATCCATTTTCCGCTGGCTAAATTCGGTAAATATTTTTTGCGTTGTTCTTCTGTTCCATACGTATAAATTGGATACATCACCAACGAACTTTGCACGCTCATGGCGGAACGATAACCACTATCGACTCTTTCGACTTCACGGGCGATTAAGCCATACGAAACATGATTCAAACCCGCGCCTCCATATTCTTCGGGGATAGTTGAGCCTAACAACCCGAGGCTTCCCATTTCGTCCATAATTTCGCGGTGGAAAATTTCTTTGCGATTGGCTTCGAGAACACGCGGCATTAACTTATCCTGACAGTACTTCCGCGCAGTGTCACGAATCATGCGTTCTTCATCTGTCAGTTGGTCGTTGAGTAAAAAGGGGTCATCCCATTTGAAAGTCATAAAACCTCGTTTTTAGAGAGTAGAGAATAGAGAGCAGTGAACAGTTTTCAGTAATCAGTTTAATGATTGTATCAAAATGTTTGAGATAAGATAATGAATCAGAAAGCAGAATCAATTTTCCCCTTAAGAGAGAAGCGAAAATAAAAAGAGGATTCGTTGAATCCTCTTTTCTGTTCTCTACTCTCTGTTCTCTTAACTACGCATTACCAGTTAGCCAGCCACGCAATTCCATAGCAGTGACCACGCGGTCAATTGCGACCATGTATGCGGCATCACGTGTGTAAACTTTTTCTTCCAAACTGCGATTCAAGACAGCATTGAATGCGGCGGTCATTTTGACATCAAGACGGCGAAGCACGGCATCTTTTTCCCAATAATAATTGGCATCGTTTTGGACTTGTTCAAAATAAGAAACGGTGACGCCACCAGCATTACACAGAAAATCTGGAATAACAAAAACTTTATTTTTCTTGAAGACTTCATCGGCTTCTGGTGTGGTGGGACCATTTGCACCTTCGGCAACAAGTTTTAGATTCTTTGAAACTTTCTTAACAGTATCACCTGTGATTTGACCCTCTAACGCGGCAGGGATTAATACATTCACATCCGATTCAAGCCATTTACCACCATCGGTTACTTCATAACCTGAATCTAATGCTTTTTGTTTATCCACTGTTCCATATTGGTCAACAATAGACATCAAGAAGCGTGGGTCAATGCCACCTTTTTTGCTGTAGGTATATGCTTTTTTATCGTGGCGGTCATAACAAGAAACACAAGCAACTGTGCCGCCAAGAATTTCAACAAAACCAATTGCGGCATATTGAGATACATTTCCAAAACCTTGTAAAGCGGCGACAGAATTTTTCGGGTCGAGATTAATGTGTTTCATGGCTTCACGCACTGTATAAATCACGCCATACCCTGTTGCTTCTGTACGCCCTAATGAACCACCACCACCGACAGGTTTGCCAGTGAAAACACCCGGTGTGTATTGACCAACGAGTCTTGAATATTCATCCATCATCCAACCCATCATTTGAGAGGTTGTTCCAACATCTGGCGCGGGTACATCATTGCGTGGACCGATATTTTTCCACATGGCTTGCACCCAACCACGACACAACGATTCTTTTTCATTTGTAGATAATGTAGATGGATCTACAACCACGCCGCCTTTGCCACCACCTAATGGAATATCTGCGACGGCACACTTCCACGTCATCCATGTGGCTAATGCACGAACAGTATCTAAAGTTTCATCAGCCGCAAAACGAATCCCGCCTTTGTTCGGTCCGCGTGCATCGTTATGTTGCACACGAAAACCCTGAAATACTTTTAACGAGCCATCATCCATCCGCACTGGAATACGGAAAGAATATTCACGTTGGGGCCAACGTAAAATTTCTGCAATTTCGTTATCAAGTTGCAGTAACTTTGCAACTGTATCAAACTGGATTTGTGCCATATCAAACGCATTGATTTTTTTTACCATACACTTTCTCCTCAGTGATTTAGAAAAAAATAAGCGGGCATTCCGCTAGGGGGTGCCCGCTTTCAAAAATATCTTATGAAGCACACTGGTTACAACACTGCCCGTGAGTCATCATTGCTCAAACTTTACCATGAGATTTGTTAACAAGTCAATATGACTTTTGACATACCAAGCCACAGAGAACACTGTGACCTTTGAGAAAGCCTTTTAAAACTCTCTATGACCTCTGTGGTTAATCTTTATACAAATTTTGGTTTACGCTTTTCAAAAAAGGCTTTCACCCCTTCTTGATGACCAAGCGATTTCCCTGCTTCTTCTTGCAGGATGCCTTCGTTGGCTAAGACTTGTTCCAAATTCGGGAAAACGGCTTGGTTAAAGGCTTGCTTCCCCAATGCAAACGCCTCTCGCGGACCTTCAACCAACTCTGCCGCCTTCTGCTTTATCAACCCTTGATAATTAAACCCGCCTACCAGATTCACCATCCGCCATTCATACGCCAATTGCGCCGAAATCTTTTGATTGGAATAAAAATATTCTTGTGCTCTGGCAAGCCCAATATAATGCGGAAGAAATAACGAAACACCAGAATCAGGTGCGAGACCTATGCCACTAAAACCTACAACAAAATATGCAGATGATTTTGCGATTCTTAAATCACATGCCAACGCGATTCCAAATGCCGCGCCGGCACACGCTCCGTTGACGGCAGCAATCACTGGTTTACCCATTTTGCGGATTTGTAAAATTAACGGGTTATAGGTTTTATCTAAATGTTCGCGGTATGAAATTGATTCAGCTTGCTTCATTTCTTTGATATCTTGCCCAGCACTGAATGCATTGCCAGAACCAGTAATCACCACACACTTTACTTGTGAATCATTTTCAGCATCCACAAGTGCTTTGTATAAGGCTTGAGTCATTTCCATGTTGAAGGCGTTGGCGCGTTCAGGGCGAGATAATGTTAGCGTGACAGAACCATGTTGAAGCGTAGAAAGAAGCGTTGTCATATTTTCTCCTAGATTCTAATCATAAATCATTTCGCTGTATCCCTATTAGTTCTTAAAAACAAACAGTCACCTTAAAGGTGACTGTCGTTCAAATCATCGTCAAATTGGTCATCATCGCCGCTGTCGGTTTCGTATTCAACGGCTTCGCCATCTAAATACACCCACAACAACAATACCTGACCTTCTTGCGTTTCTACATTTCTTGCCGCAAGAATCGGTGCGGTTTGTTCGAGTCCCATTTCGTTGCGATAATGCAAGTGAATTGTGTTTTTGTTATGCCATGCGTTGTAACAACGTTCGACAAGTGCGTTGCCATTAAATGTTCGCAAGCGCGTTAACGCTGGCACGGATAAATGTGGGCTTTCGTTCAGCCCCATTGCCCAACCATCATTGACGTGCTCAAAGATTGGGGGTGGTCCTTCAATAATTGTAATTTTTTCGTCCATAATTTTTACCTTATGGGCAAGAATCCTACCACAAGTATGTAGGGAAAACCTTTCAGAATCTTATTAGAATTTTGTTGATATTTAATCTTTGCAGAGAAGCATATAATTGGGGAATGTCTAAACTTACACCTAAAATCATCCTTGAAGGCACACGCCTGACATTCAAAACTGATATTGCTTTTGCACTGAATGAACATCCGCGCATTGTAGGTCCGCGAAAATATAAATATCATTCGCCTCTCATTTCTGGAGAGTGGTGCGCCTTTACAAACTTTCCGTGGGGGCGCGGATTAATCAACTTTGAACCACACGAAGAATCATTGGCAATGGAAACGTATGAAACGTGGGTAAAGTTATTTGAATTGCAAAAATATTATTCATGGATTGTTGACCGCTTTCATTTATCTACAAGAATGTATCAGTTAAGAACGTATAAAAAAGATTATGATTTCCGTTGGTTAGAAGAAAGATTATTGCCGTTGAATTTTCGGCTGGTGTTATTAACCCGTTCTCCAGAATCTTTTGAAGCCGCACGAGCCGAAAGACTCAAAGTATCTGGTAATCCATCACAATATGATGATTTGAATCTCTTCATCGAAGAACAAAAGTTGATTAATCAGCTCGCTGACGAATCGCTTCTGCCTATGCTAAAAGTTGATATTTCAGACAATAACATTTTCCTCGCTGTTGAAAAAATTGCAGATTGGATGGAGTCCAGCGGCGGGTTGTACATGAAATAATCCGCTTTGTTTTTGCAATACTTTGTATCTTGCATTCAATCTTAGCAATTAGGTATACTAGAGCCTACTTATGCCTCCAGAAAAAATTGGACGTTACGAAATCAAATCCGAATTAGGACGTGGCGGTTTTGCTACGGTTTACCTTGCTTACGATCCGCGCTTTGAACGCGAAGTAGCGATTAAGTTTTTACCACCCGAACTGATTCACGCCGACCCACAATTCCGTGCCCGTTTTGAACGTGAAACAAAAATCATTGCGAAATTAGAACATCCAGCCATTGTGCCAGTCTATGATGTGGGAGAAGAAAACCATCAGCCATATTTTGTCATGCGTCATATGGGCGGTGGCTCACTCTCAGACAAAATAAAAACCAAAACGTTTACCATTCAAGAAGCTGTTAAATTACTGGAGCAAATTGCACCGGGTTTAGACGAAGCACACTCTAAAGACATTGTTCATCGAGATTTAAAACCCGCCAATATTTTATTCACGAGCACAGGTTTGCCTCTCATTTCTGATTTTGGGATTGCAAAATTTTCACAAGGTGAAGGCAGTAACGTCACAGGTAGTGCCATTATCGGTACGCCTGCATATATGGCACCTGAACAAGCCTCCGGTGAAGGCGTGGATGGACGCACCGATATTTATGCACTCGGCGTCATCTTATATGAAATGGTGACAGGCAAACAACCTTATCAAGCCGATACACCTTTGGGCTTGGCAATTAAACACGTCACTGAACCTGTGCCGCGTATTTTAGAAGCGAATCCAAATTTGCCAGTGTGGATGGAAAAAGTCATATCTACTGCGATGGCAAAAGATAAAGATGACCGCTTCTCGACTGCGGTCGAACTGGTCGAAACTATCAAAGCGTTTCTTCGGGGAGAATCTCCGCCGGAGCGACAATCACCTGCTACATTAAAGGTTTCACCTTATAACAAAACGACTCTTTCAAAGAAGCCACTTGAGTCTACACAGCCTGTCCAAAAGAAGAGAAGTGTATTACCTATACTTTTCATTGTAGGTTTGTTGGGAGTCATCTTTTTAGGCGGTGGATACTTTGTACTCAGCAGTGGCATGTTGACATCCAATAACGAAGCGACGATTCCGTCACCGACCACTGCATCACAAGTTGAATCTCCTGTGCCGATAATTATCGAAGTCACTGCCACACCTGCTGAAGATGGTGAAGTATCTGCAACAGCTGAACCAACACAAGCAACTTCATCATTGCCTGTGATTGGTGGCGCCGACAAAATTGCGTTTGTGAAGAGTGGTGATATTTGGATCATGAATGTAGATGGCTCTGAATTGCAAGCCGTCACGAATGATGGTGTGCCAAAATTTAATTTGCAATGGCTACCAGATGGCAACACCATTCTTTACATGACCGGCAAAACAGTCAAAACAGTTGATATTGAAACGTTGCGCGAAGAAGTGATTATGAGTTATCAATCGGCTGAATTTTTTGATTCATTTCAAGTTTCGCCCGATGGCACACAAGCCGCGTTTGCAATCAACCGTGAATTATTTGTAGTGCAGTATGATGTTGCAAAGTTAGTCACAGTGACAAACCGAAATCATTTATTGGAATTGGATGGTTGTATTTTTTACAACGAATTGGCAGTGACAGGCGCGTTATGGTCTGACGATGGCGCACGCTTGGCGATTAAATATCTTGCCAACAAAGACAGTGTGCGTGTGGATACGATTCGCATCATTGATATTTCGCAATGCGATAAATCTGAACCGATTCGTTTGGATGAATTTCCGCTTGGGCGTTTTGCTTTCAATGATGTCATTGAAAATTTTTCATGGGATGGCGATTTGCTTTTCTTTATGAATAGCCCCAAACGCAACGGCGGTTTTGGTGATTTGCTTTTTTACAATTCATTCACGCATAAATTTGAATACTTCGCACCATACGAAGGCAATTGTTGTTATCGTGATGCTTCGTTTAGCCCCGATGGTACACATGTTATTTTCGCATTTCAAGATATTCGTTTAGCAACCGAAAGCCCCATCAATTTATATTATTTACCTATTGATGCACTTTCAACGCAACGCAAACTCGAACCACTTCCATTACCGGATAAGTTCTTCAACCTGCGTAACGATGCTCCCGTGCCAGCGTTAAGACCTGCTAAATAAATTTCACAATCTTTTTTACCAAACTTGGTCCCGTATAAATCAAACCTGAATAAATTTGAATCAACGTCGCCCCGGCATCGAGGCGGCGTTTTGCATCATCAGGAGTCATAATTCCGCCGACACTCACAATTGGAATTTTTCCATCGATTCTTTTTACCGTTTGATGAAGAACCGCTTCACTCTTCGGGGAAAGCGGTTTGCCACTTAGTCCACCTGATTCACTCCTCAGGCTTGATTTGACTCCATCACGCGATACAGTTGTATTCGTGATAATGATTCCATCCATCTTAGAGTCAATAATCACATCAATCGCATCATTTAATTCTGATTCAGTTAAATCAGGTGCGAGTTTAACGAGAATCGGTAATTTCTTTTCGTATTGTTTTTCTTCCAATTTTCTTTGCTCATCAATTTGATATAACAAATTTGACAATGCTTCTTTGCCTTGTAAATTTCTCAAACCCACTGTATTTGGCGAACTGATGTTAATTGTCAAATAATCTGCATATTCTGAAAGCAATTGCATCAGAGATAAATAATCCAATACGGCTTCTTCATTCGGTGTAGATTTATTCTTTCCGAGATTCACGCCTAAAATCAAACCTGAATTTCGCCAACGTGAAAGCAACAAACGAGAAAAAGGAGTCGCTTTTTCAATTGGCTTTAATTTTTTTCGTAAATAATCTGCACCATAACCGGGGAATCCCATGCGGTTGATAATGGCTTCGTCTTCAATTAAACGAAATACGCGTGGTTTTGGATTGCCCTCTTGAGGCAATGGAGTCACTGTTCCAATTTCTACGTGACTAAAACCCAACATATTAAGTCCATTAATCGCGATGCCGTTTTTGTCATATCCCGCCGCTAGACCCACCGGGTTCTTAAATGTGAATCCAAAAGCTTCGACAGGTTTGGCTTTTGCTTTATAGATTTGTTTTAACAATACATTGGAAAGCGAGAAATTTCCCGTCAACTGTAACAGGCGTAGAGAAAGTTGATGTGCTGATTCAGGTTCAAGCGTGAAAAGAAGCGGGCGAATTAGGCGATACATCAAAATTTCTTTTGTCCGCTTTTATCTAAAAAGTATTGGACAATTTCTTCCTCTGGATGTGGCACATTCATCAGAGCAAACATCGCTGCCAATTCGCCGCGATGATGGGTATTATGATTCGGTGGTTGTACCATCATTTGCCAAAGTGGCAGAGTAAATGTTTCACCTTTTGGATTTGTATAAGAAACATGTTTCAATAAACTTTGTTCCGTTTGCTCAGAAATAAAATCGCGCATATTTTTTTCAACATCTACCCAATAGATTTTGATAGATTGGATATTCGGAAAATCTTTTGCATCCAAAATGCTAGCAGGTTCTCCGCGCCAACGTTGGGGCCACATGCGTTCTGAACTCATCATGTGAACTAAGATGGCGTGAACACTTTCCCATGAGTGACCATGTTTAAGAAAGAGTTGTTCTTCGGTTAATGTTTCGGCTACAGCAACGTATCTTTTATTTGCCCAGTAGTTGTAATCGTATAGTTCTTGAAGATAATTTACAAGATTCATTTCTTGCCTACATCTCTTGGGATTAAATTTTTACCCGATACCCATGCACCAATCATCGTAGATAAAATGGAAATCATAAAACTAAATAATACAACAATTTCAAATCGCCCTGCCACAATTGCATCTAGAATAGGCATGTTATAGGTATTGACACTCATCCGCAAAGAATTTGGGATAAATAAACCAACAATCGCTCCAAACAATGCGCCTACCGCCATACCAGTATATGCGCCAATGCTCACGCCACCAGTAGTGCCGGCAGTTTTGGCAACTATGATTCCTGTTAATACGCCTGAGAGTATTCCTAACAAAATTCCAACGCCTGCGCCAATCACCATTCCATTCAGCGTTAATGATATTGCACCTAAACCGAATCCTAAAATTCCGCCAAAGATTGCGCCGATGATGCTTCCTAGTTTTATGCTTTTTTGAATCAATGGGTCTTGCATATTTACCTCGAGTTTTGAAGAAATGTTTTTGTTTCTTCTATTTTATCTTTATCTACTTTATTCGTTGATTCCCAATAATCCAACAACTCACTTATCGTCAGCACAGTATGTAAATTGAAACCTGCTTGATTTAACGATTCTTTTGCACCTGATTGCCGGTCTATCAACACAACGATATCTTTGACGATTAAGCCTACACCTGTTAATTTTTCAATCGCTTCAAATTTGCTTCCGCCTGTTGTGGCGAGGTCATCAATAATCAACACCGTTTCACCTTGATGATATTCTCCTTCAATATCCGCTTTTGTGCCGTAGGTTTTTGTTTCTTTGCGAGGGTAAATCATTGGGTAATTTCCTTGCAAAGAAATGGCGGTTGCAATCGGAATGGCGGCATAAGGTAAACCAGCAATGCGAGAGAATTGGAGAGTAGAGATTAAAGACTTGTACGACTCCGCGACTTGTGACAATAATTTTGGGTGTGAAATGATTTGACGTAAATCAATATAAATAGGTGATATCAAGCCTGATTTCAAGGTGAAATTTCCAAACTTGATACAGCCAGCAGAGAGTAAATTATCAGCGAGAGAGTTGAGAGAAGGATTCATTTTATAAGTTTACTCACAATGAGAGGAGATGCAACTGCAATCCCTAAAGTAATAATCCAATCTGTTGAAAGATAAGCATAATAGCTGATAGCGAGAATCAAAACTGAATAAGCGGCAAGCAAGTCGAGGTCAATGTCACGAGGCGCTTTTTGCCAAGTCACACCTGAAATCAAAAAGCGAGTGATGTATCCAAACATGATTAGGCTGACGATAACGTTAATCGTTGTGATGGTAGATAAAAACGGTTGTGGGTAATTAAAGTCATTGCGAAGAAGCGGAAGAAGATTCAAAATCACTAACAACGCAATTTGTGAAATTCCAAAAATGGAAAGTGTTCGTGGAATAAAAGATAAATCAGAATTTTCGATTGGGCGATTCCCAAACCAAATCGGTGTTGTGAATGCGCCACCTTTCAAGTCGCCACGCAAATCTACAATACCAAGAAATGAACCAGTAATAAAATTTAGAAACACACCAAATGTAATTGCAAGGATGATGGATAAAGCATTCGGGTCGCCAACTTTATCCGCGCCATATAACGATAAAGCGATAAAACCAATGCTTTCAATTGCATCTGTTAATGGCGGGAAAGAATTTTTTTTGCTAAAGACATCATAAATAATCACGCCACCCAAAGCGATGATTAATAAAATCATTAACCTGATTGTTGTGCCTGATAACAACTCGATGACTAAAGCACCCGCTGTATGAATCAGTGTGATGATTAATGCAGTACGGCGACTCATTTCGCCTCTTACTAAGGGATGGTCGTCTTTGCGACCTAAGACTTTATCTAACTCGTAATCAGTGACGTCGTTCATGCCATAAAACGTCATGTGAAATCCCCATGCCACGAGAATAATAATGATGAGCGTACTAAATTCAGGAAGTCCTTTTGGTGTAACTGTCGCGGCACTCATCAATGGTACAAACAATGTAAATGCAAAGCGTGATAAATACACGTGTTGCTTAAATAAAGCAAACCACGACATTGGAGGAAATTGTTTTGTCGAGGTTTGTTGTGAGTGATGAGACATGTTTTTTATTTAGCCACAGAGGTCACAGAGATTTTTGAGATTTTTTTCTCTTAAGACTCTGTGTTCTCTGTGGCAAATTTATGTTTCCAATAATGGCGTTACAGTTTCAACATCTACCCCACCGAAGCGGCGTTTGCGTTTTGAATATGATTCTAAGGCTTCATCTAAATTTTCTACTGTAAAGTCGGGCCATAATGCAGGCGTAAAAAATAATTCGCTGTAAGCAGTTTCCCAAACCAAAAAGTTAGAGAGGCGATTTTCTCCGCTGGTGCGAATGACCAAATCTGGTTCAGGGATTCCGCGCGTGGCTAAATATTCCGAAACTTTTTCCTCAGTGATTTCTTCAGGTTTGATACCACTTGCTAAGATGGCTTTAACAGCATCAATAATATCGTTTCTGCCGCCATAATTTAATGCCACACATACCGTAATGCCTAAATTATTCTCGGTGAGTTCGATGGCTTTTTTTATTTTTTCTTGTAAAAATTTTGGCAAGCCTTCAATGCGACCTAAATGCTTAAAACGCACGCCAAGTTTATGCAACTTCATGGCTTCGCGGTCAATATAATCACCGATTAATGTCATCAGTCCTTTTACTTCAAAAACAGGGCGAGACCAATTTTCAGTTGAAAAAGTATACAAGGTTAAAAATTTAATCCCGCGTTCCAAACAAGCCGTGATAATTTTCTTAACAGTCTTTGAGCCTGCTTGATGCCCAAACAAACGTGGCAACCCGCGCGATTTTGCCCAACGCCCATTTCCATCCATAATGATGGCGACATGCATAGGGATATTTTTATTTTCATTTGGAGATTGAGATTTATCTTGTGGCATATGTTTGAAAAATTATAATCCACATTGTTTAATTGTCATGGCTACTTTTGGGGGAGTGCAAAAATCATCTCTGCACGCCAGCCATTTTGTAGCCCAACATTTCATCACGCAAATCTGCCGCGGCTTTGGCGGGATTGTTTGCGCGTGAAATCGTGCGCGAAACTGGAATCAACATGCCTTTGCCATCTTTTCGCAAACCAGCTTTCATCGCAGATTCTAAATCCGCACCTTGCGTGCCAACACCAGGAGTCAGAAACCATAAATTCGGCACAGCCTCACGGATTTTTTTTATGGCATCCAAATGTGTTGCGCCAACCACAATGCCCACATTATTTTTTTCATTCCATTGTTCCGCAAGTTTGGCAACATGAATGTATAAAGGAATGTTTGAGTTGAGAGTTAAATCTTGTAAATCACCAGAACCTGCGTTTGATGTTTTGCATAAAACAAATACACCTTTTTCTCTCACCCGAATAAATGGCTCAATTGAATCTTTTCCGAGATATGGACTCAATGTGATTCCATCTACGCCTAACGATTCAAATGCGGATTGGGCATACGCCTCAGCAGTGGATGCAATATCTCCACGTTTCGCGTCTAAGACTACGGGGATAGTTGAGCCTTGTTTATGCGACTCTTCTTTTACACTTTCAACAATTTGTTTTAAAACTGTCCAACCTTCTGCACCAAATACTTCAAAGAAAGCGGCGTTGGGTTTATATGCCGCGGCGTAGCGAGATGTTTGCTTAACAAGATTCAAGCAGAACGTCAGCGCAGAAGCGGGGGTTGGAGATTCAAGGTCAGAGATGTGCGGGTCAAGTCCCACGCATAAAAGTGATGAAACATCATCCACTCGTTTTTCAAGAAAAGAAAAAAATGATTCCATAGTTATATTATGCTCCTTCCGTCGTCTTCGACGGAAGATTATTTTATTACATCGTCGCCGAGGACGGCGACGAGAGCAAAAAGAACTTTATTCTATAAATGATTCCCATTTGGTTGTATTGTTTTGGATAAACATTTTGAAGAGTGTGTCCCAATACAATGGATTCCAAATATTGGCACCATATCCGCCACATTCGGCAAAGAAAAAGTCGGCGGGGATTGTGTCGGGTAAATTGCAAACTACTGATTCATTTCCGTCAGGTGATGTTGGAACACTACCTTCGCGCGTATTGCTTAGATTTGGTGTCGGCAGACAGTCATCAAACCATCCACCATACACATTTCCATCAGGCAAACGGCAAATAGATTTATCGGCTTCTTTCGCAACCGTGTAAGTATAAGCATCATAAATTTTGCTACTTGCGTTTAGGAGACGTATGGTTTCACCGCCATCACTCAACAAGAGATTTGTTTCAGAACTATAAAAGACGATTCTTTCGTTGGGTTTGAGGGTGATATTTGGCAATGAAAATGGAGTAGAGCCTGCGCCTTTATCTAATCTCCATCCATTTAATGTAATATCAATTGGACTTAAGTTTTTGATTTCAATAAACTCATCATATACATTCACTTCGCCATCTTGATTCCAATCAAAGCCGGGGCGTGGAAGAATTTCGTTGATGATGGGACGTGGGTCAATTGGGAAAGTAGCCGTAGATGTAATTGTGGCAGGTCTGGTAGGTGTAGGGGTTGGACCCACTGTATTGCTTTGTTTGGGTGTTCCTAAAATAATACCGCCATTTGCATTGAGACCATTGCGTTTGACACCGGTATTTGTAATCCATGCGCTATCACTATCAGCAGTACCTAAGATTCGTTCCATCGTTCCATACGTAGATGCACTACCTCGGGGCCATGCGCCGCCATTTCCATTGGCTGTATCTATCACTTTATTTGAAGCATCATACAAAGTAAGCGCTTCACCACTATTGGATAAGGCGTTGCCGGTGTAGATTTGGTCGGCTGGGATATCGGATACTGTTGTATTGTCTGTTAAATTTTCTCCACGTTCAAGCAAGAAATACCCACCAGCAGGGATAATACCCGTTAGTGTAATATTTGGTGTGCCATCTGATGCTGTAATTCTCCAACCAGTGATGTTGATTGCGGCATTGGTTGTGTTATATAACTCTATCCATTCATCGTCTGCAAGACCAGATGCTGTTCCAGCCCATGCAATTTCATTGATAATGACTGAACGGACTCCTGCTGGTGTAGAGGTAGCAGTGACAATAGGTGTAAACGTGGCGGTGACAGTAAAGGCTACATTGCCATTACCCGGCGTTCCATAAATGGGATTTCCAGCCGCATCAACACCACTACTAGTACTTGTACTTGTTAACCAGCCAAAATCATTATCTGTAGAAGCCGTTGAGCCAGAAAGATAACGTTCCATAGAAGCAGAATTACTGCCACCACCTGCGGGCCATGAGCCGCTATTAGCATTGGCAGTATCTATAATTGTTCCATCTGGTTTGCGTAAGCGCAGAAAATCATTAGTATCTGCTAATGCGCCTGTGTAAATTTGATTTGATGGCACAGGGATATTGAAGACTGTGTTGTTAGAACCACGCTCAAACAATAAGAATCCATTGGCTGGGATAATGCTACTTAATAAAATATCCACACTGCCACTAGAGTTGACTAACCGCCAACCTGTAAGGTCAATGGGAAACGGGCGTGTGTTGTAGAGTTCTATCCATTCATCATCTGGGGAGGCGCGTGTGCCTGCCCATGCAACTTCGCTGATGATAATTTGTCCGGGTGCAGGTGTTAAAGATGGTGTCAGTGAAAAGATTGGAGTGTTTGTGATTGTAGGTGTAAGAGAAGGAGTTAAAGTTTCTGTTGGAGTAAAAGTAAATGTAGGAGTTGGTGTTGGAGGAGGGCAGATATTTACTGGTGAACTTGTATTACGCGGATTTGGAGTACCTGCCGTAAAATCGCTAGCATTATTATCAGTATCAATACAACCATTACTATTCCGAATATCAGCATTTGTAGCACTTGGTGCGGTTGCATTGGCTGTTTCATTGCAATTAGCAGTTCCACCATAACCAATCAAATCAATTATGCTCCCGCTGACTGGACAAGCGCCACTTAAAGCAGTAGTTGAGTTAACCAGTGCAACTTTACCCACAGTTGCCGACATATTTGTCGTGCCTATTACATCAGGTATTGGTAAAGTACTTCCAACAGCTCCTCCAGATGCTAATTGAACAAGATAATACTGACCTGGCGCTAAAGAAACATTTGTTAATGGCGTAGTCTGCCATGTAATACCCATAGCAGTAGCATACTGAATTGACCAACCATTTAAGGACACTGTGTCAGTAGTGCTGAGATTAAATAATTCAACAAAATCATTGGTGTAAGTAGCACCTGCATTTCCCCCACCTCCATATACTTGGCTAATAACGATATTTGTCGAAGGCACAAAATTTGGAGCTGCTCTTACGGGTACCTGAATCCCTACCAATCCTGCACACAAACTGATGAGCAGAATCAAGACCAAAGCAAAGCGTGGAAATTTATGTTGAGCAAACATGAGAATGTTTCAGTGGAAAGAATCTGCTCACGCACGAGAAGCACTATCCCGTAGGTGTGAAGCGAGACATCCACCTTGAAATTATACCCATAAACGGGTACGCGATACCCCCGACAAAAGCAAGGGTGCGTCGCACTTAACTTTTCAAGATAATTCTTCATCTTGTTAAGTGCGACGCACTCAGGTTTTCATTTTACGCCGCTGTTGAAAGTGGGGCGCGTGGTTCGACAACTAATTTAATGGCTGTGCGAACCTTATCATCTATTTCAACATCTACAAACTCAGGGACGCACGTAACATCAATCCCATCGTTTTTGAGATAACTAGATGCAAGCACCAATGCTTTTACTGCTTGGTTCACAGCACCTGCACCAATGGCTTGCACTTCTGCCCGTTTGTGTTCACGAATGACTCCAGCAATTGCACCTGCTACTGCCGAAGTACGGGAGTTGGCTGAAACTTTGATCATATCCATGGCAACCTCCCAAGGTTGTTATGTATGCCCATGTTTACAAATTATCTTTTATGAAAACCATGGGTGTAAAGTGGGACATTCTTACAAAGCGCATTGTATAAGAGAATCAAGTATATTTATAATATTCTTATGGATTCGTAATAATAGTAGGGGGTGTGGATAATGTGGATAAGATTAATAAAACCCTATATACAGGATAAAGTGCAACGCTTCACCCTACGTGTAGGCTTGATTTTACAATTCAACATTTTATTTGATGTGGACATTTTAAGGATAACTTATCCACATAGATAAGTGAGTTTTAAGTTTACTTTTTTTGAGTTTTCCATATATCGGTTTTATAAAAAAGCACCCCCCATATATGGTGTTTAACGTTTGTTAATCTGTCCGACAAATCCCCTCGTAAACTAGGGTACTATCCACAGGCTTGGGTAGTTTTCCACAGTTCTGGGGCAGTTATCCACAGTTTTTGTGGGTGTGGACAGGGAGTTGTCTAAACAGATACCCCAAAATGTGGGCTTGTAGGCTAACATTTCGGATAGTTTTAAGGTCTGGACGGTAGACAGTGGACGGTGGACAGTAAAAACGGTCTACCGTCTATCGTCTTCGGTCTTATACGCGTACATCCTTTCCATATCCTTCCTCAACCAAAAACTTCCCATCTTCAAAGGCAGTCTTTCCTCTTAATACAACTTTTTTGACCTTGCCTCTTACTTTCCAACCTTCAAAGGGAGTCCAGCCGCATTTTGTGAATTGATTTTCGGCTTTGATTTCGTAAGTTTCATTTTCATCTATTTCAATCCATGTTTCAGGTTGTTCAGGCAAATTAAGTATTTTTCTTGGATTTGTGTGCATTTTTTGAATAATGTCGGGAATTGTGATTCGGGAATCGGTTAATAGAAGTGGAAGAATAGTTTCAAGGCCGGGAAATCCAGGTGGCGGATTATCCGAATCTTTTTCTTCTACTGTATGTGGAGCATGGTCTGTGGCGAAACAATCAATTACATCTAAATTTTCCCAAAGTGCATTTACATCTGCTTGTGTTGCGAGTCTAGGGCGGACTTCTTTTCTTCCCTCTTTCTTCTTTCCTCTTTGTTCATCTGAAACTTCCGAAACCATAAACAAATGATGAGGACAAACTTCACACGTTACTTTGATTCCCTTTTCTTTCGCGGCTTTGATTAATAAAATTTCTTCTTTGAGAGAAACATGTGCAATGTGAATTGGATGGTCATAAATAGCAGAGAACAAAATTGCCGCCGCCATTGTCCTTGATTCAGAGTGCATGACCATTGGAAAGTCTTTTGGAAATTTTTGAAAATGAGGAGTCCATAAAGACATATCATCGAGTCTCAATTCTCCAAATGTAGAATCAAGATACATTTTGAGTCCTGCGGCTTTGTGTGCTAAACCTGCCACAATGTCTGCATTATCAGGTCCCGCGCCGAGGTATTGACCATAATCACAGTAGGCTTTTTGTTTTGCAGAATCCAGTGAAAAATTTAAAGTCGCTTCATCAAAGACAGGCGGTTTGGTATTTGGCATTCCGAGAATCGTAGTGATTCCGCCAGCCAGTGCGGCTTGAGTTGCTGTCGCCCAATCTTCTTTGTGAGTTTGTCCGGGTTCGCGGACGTGAACGTGTGGGTCAATTAATCCGGGGAGTTTAATCATGTGTTGAAGTATAAGGGATACAAGTAGACAAGTAAACAGGTAGGTAAATTTTGACGAAGCAGAATCAATTATCAGTTAGTTAATGAAGCGAATTTGTCAGGATGATATAATCCAGCCGAAAAAAAAATCACCGCCGAGGACGGCGGCGAGAGCAAATCAAATTAAGAGGAAAGCAAGCATGAGTTATCAAAATGTAAAAGTGCCGACAGACGGCGCAAAAATTTCAATTCAAAATGGGAAGTTAAATGTTCCCGATAATCCTGTGATTCCGTATGTGGAAGGCGATGGCATTGGGCGCGATATTTGGCGTGCTTCGCAACGTGTGTTTGATGCGGCTGTGGAAAAAGCATACGGCGGAAAAAGAAAAATTCATTGGATGGAAGTATATGCCGGTGAAAAATCTTTTAAGTTGTTTCAGACTTGGTTACCCGATGAAACTGTAGAAGCCTTTACTGAATTTTTGGTTGGGATTAAAGGTCCGCTGACAACACCTATTGGCGGTGGGATTCGTTCATTGAATGTGCAACTCCGCAAGTTGTTGGATTTATATGTTTGTTTGCGACCTGTGCGTTATTACAATGGTGTTCCTTCACCTGTGCATCATCCTGAATTGGTAGATATGGTTATCTTCCGCGAAAATACGGAAGATATTTATGCCGGCGTTGAGTTTGCCAATGGCTCGGAAGATATTTTGAAGTTTAGAAATTTATTGAAAGAACATTTCCCGAAAGAGTTTGGAAAGATTCGTTTTCCTGATTCATCTGGCATTGGTTTCAAACCTGTATCTCAAGAAGGCAGTGAGAGATTAATCCGCGCGGCGATTGAATATGCTTTATTACACAAACGCCGTTCTGTGAATTTGGTTCATAAAGGTAACATTATGAAATTTACAGAAGGTGCTTTCAAAGAGTGGGGTTATGGGCTTGCCAAACGTGAATTTAGAAATGAAATTGTGATCGAACGTGAATCTTGGATTTTAGGCAATAAAGAAAAAGATTCTTCATTAACAGTGGAAGGCAATGCCAAACTTGTTGACCCCGGCTTTGACATGATGAGTCCTGCTCAACAAGATGAAATTAAAAAAGAAGTAGAAGCGGCTTTGGCTTTGTGGAATACACACGGTGATGGCAAATGGAAAACCAAATTGATGATTAAAGACACGATTGCAGATGTCACGTTGCAATATGTGTTAATCCGCCCGCAAGATTATGATGTGATTGCTACGATGAATCTCAATGGAGATTATTTATCTGATGCATTGGCGGCACAAGTTGGTGGTATCGGAATTGCTCCCGGTGCGAACATCAATTACTTGACAGGTCATGCTATTTTTGAAGCCACACATGGCACTGCTCCAAAATATGCTGACTTAGATAAGATGAATCCAGGTTCTGTGATTCTCTCCGGCGAAATGATGCTCCGTTACATGGGCTGGAGTGAAGCTGCAGATTTAATTGTCAAAGGCATGGAAGGCGCGATTACAGCAAAAACAGTCACATACGATTTTGCTCGCAATATGAAAGGCGCGAAGGAAATTAAAACTTCTGAGTTTGGTAACGAAGTGATTAAATGGATGGATGGAAAAGTAAAAGTTACAAGTCAAAAGTCGAAGGTCAAAGCGAAGAAAAAAGTTGCAGTGAAAAAGAAAGTTGTGAAGAAGACTGCTAAGAAAAAGAAGAAGTAAATAAAAAAAGTCGGAACGAAAGTTCCGACTTTTTTGTTTATACAATTATAATCAGCAAAATTTTGTCAACGAGGGTAGCCGAATGAAAAACAAATGGATAACGCTCATACTGATTGCAAGCATTTTTATTTCGTCTTGTGGTGGTGCTACGCCCACTGAAAGCCTAACGGGATACGAATCTATTCCGCCAGCAATTCCCGGCGAAGTCGTTTATATTCCTTTTCCCGTCAACATCACAGTGGATGGTGATTTAAGTGATTGGGCTGGACTTCCCTCTCAAACAGTGGATACAGGTTCGATGCTTTCACCTGACCCTGCGGAAAACGGTTCTTTCTCCTTTTCAGTTGCTTCAGACGCGGAAAATTTTTATATCACCATGCAGATGCCTGACAAAAACATTGTGGCTGGGAAACATGGCACTGATTTTTGGAACGAAGACTCGATGGAGTTTTATATCAATGCTTCGGATAATCTCAATGCCGGAGAATATGGACTTAAGATGTTCCAAGTCAATATCAATGCGGCGGATATTGGCAATACAGACCCAACGACTTTGACAATTACCGGTGTATTTAGTTCAGATGCAAAAGCGACAGGTTTTGTTTTCAAAACAGAAGAAGGTTGGGGATTTGAAGCGTCTGTTCCATTAATTGATTTAGTTACAGTTGAACATGGAAAAGAAATAGGTTTTCAATCTCAAATTAATGGTGCTACAACTTTAGACCGTGATGTTAAATTAATTTGGTCAAAATATGATACAGCAGATACATCATGGCAAAATCCTTCATTGTTTGGGCGGGGAATATTTTTTGAATTAGGTCGTGCAGATATTCCTCAAGCGAGTCCAAGAGTTGAGGTACAGCCAACAGCTATCCCTGAGAAAGAGGCGTTTATGATTCCAAATGTGATTAGTGTTAATCAAATCGGATATTTTATCAATGCAAAAAAGTTTGCATCATTGGTATCCGATTCAGCGAGTGAATTAGATTGGCAATTGCAAAATAATAATGGCGAAGTTGTTTTGAGTGGCAAGACGATTGTGAAAGGTTTTGATGCCGCTTCGGGTGATTCGATTCACTTGATTGATTTTTCTGAATTCAAAACAGAAGGTGATGGATATAAACTTGTTGCGAATGATTTAGAAAGTCCATCATTTATTGTTTCAGATAACATTTATAGCAATTTGAAATTTGATGCGATGGCATATTATTATCACAATCGCAGTGGCATTCCGATTGAAGCGAAATATGTTGGTGATGATTGGTCTCGCGCGGCGGGGCATGTGACAGATAATAATGTGACTTGTTTTAAGGGGCGTGATGCCGATGGAAAAACTTGGTTGGGTTGTCCGTATACGTTAGATGTGGCTGGTGGTTGGTATGATGCCGGTGATTTTGGTAAGTATGTCGTCAATGGTGGTATTTCAGCTTGGACGTTACAAAATTTATATGAACGTTTTCCAAATGTGTATCCAGATGGCTCATTGAAAATTCCAGAAAATAATAATGGCGTTTCAGATTTGTTAGATGAAGCACGTTGGGAAATGGAATTTTTACTTTCGATGCAAATTCCGCAATGGCAAGCAGGTGCTGGGTTGGCACATCATAAAATTCATGACCGAACATGGGAGCCGATTCCTGTTATGCCACCAACTGAAATGAATAATGATAATAATCATGAAGTTGAAAATGCTGGGCGATATTTATATCCAGCAAGCACTGCGGCGACTTTGAATCTTGCGGCGAGTGCGGCTCAATGTGCAAGGATTTGGAAAGAGATTGATTCTGCTTTTGCGGAACAATGTTTACTTGCCGCAGAAATTGCATGGCAAGCCGCGTTGGAGAATCCGAATCTTTATGCAGGCAATACGCCCGGTGAAGGTGGCGGAAATTATGATGATACCTTTGTGGAAGATGAATTTTATTGGGCGGCTGTGGAATTATTCATCACCACTGGAAAAGATGAATATAAAGATTATGTGTTGAATTCGAGTCAATTTGGCAAAGTGAGTCAATTTGATTGGGCAAGCACAGCCACATTGGGTTCTATTTCACTTGTGTCTGTGGAAAATAATTTACCTGCCGATAAACTTGCCGAAGTGAAACAAAATGTTTTAACGTTTGCAGATGAAATGAGTGCACTGCAAAACAATTATGGCTATCCATCTTTAATCAAAGGCGATTTTCCATGGGGCTCAAATGGTTTGATTCTAAACACCACTATATTGATGGGCATTGCTTATGATGTGAGTAAAGATTCAAAATATTTAGATGCCATGCGTTTGAGTATGGATTACATCATGGGGCGCAATCCGATAAACATTAGTTATGTGACTGGTTATGGAACATTTCCGATGGGACATCCGCATCATCGTTTCTGGGCGAATGATTTGGCGAATGGATTCCCACCACCTCCGCCCGGGGCACTTTCTGGTGGAGCAAACACAAATCCAAGTGACCCAGCCGCCATTGAAGCAGGTTTGTTAGACCTGCCACCAGCCAAAAGATACATTGATGATATTGGTTCATTCTCAACCAATGAAGTGACGATTAACTGGAATGCTCCGCTGGTTTGGGTAAGCACGTATTTAGACCAAGTTAAGTAAAACAAAAGGTCGAGACTGAAAATCTCGACCTTTTGTTTACCAACTTCATATTTAATTATTAGTGAGTGTAATGACTATACATCCAGCTTTATTGCCACTCTCAAAATATTTATGAGCGTCGGCAGTTTGCTCTAGTGAAAAGCGTCTATCAATAATTGATTTAAATTTCCCCGCTTCAACAAGCTCTTTAATAAGAACTAAATCTTTAGGGTTTTCTAACGCTAAAGCACAGATTACTTTTTTTCCACCTGTGATTGAAGTCCACAACATTTGAAAAACTTGTTTCATCTTGAAACTGGCTAAAAGATAAATGCCATTTTGCTTCAGCGAGCTTTTGCAGTTTGCAAACGAACTTTTATTCATGATGTCAAAGATAAGGTCATAAGTCTCGCTGTTTTTAGTGAAATCTTCTTTGGTGTAATCAATCACCTTGTCTGCTCCCAAAGATTTTACAAATTCTACTCTTGGAGTGCTACACGCTCCAGTTACTTCTGCTCCATAATATTTGGCAAGTTGAACTGCGGCTGAGCCTATACTTCCAGAAGCTCCATTAATCAAAACTTTTTGTCCGCGTTGGATGTTTGCTTTTCTAAGCAAGTTCAAGGCAGTCGTCGCGCCATAAGGTACAACAGCGGCTTCTTCATAAGTCATAGTAGATGGCTTAGTAGTTACCATTCCATTTTCAGGCGTACAAAGATATTCTGCATTTGCCCCCATGTTTTGACCACGATATCCAAAGACTGGCTCACCAACTGTAAATTTTTTTACATCTTTGCCTATTGCTTCAATGACTCCAGAAAATTCACTTCCTAGAATATTGACTTTTGGTTTTGTAAAACCGAAAAACATGCGGGCTGGAAACCAAAAAGGAAAAGGCATTGAGAACTGACTAGGAGAAATCGCTTTGAAATTTCGAGCCCAAACCTCACCAACACTTAATGATGTCGCATAAACTCTGATTAATATTTCATTGTCCTTTGGCACAGGCTTTGCAATCTCTTTGATCTGAAGAACATCAGGTGAACCATATTCGGTGTACACAATTGCTTTCATGATTAATCTCCTTATTAAGACTCTTGTGAATAAACGAAAGATTTGCTTGTATGATGAATCCGTTGTTTGTAGATATTCCATTCCACAACTGCAAGATTGATGACCCAACCTGCCAACATGAGCAAGGCGCGAGTGAATTCATCAGGTTCGCCAAAAAATAGAATCCACGGAAGATGAGTGAATATTTGTGTGCCTGCTCCGAGACCGATGGCATAAGCACGCATCATCCAGTTGCCATGGGTTTTATAATCTTTGCGGCGGACTGCGAAAGCACCAAGCACAATAGATAAAAACATAAGTGAGCCAAAAAATATTCTTTGAATGTAAAGAAATTCGCCGTCCACTTCGGGTAAGTTATAAAATTGATTCATCCACAAACCTGAAAGAGCAACAGCGATTCCGCTTGGAACTAAAATCCACTTTCCGATAAAGCGATGCCAATGAGTCTTTCGTCGTCGAAGCGTAGGTGCGAATTGAAAGGCTCCTAAAATAGCATAAAGCGTAGCCCCAACTATATGAATAGAAACAGGTAGAGGCGAGTCAAAGAAGCGTGCATTTGCTTGTGTAATTTCTGCATCACTGCTTAACTCAACAAGGCGAGCAGTTCCTGCAAGTGCTGGAACTAAACTGAGAATAATCAATGCAGTTGGAATCAGCCATTCGTATTTATTACCTTTCTTTTTATTTGAAATCATTTGTTTCTCCTTTTGTAAATAGGTGTGTTGAATAAAACGCAAAGTTATTGCGTTTATTTGTTACTAAGTTTTAAATTTTGAATCTACGAACTAGGTGGATGGTTCTTCAGGTTGATAAGAAAACACTTCTTCTAATGGGACTTTGAAAACTTGTGCAATCCGAAACGCCAATTCTAAAGAGGGTGAATATTTATCTTGCTCCATTGCAATAATGGTCTGACGTGTGACACCTACTTTTTCAGCCAATTGTTGCTGAGTCATTTCGCCATGATGAAAACGTAACGTCCGAATATTATTGCGGATGCGACTGGTGGTCATCTAAAAACCTTTCCGATATAGATTCAATCGCCAAAGGTCGGCAACGATGTTTGCAAGAACGCCAAAGAAAATAATTAAGGCGAACATGACTAAAGCAGATTGACCCAAGACAAATGTCAACATGGCAAGTGCAACGCCAATAGATGAAAACGTGTAAGCCAATTTTGTACCTTTCAATTCAATCATTTGATCGCGTTCATCTTGAATGTCTTTGATATCAGGGTCTTCATTGGTTTTGACTTTATGCACAATACCGCCAACGATATGCGTAAAAATCGTCACTACAATTGTCCCAATCACAGCCAATAAAGCGACGATGCCCCACAGCCGAAAAAGGTTGGTGGATGTAAAAGTATCAGTTTGCACCATCTGAAATATTCTAAATAAATAAAACGCCAAAATGATGCTAAAGTTAGTTAAGGTAGCAACAATATTTTTTTCTTGAAATGACATATTTTCCTCTTTCTAAGTAATGTTTATTTTACCTAGTGTAATATATTTATTACTCAGTGTCAAGTATTTCTTACATCGAAATAAAGGCATTTTTGGGCGAAAATAAAGAAAAACCCTCCTTTTTGGAGGGTTTTCATCTACTTTACCTTCACCAATTCCACATCAAATACTAAAGTGGCATTCGGCGGGATGACCCCACCTGCGCCTTTTTCGCCATACGCCAAATCTGGCGGGATAATCAATTGCGCCTTCCCGCCCACTTTCATCATCGCAATACCTTCGTCCCAGCCTTTAATGACCATACCTTGACCGAGTACAAACTCGATAGGTTCCCCTCTTGATACAGATGAATCAAACACGCCTCCATCTTGAAATTTGCCTGTGTAATGCACCGACACAGTTTTCCCCGCCTCGGCTTGGGCGCCTTTGCCTTCTTCTAGTTCAATATAATCTAATCCGCTTTGGGTTTTCATAAAAAATCTCCAGAATAATATAATGTTTGGGTTGTTGAATCAATTGTACCCTACGGATGAAGCGTTCTCGTCGTGTACAGGTTTACTGGCATTTTGTCTCTTAGGGGTGTAAAATATCAATTGTGCGTAATGATACAAACAAAATCTCATGGAGGTTTGGATGAGTGATAGAAATGTGAGCCTTTCTTCGGCTCTCAAATATAAGGGACAGGGACCATACCTGACTTTTATTTTGCATCGAATTGGTGGTTCGATGATTGCAATTTTTGTGACGTTGCACATCTTGGGGACTTTTTTTGAAATGATAGGTTGGCAAATTGGGGATTTAATTACAGATATTTATATTAGCCCACCGTTTCAAATTGTATTTATGTTTGGAATGTTATTTCATATCATCAATGGTATGAGAATTACAATTTTAGATTTGTTTCCAACAAAACTAATCCCCTATCATCGGCAAGCCATTGTGATAGAGTGGATTATTTTTATTTTGGTGTATGGCTTTGCTGTGGTGACGACCATTACGACCACGATTGCGAGGATGAGTTAATGCAAACAAAAGCACGAACTTTACCTTTATCAAAACGTGGAATGAGTTTTGAAACATTCATGTGGTTGTTTACAAGATTAAGTGCCTTAGCCATGTATGGTTTTATTTTCATTGGAATCGTTGGCGCATTAATCATGGGCGCACAAAACGATATGAGTTTTGTGGAAGTATTACGTTGGGCTTTGATGCCGAATACTGGTCATGTAAATTATACAAATGTGCCAGACCTTTCTCCATACGCAACCATGTTTTGGAGAAGTGTGGCAAGTTTATTCTTCTTCACTGCCATTGCACATGGTGTGCATGGTGTGGTTGTGATTTTGGATGATTATTTCGCAACCGAAATACAACGCAAATGGATTCGGATTATCAATATTTCGTTGTTTGTGATTATTACGCCGATTGGGTTGTATGTGATTTGGTTTGGTTAAAACAAGACGATAGACCGTAGACGATGGACAATGAAAAACGGTCTACGGTCTATTGTCCACTGTCAATTATTTAGGAGCAATACTTAATGTCAAAAGTTCATCAGTTTGAAGTAATCGTAGTTGGTGCAGGTGGAGCAGGTCTCATGGCTGGTTTATATGCTTCGCGCACTGCAAAAACTGCGGTGATTAGTAAGTTGTATCCAACTCGTTCGCACACAGGTGCGGCACAAGGCGGTATCTCTGCGGCGTTGGGAAATTATGAAGAAGATAAACCCGAATGGCACATGTATGACACAGTCAAAGGGTCTGATTATTTAGGCGACCAAGATGCAATTGAGTTCATGTGTAATGAAGCCATTGATGCTGTGCTTGAACTTGAACATATGGGTTTGCCATTTGACCGAACTCCCGAAGGAAAAATTTCGCAACGTCCGTTTGGTGGGCATACCAATAATGAAACAGGCAAACCTGTCCGCAGAGCAGCACATGCGGCGGATAGAACTGGTCACATGATTTTGCAAACGTTGTATCAGCAATGTATAAAAAACAACGTCACATTTTTTGATGAATATCAAGTGCTTGATTTCATTATGGTAGATGGTAAAGCTACAGGCGTTGTTGCACTTGAGTTAGCAACAGGCGAACTTCATACGTTCCATGCAAAAGCAGTCATCTTTGCAACGGGCGGATATGGTCGCATATTTGAAGTCACATCCAATGCGTATGTGTACACAGGTGATGGTTGTTCAATTTTGTTGCGACATGGCATTCCGCTTGAAGATATGGAATTTTTTCAATTCCATCCAACAGGCATTTATAAACTTGGAATTCTCATCACTGAAGGTGCACGTGGTGAAGGTGCTGTATTAATTAACGGCAAGGGTGAACGCTTTATGCCGAAGTATGCGCCAGCTGTGAAAGATTTAGCATCACGTGATGTTGTCAGTCGTGCGATTTATAACGAAATCAAAGCAGGCAATGGTATTGATGGAAAGAATTATGTCTATTTGGATATTCGCCCTGAGACGGTTAACAAATTTGCGGCATTAGATGGAAGAACAAACCCAGACGGTTCTCCCTACCTTATCACTGGTGACACAGTCCTGACAAAGATTCCTGACATTGTAGATTTTTGTCGTGTCTATTTAGGTGTTGACCCTGTGACTCAAATGATGCCGATTCAACCGACTGCACATTATGCAATGGGCGGAATCCCAACCAATAAATATGGTGAAGTTGTGATTGATGATAAAGGTACAACTGTCCCAGGTTTGTTTGCGGCTGGCGAATGTGCTTGTGTTTCTGTGCATGGTGCCAATCGTTTGGGAACAAACTCGTTATTAGATATAGTCGTGTTTGGTAAACATGCTGGTCTCAAAGCCGCAGAATATGCCAAATCTGCTGATTATCAGAAAATGCCTGACGGAGCAGACTCAAGTATCAGGTCCGAACTTGAAGCGTTGAAAAATGGTTCAGGCAAAGAAAACGCGTTTGACTTATCTAATGAGATGAAGAACGTCATGTTTGCAGATGTTGGTATTTATCGCAACGAAAAAGATATGACATCCGCTTTAGAAAAAGTTCGTGATTTACAAAAAAGATTCAAAGAAGTAAAAGTCAGTGACACTGGAAAAATTTTCAATACTGAATTATTGAACGCTTGGGAATTAAGCAACATGCTTGAAATTGCAGAAGTGGTTGCGGCGAGTGCATTGAACAGAAAAGAATCACGTGGCGGACATGCGCGTGAAGATTATCAAGAACGTGATGATGAAAATTGGTTGAAGCATACATTGATTACAAAGAAAAATGGTAAATTGGAAATTACATATAAACCTGTTGTGATTACAAAACATCAACCGAAGGCGAGAGTGTATTAACATGGAAGTAACAATCAAAATTTTTAGATACAACCCTGAAAAAGACCAACGCGGACATTACGAAACGTATACTGTTGAAGCCAGTGAAAATGACCGCGTGTTGGATGTGCTTGAATTGGTGAAAGGTCATAAAGATGGAACATTATCTTTCCGCCGTTCATGTGCGCATGGAGTCTGTGGCTCGGATGCGATGCGCATCAATGGACGCAACATGTTGGCATGTAAAACTTTGATTCGCGATGTGGGTGCGAACATCACTGTTGAACCGATTATGGGTTTGAAAGTTGCTAAAGATTTAATCGTGGATATGAATCCGTTCTTTGATAACTACAAGAAGATGCTTCCGTATTTAATTAATGACAACCCATTACCAGCCGATGGTAAAGAACGTTTGCAATCTCCAGAACAACGCGCACGTTTTGATGAATCAACAAAATGTATTTTATGCGCGGCTTGTACAACATCATGCCCATCATTCTGGGCAAGTGATGAATATTACGGACCTGCGGCATTGGTCACTGCACATCGTTTTATTTTTGATAGCCGCGATGAAGGTGCCGAACAACGTTTGCATGTTTTGAGTGAAACCAATGGCACAGCGCGATGCCATACGGCGTATAATTGTACAGAGGCTTGTCCGCGAGATATTCAAATCACAAAAGCCATTGGTGAGTTGAAAATGGCAATGGTGACAGGAAAGATTGATTGAGTTTAGTAATTTGACAAGTAGAGAGTAGCAACGAGAAGCCGTATCCAACAAAGGGGTACGGCTTGTTTTTTTCTAAACGTATGGATGCGGAATGAAAAAAATCGAAAAGTACCCATTGAAAGACCGATTTGTTGCTTTATCAAAATCTGCTAGCATTCTTGTCGTTGCCATCGGAATTTTGATATGTATCGGTTGGGTATTTGATATTCCGTGGTTAAAAAGTGTATTGCTAAGTTTTCAAACAACGAAGATTAATACAGCCATTGTTTTTATTCTAAGTGGGGCAGTTTTATTGGGCGTAGATGCAAAGAAATATCAAAACATTTTTTACTTAAGAAGGCTCGCTTCCCTTTTTATTTTATTGATTGGGATATTAACGCTGAGTCAGTACGTTTTTAATATCAATTTGGGAATTGATGAATTTTTTATCAGGGTTTCACAAACCGCTTCTGATTCTTTTACGGGACGCATGTCTTTTGCAAGTTCAGTATGCACTATCTTGATAGGAATTGCTTTGATATGGCTCGACCACCCCAAAGAAAAAATCCGTGATTTGAGTCAATACCCGGCAGTGATTGTTATCACGATTTCTTTTTTAGCAATTATTGGATATGTATACGATGTACAAGCATTATATAGGTTAGATACTTATTCCACAATGGGTGTACATACAGCCTTTGGCTTTATGTTATGTGCTTTATCTGTTCTATGGGCGAGACCAGATGAAGGCTGGACAAAAATCATCACAGCAGAATCAGCCGGAGGCTTCGTCTTGAGGCGGTTACTGATTCCTATTTTGGTTATTCCATTAATTCTTGGTTGGCTAATTTTGCTTGGAGCAAAAACAGGTTGGTATGAGACTTATTTTGGGTTAGCCATCATCTCTGTATTGATTACAGGGTTTTTAATTGTTACGTTGCTTGTCAATGGTGAGCAATTAAATCGAATTGACCAAAATCGTAAACAAGCCGAAGAACGTTATCGTAATGTTTTAGATAATTTAATGGAAGGTGCCCAAATTATAGGTTTTGATTGGCGGTACTTGTACGTTAACGATGCTGTAGCGAAGCAGGGATATCAAACTAAAGAAAATTTACTTGGGCGGACGATGATGGAGGCATATCCCGGCATTGAGAACACGGAATTTTTTGCAATTCTTACAAGTTGTATGGAAGAGCGCATTCCACACGCAATGGAAAATGAATTTACGTATCCTAATGGTAAAAAGGGTTGGTTTGAGTTAAGCATTCAACCGGTAAGTGAAGGATTGTTTATTCTTTCAAATAATATTACGGAACGCAAACATGCTGAGGAGCGTTTCTATTTAGCAGTTGATTCAGCACCGAACGCAATTATCATCACAGATGCAAACGGGAATATCATCATCGTCAATTCGCAAGCCGAAGTATATTTTCAATATACCCGCCAAGAATTGCTGAGCCTTCAAATTGAAATGCTTATTCCGGAACGTTTTCGAGCAGGGCATGTCAATCATCGTAAAGGGTTTTTATCAAAACCTTATATAAGAGATATGGGGGTAGACTTAGATTTATATGGGTTTCGAAAAGATGGCAGTGAGTTTCCCGTAGAAATTGGATTGACTCCCATCGAATCTCACGGCGAGATGTTGGTGATGGCAACGATTGTGGATATTACGGAACGCAAACAAAATGAAGAAGCCTTGTTGAAACTTAATGCCGAGTTGGAATTACGCATTTTTGAACGCACTGCCCATTTGAATTTAACCAATGAAAAACTGCAAAACGAATTGCTTAAACGAGGACAAGCAGAGGGAATTATTCTTCAACAAAACAAAATGCTTTCTGAGTTGCATGAAATCACATTAGATTTGTTAAAACAAAATAGCCTTGAACGATTATTGAAAAGAATTGTAGAAATTTCTGCTAAATTTTTAGATGCTCCTTATGTATCTATTGCTTTATTTGATACTGATAAATTGGTTGTGAAAGCAACGACTCAAAACCAATCCAAAATGCTTGGTCAGCGTTTAGGACGAAAGGATGCCAAACTTTCATGGCAGGCGTTTGATTCACGCAAAACCGTTGTTCTACAGGATTACAGTACTTGGGTGTATCGTAGAAAAGAACATGAAGATTTGCCACATTATGCTGTGGCTGATTTTCCAATTCTCAATGGTGATGAATGTTTGGGTATATTGGGATTTGGGCGTGATAAACCAAATTATGAATTTAGTAAAGAGCAAATTCAAATTGGGAACTTATTTGCAAGTATGGCAACTTTAGTTTTGAACAACGCGCAATTGCGTGAAACCCTTCGTGAACAATCAATTCACGATTCATTAACTGGATTATTCAACCGCCGTTATATGGAAGAAACCTTGAAACAAGAAATGAGTCGTGCAATCCGCAATGATCACTCGCTTGGAATTATTATGATAGATATTGACCATTTCAAAAATTTTAACGATTCTTTCGGACATCTCGCAGGCGATTCACTCTTAAGTCAACTTGGTCAATTTTTACAAACAAACATTCGCGTTGAAGATACTGCTTGCCGTTATGGTGGTGAAGAGTTTTTTCTCATCATGCCTAATTCGCAATTAGAAATTATTCAGCAACGCGCCGAATTTTTGCGTGAAGGCGCAATGAAACTACAAGTGTTCGATAATCAAAAAACTTTTACAGGCATCACCATTTCAGCAGGAATTGCAATGTATCCTCAACATGGCACCAATATAGAAGATTTAATCCGCTCGGCGGATAACGCTTTATATCAAGCCAAACAAAACGGGCGGAATCAAGTGAGAGTTGCGATGTAGTAATTAAAAAGAAACCATCATCATCTTTAGTTTGAAAATAATTTCAAAGGAGCAAACATGAATCTATTAAAACTCGCCGCCTTTTCAAAAAACGGAGGAGGTGGCAACCCAGCAGGCGTAGCGTTTTATGATGAAATGCCATCAGCCGAAGAAATGATGAGCATTGCAAAACAAGTTGGTTATTCTGAAACCGCGTTTCTCGTCAAACAAAATGATGGCTGGCGTGTGCGTTATTTCGCGCCCGAGTTGGAAGTCCCATTTTGTGGTCATGCCACCATCGCGCTCGGTGCCGCGTTGGGTGAAAAATTTGGCGAAGGCACATACAAACTTTTTTTGAATGATAGTCAAATCACAGTGCGTGCTGAAAAAGATATGAAAGCGACTCTACAATCACCGCAGACAAAAACTGAAGATGTGTCAAAAGATTATTTGGATAAAGTTCTCGCTTCATTCCACCTGACACTTGATTCGTTACATTCGGCATTTCCTCCCCGATTCGCATCCGCTGGCGCAAAACATTTAATTTTATTCCTCAAGTCTCGTGAACTGCTCAAAGACATGAATTATGATTTTGAAATCACAAAAGCACTCATGGCTGAACAAAATGTAGTGACCATTAGTTTGCTATGGAACGAATCAGATGATGTTTTTCACTCACGCAATGCCTTCGCCTCTGGTGGAGTCTACGAAGACCCCGCCACTGGAGCCGCTGCCGCCGCATTAGCAGGTTATCTACGAGATATAAATTGGCAAGGCAAAAACGAATTCACCATTCTACAAGGCGAAGATATGGGCGTGCCTTCGAGATTGAATGTGAAATACACATCTACAAAAGGTGAAAGCATTTCTGTCAGTGGCGAAGTAAGGCATATCTCTTAGAAAAAAGTAGGGACACAGCGAGTCGTTATCTATTTTTGAAGATAAATCGTTTCGCTGTCCCTACGAGAGTATTATTTCGTTTCATCACTTTTACCTTTATTACGCATTTCTTTTGCACGTTGTTGCAAGGTATTGAAGAAATCCGTATCCGTAATTTCTGAAACTTGTTCCTGACGTCGAATCTGGTCAATTTTGATAATTAAATCTTTTACTTGTTCTTTCAATTTAACTGTCCGTTCATAAACATCAACCGCCATTTTCTTAAAGACTTGTGCCAAGTTACCTAACTCGTCGGGTCTATTTGTAATGGAGTGTAATGCTGTGCTTTCTAATTCGGTTGAGAAATTTTCATCCGCACTGATTTTATTTGCCAGCCCGCTTAATACGTTTACAGGTTGAATGACGTAGTTTCTTAACAAAAAGTTGATTAACAAAATCACAATTGCAAACGTAATCAGAAAAATTCCCATCACCAATGTAAATGTTTGAAGGGCTGAGTTAAACACTTCTTCGGCTGGCACATAAATGATTTGCACGGCAATTACTTCGTTTAATTCCCAGCCAAAGCCACCTTCATCACCATACGTAGCGATTAAACTGGTGGGTGCATTCTCTGGCGTGCTATGACATTCCAAGCAACTTTCAGAGCCAATTTTTAATGGACGCGCAATATAAAAAAGATTTTCGCCATTTAAGTCACGGTATCCGCTCACTTCTGCTGAACTTTCGTCGCTATAAAATTGATTCAATAAATCCGCTTCAAATTCATCAGCAATATCTACTGGATTGGTCGGATTAATCGCCGCTTCTTTATATAAATATGTTGAAAAATTTAATTGTCCGCGAAAATTTTCAAACACGCTTCGAGCAGAAAAAGCTGGAACGGTTTCCGAAATAAATTGTGGGCTATCAGCTATCTTATCAGCAAGAAGCGGGCGGACGTTATTACTCGTATATCCACGCACCGCATTCATCGTTTCAATTAAAAGCGTGCCTTGTGTTGTGATTTCATCTTGAGCACGTCCTTGTAAGGCGCGCCAATAAGCGGTTCCGCCAATCGCAATCCCTACTAAAAAAACGCCGCTTAAAATCAAGGTGAAACGTGTGCTTAAGTTTAACTTTGACATGGCAAACTCCTCATTCGATGAATGTCGAGAGTATACCAGTAGGAGAGAATTTTTATTTTATAGTACGATTGTTAATATGCAATTTCATGAAGCTCTTTCCAAAATTCCAAAACCATCTGCACAACGAATCGCATTGCGTGTTTCTGCTGAAGCAGAAAAAATTATTCGACAAGGACATCCTTGGGTATTCGATCAATCCATCATTGAACAAAGTCATCGAGGTGTGCCTGGTGAGTTAGCAGTCATCTTTGATTCAAAACGCAAATTTCTTGCCATCGGTTTATATGATCCCACCTCGCCAATTCGTGTGCGCATTTTGCAAAAAGGAAAACCCACGCCAATTGATTCAAATTGGTTTCAAGAAAAGATAAATACTGCTATTGCTTTGCGCGAACCTTTGAAAAAGAAAAACACAAATGGCTACCGACTCGTTCACGGAGAAAATGATGGCTTGCCGGGTCTCATCATAGACCGTTATGCCGAAACACTCGTTATCAAACTTTACACACCCGCTTGGGTTCCACATCTGCAAGAAATTTGTTCCGCATTAAATTCATTTCAACATTTGATATTAAGACTCAGCCGTTCGCTTAACAAACAGTCGAAATATTTACATGGTCTAACAGATGGAATGACTCTCACGCCTCAATCTCACGTCAATTTGATTCTGTTCAAAGAAAATGGCATCACCTTTGAATGTGATCCTATTAACGGGCAAAAGACGGGTTTCTTTTTAGACCAACGTGAAAATCGTGAAAGAGTTAAAAAATTATCCAAAGATAAAACTGCATTGAATGTATTTTCATATACAGGTGGCTTTTCTCTTTATGCCGCAGATGGTGGTGCAAAAGAAGTTGTCAGTGTAGATTTCAGCGCGCCAGCCACTCAAGCGACGTTACGAAATATTGAACATAATAAAAATAATCCCAATATAAAAGCCGCAAAATTTGAAACCATTGCCAAAGATGCGTTTGAAGTGTTAACTGAAATGAAAGAAAATAATCGCAAATTTGATATTGTGATTCTCGACCCGCCGATGTTCGCACAAAATCAATCACAAATTGAAACGGCATTATCTGCATATAGCAAACTTACTCAGCTTGGATTAAATGTCTTAAAGCCAAACGGAATTCTTGTACAAGCATCCTGTTCAAGTAGAGTAGATGCCGAAAGTTTTTTTGAAACAGTTCACAGGTCAGCAAAAGAAGCGGGTCGACCGCTTAAAGAAATTGAAAGAACAGGTCATGCGTTAGATCATCCAATTACTTTCAAAGAAGGTGCGTATCTCAAATGTTTGTTTGCGATAGCGCCGTGAGCGTGGTAAAAATAGATATGTCAAAAATAAAAATTACAAACTCAATTGTTTCGGTCCAATGGTTGAAAGAAAATTTTTCTGCCGAAAATTTAATCATTTTGGATGCCAGCATGAAACCTGTAACCAATGTTGGTGACGCGATTGCCGAAACCTATATCCCAAATTCGTTGCGTTTTGATTTTGATAATGACATCAAAGATATGAACACGTCGCTTCCGCACATGATGCCCACGCCAGAATTTTTTCAAGACGAAGTGCAAAAACTTGGTATCAATCAAGATAGCGCGATTGTTGTGTATGACAATGTAAATATTTATGCCAGCCCGCGTGCGTGGTGGATGTTCCGCGCGATGGGGCATGAAAACGTGGCTGTGTTAGATGGAGGTTTGCCCGCATGGATTTCTGCAGGATATGAAACCGCTTCGACTCTTAAGGGGAAACCTGATTCACGTGGTAATTTTTTAGCTAATCCCCAACCTGATTCATTTATAGACTCAAGTTATGTGTTGAAAGCGATTCATAATCCGCAACTCACTATCTTCGATGCTCGGGCGGAGGGAAGATTCAAAGGTGTAGACCCAGAACCACGTCCAAACATGAAGCGCGGACATATCCCCAATTCAGTAAACATCCCATTTGCATCCGTACTTGACAATGGAAAGATGAAATCAAAATCTGATTTGCAAAATATATTTGAAAAACATAAAAACAACAAAATGGTTTTTTATTGCGGTACCGGAGTTACGGCTTGTATTTTGACTTTAGCGGCTGACCAAGCCGGTTACAAAAATTTTTCTGTCTATGATGGTTCATGGGCAGAGTGGGGTATGGAAAAAGAAAATTATCCGATTGAGAAATGAAAACCATCTCACTTAACCAACCAATTGCTCACGGACATACAGCCGATGTCTATGCTTGGGAAGATGGTTATGTGCTAAAACTTTTTCATCATTGGTTTCCGCCTGAAGATGCGGAATACGAATATAGAATTGCAAAAGCAGTTCATGTAAGTGGAGTAAAGTCACCGGCTGTGAAAGAAATTGTGCAAGTTAACGAGCGCAATGGATTAGTCTATGAACGCATCTCCGGCGAAACGATGTTTGCTTTGCTGAAACGCGCGCCGTGGAAAGTGTTTCAATTCGGGAAGTTGCTTGCTCAATATCATTTTCAAATGCACGCCTGTGATTTCAATGCCGAAGTTCCTGAGCAGAAACAAAAGATTCAAAACAAAATCAAACGGGCTGATGCTTTGCCTGTTTATCTCAAACCGAAGTTATTAAATGCTTTAGAGCCATTGCCCACTGGAAATAAAGTTTGCCATGGTGATTTTCATCCAGATAATATATTGATGAATGGAAATGACTCAATTGTCATTGATTGGATTGATGCGTCAAAAGGTAATCCACTTGCAGATGTGGCTCGCACGAGTGTGCTGGCTTTGGGTTCAGCGTCCACACTGAAACTTGGCATGAAATTATTTATCAAACTATTTCATGCTGTTTATTTGAAAGAATATTTTCGGTTATCTCCAAACGGAAAAGAAGAATATCAAAAATGGATTCCAATTGTGGCAGGTGCGCGAATCAGCGAAAACATTACTGAATTAGATAATTGGCTGGTCAAAGAGGCTAAGAAGATAGAAAAATAGATGGGCTCTCAAAGCAGTCATTCTGCAATTGAATGCTATAATGATTTTTTATTCCATTACTTTTAGAGAAAGGATTTTCATGCCAACCCCAAATTATAAATATGAAAAACGTCAAAAAGAAATTGCAAAGAAAAAGAAGAATGAGGAAAAACTAAAACGCAAACAGGAAAAGAAGAGTGAAGAAGCTGTAACCACTCCGCAGGAAGTAAAAGATGAAAAGAAAGAAGAACCAAAAGAAGGTTGATTTATGAAAGAGACCAAACTTTATAAGTTTGGTCTCTTTTATATTTTGTAAGGGCACAGCTAGTCAATTAATGATTTGGACTTCAATCGGTTCGCTGTGCCCCTACATCTTACCTACCTTGTAAGAACTTTATCACTTGCTCATGCACATCAGATGATTGCAATGCACCACGATGACCTAAGCCATTCGTTTCAACATATTGTGCATGAGTCCAAGTATTTGCAATCGCACGGCTATCTTCCACAGGTGTCACTTCATCAGAACGGTCGTGAAAAACCAAAGCAGGAATATTTATTTCTTTAACAAGTTCTTCATTGACAATTTCTTCTAAAACACCTTCACTAAAATTTTCATAAATCATTTTATATAAACCATCCATTATTTGATCAGGAAGTTTCGCAATCACTTGAAAACGTGGGAAGGAATCCAAAAGCCGATTGAAAGCACCAAAGTACACAAGTCTAGAAGGAAGCGGAAAATTTCTTTTGACCAATGCATACGATGTAATCAAGGTCCCAAATGAGTGAGCCAAAATAAAATCAAATTTTCCGAATCGATTTAACATCACATCCATGGTCGGTGCAATTTCTAAAAGATTCGTTTGCGCTCCATCCGATTCACCATGTGCGGGTTGGTCATACGAAACAACAAAATAACCAGCCTTCAACAACGGATTTACAAAGCCAGTCATTTGCGCACGCGCTCCGCCCCAACCATGCATGAGCAAAACTTTTGGATTGGATTCATCACCCCAAGTAGTGACAGCCAACTCACCCGCTCCTCTTTGAGGAGGCGCGTCATACTTGACTTTGAAGTTGTTTCCGCTCTTCAAAATTTCTTTATCTTGAGTTTTGATTTCATATTGATTCGGTGTGAAAAAAGCTTTATAAACTTTTTTCACGATCCCTTGCGATTCATTTGTGGGTGTTGCGATAGACATTTTATTTTCTCCTTTATTGAACTTACTACTTAGTAAGTTTCGATGGCAAATTTTTTTGTAGGGGCGACCCGTCAAGATTGATAAAGGTTTTTGATCATTCTGGGTGGGTCGCCCCTACATTTTATGAAACGAGCAAATCTTGTTTGTGTTGCTCGATAACATCCTTAAACTTTTTTGTTCCTAAAGCACGCGCCATTTGCAAAGCACCTTGCACACTGGAATAAATTAAAGCGGCTTTGCTAGCAGGTGTTCCATTGAATTGAAAGACTCCCGCTTCTTTTCCTTCGCTGAGAGTTGATTCTAGCCATGTCAACATTTCTCTGTGCAAGGCTTCGACTTCTTTCCTCAAACCTTCCGGTATGGAATTAAATTCTGCTTCTAACGAACCGACCAAACATACTTTGCCATTATCTGCCCGAAAGTTGGAATAGATGCTAAAAAACCAATTCAATTTATCTACTGGAGATAAATCTTTGACGCGCGAGTTATTAATCCATAATTTGAAGCGTTCACGATACCGATGAATGACAGCGATTCCTAAATCTTCTTTGCTGGGAAAGTGATAATGAATGGCGGCATTCTTCACGCCCAATTCAGCCGAAATATTGGCATAACTGAATCCGTTGAAGCCTTTGTCTTGCAACAAGGATTCAGCCAGATTTATGATTGTTTTCTTTGAGTTCTCAATCTTGACCATCGGATAGATTTTACTTACTAGTTAGTAAGTTGTCAAGGGGTGTTAAAAACTTGAAATTAGTCGCTACTATACTTACTTTTATAAAGTTATATGAATTGTTACTTTTTATTAGGCTTTTGCTTTTCAGGTTTTAATACTTCATCAAATTTATTCACTAGTAACTTATTTCTTTTGGTTAATGATATTGCTAGTGAAATGCATATTATTGTTAAAAGTATGAAGCCAAACCCCATCACTTGAAAAGCTAGATTGATATTATCAGCAGGAGATGGTCTGCTGAGTTGGAAAAATATACCTAGTGATATAGTAAGAAAACCTAATGAAACACCTGACAATATCCTTCTTGATTTGTTAGTTTCCTGATAATTCTGAAAAATTGCATAATTGTTTGATAATGCAATTTTTAGGAATTCAGTAATATCGCTATCTTTCTTTCTAAACCCCAACAATGAAAAAATAAAATCCGAAATAATTATAGAAATAAAACCTATAATATATGAAAAAAATATTGCAGGCACAGCAACGACAACTGTCCAAATAGGTGCTCTTGACATAACTTCAACCCAGCCATACCACACTGTAAATTTATCAATAATCATAAAAGCTCCTAAAAAATGCAAAGAACCAATACCAATATACTCAATAGTATTATCTGGTAGTTTGGAGCCTAAAGATTCCATTAATAAACCTCTTCTTTATTTTTTCATGAGATTATAGCATTTAACTTAAATCTTTTCCCCTCTAAATTGCGTTTCGTACAATTGAGCATACAAACCATTCATGGCTATTAACTCATCATGTGTGCCTTTTTCAACAATTTTTCCTTTATCCATCACCAAAATTAAATCAGCGGCGAGGATTGTGGATAAACGATGTGCAATCACAATGGATGTTCGTCCAGCCATGACTCGTTTTAAGGCTTCTTGAATCAGGGATTCAGACTCACTATCGAGATGACTTGTGGCTTCATCTAAAACTAAAATGCGCGGGTCTTTGAGAATCACACGTGCTAAAGCAATGCGTTGTTTTTCTCCGCCACTTAAACGATAACCTCTTTCACCAACGATTGTGTCATAACCATCGGGTAAATCTATAATAAAGTTATGAATGTTGGCGGCTTTGGCGGCGGATTCAATTTCTGCTTGGGTCGCATCCATTTTTGCATAAGTCAAATTTGTGCGAATGGTGTCATGAAATAAATATGTTTCTTGAGTCACCATGCCGATGGCATGTGAAAGTGAATCAAGAGTTACATCTTTTAGGTCATGTCCGTCAATGCGAATGACTCCATCAGTTGGGTCATATAATCTTGGAATTAGATATGTGGTTGTGGTTTTTCCTGCACCGGATGGACCGACTAACGCAATTAATTGTCCAGGCGATGCGGTGAAGGTGATATTTTCTAAAGCGACATCTCGTGCTTGGGAAACAGAATCAACTGTCCCTGAGTCTGAAGCGGGATCTTCATCTTTTTTATTATCATCAGTCTTTTTATCTGACAAAGACAAAACAGCACCTACATCTTGCGTTCTGCCATAGCGTTTAACATCTTTCAATAATTTGTTTGAATCAATATGATAGTTGAAAGAAACGTTATCAAATTCAATTTTGCCATTTACATTTTTTAATTCGATTGCATTTTCTTTTTCTTCAATGTCTTGTGGTAAATCAATAACTTCAAAGACACGTTCAAATGAAACCATGCTGGTTGAAAATTCAACAGGCGCGCCAGCCAGACCCTGCAACGTGCCATATAAATTTCCGAGATATGAACCAAACGCGACAATGGTACCAACTGTGAAAACATCGGTGATGACAAAATATCCGCCGAGACCATAAACAAGTGCTGTGCCAACAGCACTGACCAAACCAAAGATAACAAAAAAAGTTGAACCAATAGTGGCACGACGAATGCCGATATCGCGAACATTGGCGGCACGTTGACGAAATCTATTTTCTTCTTCAATTGTGCGACCAAATAATTTAACAAGCAATGCACCGCCGATGTTTAATGTTTCGTTCATGTGTGCATTCATTTGGGCATTGGTTTCCATGGATGCGCGTGCGATGTCTCTTAAGATATTTCCAAGCCTTTGGGCGGCGATGATAAATAATGGCAGAATCAAAATGCTAACGAGCGTTAATCGCCATTCCAATGTGAGCATGACGATTAACAAACCAATCGCTTCAATAAAATTGGTGACGATGTTTACAATGGTGTTGCTGATTGCGTTTTGTGCGCCGACCACGTCATTGTTTAAGCGACTCATCAATTCACCAGGTTTTGTGTTGGTGAAAAATCTTAATGACATGCGTTGCAATTTTGAAAATAAACTGGAACGTAAATCATAAATCACGCCTTCACCAACAGTTGAATTTAACTTGCGTTGAATTACGTTAATTCCGCCAGTGAGTGCGGGAATCAAAAGCAACGAAAGGCTTAATAACATCAAACCGTTAATGTCTTTGTTGGGAATTACAACATCAATCATGTTGCGGAAAATTAAAGGCGTGAGCAAAGACAATGCCGTCGTCAATAAAATTGTCACAAGCATTCCGCCGATGTGCCACCAATATCCGCGTGCGTAGGTGAGCACGCGCAATAAAAGTTCTCTTGTAATGGTAGGTTTTTCATCCCCTTGTTTCATAGACATCCACCAGCCGTAGTGCATAAGTAAGTCTCCTCGTCTAATTGGCCTAACTAGTTTAAAAAGTCTTAATGGTCTAAAAAGTCAAAGGTCTGACAAGTCAGATTTGTTTGACTATAAGACCAATTAGACCAATCCGCAACTAAACGAAGGGGCAGGTTAATAAAAATATGATGTACTTGGAAAGGTATAATGTTCTCTAGAAATTTGTTTGGTCACTCTATATAGAAAAGAGACAACCTCATCAAATGATTCCACCAAATACAGGTTTTAGTGCGGCTTTACTCGTGGCAGGAATAATCTGCTTCATTGGGGGAGTCATTATTTTTCAAACGCGTCGTAATGCCTTGGGCTCTGTCCCATTGATGGTTTTGATGTTTGCCTTAAGTTGGTGGGATATCACCTATAGTTTATTTTGGGCAAAAGCACCTGCACCTTACCCTAATTTTTGGTTATACGTTACTTATGTGGGTGTGGTTACAGTTCCGCCTGCCTTGCTAGTGTTTGCTTTACAAATTTGCGAATTAAATGAATGGGTGAAACGCCCTGTGATTATTGGATTAATCGTTGTACCTGTTCTCGTTTTAATTTTGATGTTCACTGATTCATATCACAATTTATTTTTTGCGGGCAAAGCCACTCAAAACATCGGCATGATTTTAGATGCAGGTCCTGTCTTTTGGGCGAACACAATTTATTCTTACATCTTAATTTTAATTGGCATGATAGTTTTTATTCGTCGCTTCAATCAAACTACAGGAATTTATAGAAATCAATTGGGCATTATTTTATTTGGCATCGGTTTTCCATGGCTCAATAGTATTATTTTTATCTCTGGATTAAGTCCATTTGACAATGCAGATAACACGCCCTTCTCTTTCACAATTACAGGATTAGCATTTACATACGCCTTGCTTCGTTATCGTTTGCTAGATATTCTTCCGATTGCACGCGATGTATTGATTGAGAATATGAGTGATGGAGTTGTGGTTTTAGATTCTCAAAACCGCCTCGTGGATTTTAACGCCGCCGCATCCCAGACGTTAGGCATGGTTCAGCAACCCAAAATTGGTCAAACCGTTGAAGAGACTTTTGCAACCTGGTCTGATGTTGCTAAAGACTTTTATGATGTAAATGATATTCGTACGGAAGTAATCATTGAAGATTCAAACCGCACATTTCTGGATTTAAAAATATCTTCATTACATGATCGCCGTAAAAATTTTCTCGGACGTTTGGTCGTTTGGCGAGATATTACACCACTCAAAACAGCCCAAGCCGAATTACAAGAACAAGCCATTCGTGACCCATTAACAGGCTTATATAATCGCCGTTATTTAAGTGAAACCCTCGAACGCGAATTATCTCGCGCAAAACGAGAAAATTATCCTGTTAGTTTAATCATGATAGATATTGACCACTTTAAAAAATTAAACGATACATTTGGTCATCATGTAGGCGATGATGTATTAAAAAACTTTGCTAAACAATTGATGAATCAAACACGAGTAGAAGATATCGTCTGTCGTTATGGAGGCGAAGAATTTTTAACAATTCTGCCTAATATCAATATAGAAATTGCAAAACAGATTGCTGAAAAATGGCGACTTTCTTTCAAAGAGAGTTATTTTTTGAAAGATGGTAAAGAAATAAAAACAACCATCTCTTGTGGTATTGCAGAATTCCCTGTGAGTGGGAGTAGTGGCGAAGAGTTAATTGCAATGGCAGATAAAGCCATGTACCATGCCAAAGCCACAGGGCGGAATCGTGTTGTCACTTGGCAAGATGTAAAACTTTAATAAACAATCAGGAGAAATAATGAGACTTGCTTTATTAACATCTATTTTTATTTTTTTCATCGGAGCATGTGCTCCACAATCACAATCGCCTCATTGGACGTATGAAGGTGAAGAAGGTCCGCAACATTGGGGAGAGTTAGATGATTCTTATGCAGTTTGTGGAACGGGTACGCATCAATCTCCCATTGATATTTCTGCACCGAGTGAACAAGATTTAGCAAACATTGTCTTTCACTATGAATCAAGCCAAGTAAATATTTTCAACAACGGGCACACAGTTCAGGTCAATTATGATGCGGGCAGTTATATCGAGTTGGATTCAGTTCGTTATGATGTACTTCAATTTCATTATCATGCGCCCAGTGAGCATACTGTTGATGGTAAAGAATTTCCTGCTGAATTACATATTGTGCATAAAAATGCAGAGGGTAAATTGGCTGTTGTCGGTATTCTTTTGGAGGAAGGTTCGCAAAACGAAGCCTATCAACCTTTCATTGAAAACCTACCCAAGCAAAAAAGTGATGCGCAAGATGCTGGTGTGAGTATCAATGCAAATGATTTATTACCAAGTATACAAACTACATTTCGTTACAGTGGCTCACTCACTACGCCGCCATGTTCAGAAGGGGTGAGTTGGTTGTTAATGACTACACCGGTGGAGGTATCTTCTGAGCAGTTAAGTACATTGGAATCTATCTTTGAAGAAGGAAATAACCGCCCAGTTCAACCATTGAATAATCGTTCTTTAGAAGAAGATAGTACTCCATAAATTTGTGCATAAAAAAACGCTCCTTATAAGGAGCGTTTTTTTATTTAATAACTTCTCGTAATTGCAGGTCAGAGAAGGTGATATCTAAATCCGAATTTTCACTTGGAACTGCAGCAACATATAATCTGCCAGTCTTAAAACGTTCATCTTTGAAGGAAGTTGCTAGTACGCCGTTTAAATAGACTTGAAATTTCTTATCATGGCAAATCACTCGCAAACGATTCGTCTGGTTCATGCCAGTTTTCAAAGCAGTATGATTTGACCAAGCGATTAAGTCTTTCCACACTAACTCATTTGTTGGTGTTGTATCTTTTACATAATAACCAATGGTGTATGAACCAATCGCTGAGACTAAAACTGCATACCCGCCACCATCTGGCGTGAAGCGTAGATAAAACCCCGCGCGAATCTTACCTTCATTACCATCCGTGAACTTCATGCTGATGCTTGCATCGAAGTCATCCAAAAAGCCAGAACTTTGTAAAACATAATAAGACTTTTTATTGGCTTTATAACTTCCGCGCATTTCAGGAGGATTGCCTTTATGAAATGTTAGTAATTCTTTATTCATCACTTCCCAACCTGGCATCACGTTATTACTAAAATCTGCGCCAAGCATTAAATCTCCCATATCAGGTTCGGGAGTCAAGGTTTTTGAAATGCGGAAGGTGGTTCCACAAAATTCACATGCAACCAAATCTGATGCTTTGATAGATTTTTCTGGGATAGTTGCTCCGCAGTTGGGACAGTTAAGTGCTTTCATAAGTTATGAAATTGTATATCAGAATTATCTACAAGACAATATGGAATTGCGAAATTTTATTACTACTGTACTATACACAGCGGTCAGTTTTTGTTTTATAAAAGGAATATAATCGAATACAGGAGAATTTATGCCC
>ERZ761602.597-NODE-597-length-75567-cov-7.648599_pt1 | contig 75567 bp, 72 predicted proteins | sample MGYA00512165_ERZ761602 | MGnify/ENA primary metagenome ERZ761602 (study PRJEB28899, sample SAMN02445085) | bioreactor sludge metagenome | biome: EBPR sludge; isolation source: Thorneside wastewater treatment plant | place: Australia: Brisbane, Thorneside Wastewater...
CCATGGGGGACGCCCCACTCCCTTTACCCCTAACCCCTAACCCCTAACCCCTAACCCCTAACCCGCATGGACAAGGCTTACACCCTCCTTTTCGTGTCGATCCTAGGTCTGGGAACGCTCTCGCTCTCGGGCTGCTCGGACCCAACCCATAGCCGGGACGTCTCCGCCGAGGACGTTCAGACCGGAGTGAAGAATCGGGTCGAAGCGATCCGGAACGATCCGGACCTCTCCGAAGAAGACAAGGCGAAGATGATCAAGCGGATCGAAGACTCCGCCGCCCCGGCCCAAACCTCCGGCCAGAGATAACGTCATGAGAATCAGCGACCGCCGTGCCGGAGTCACCCTAAGGCAAGTTGCCGAAGAAGCCGGAGTTTCCATCGCCGCCGTCAGCAAAGTGCTTCACGGTCGGGGAGACAGCGTTCGCGTGGGCGAAGAGCGCGCCCAAGCAATCCGAAAGGTGGCCGAGCGGCTCAACTACGTTCCTAACCTTTCGGCCCGCCAGCTCCGCACCAACCGAACCAACACCGTCGGGCTGCTGTTCGAAAACTTCGGCGAGATCTCGGCCGGTCCGCAGTACTATGTTCACCTCCTTGATGGCGTCGCCAGCGAGCTCTTCAGCCGACACTACCGACTGACCATCCTCCCCGAGTTCGACCACCACGCACCGCTGCAATCGCTCGCCGATGGCCGAGTCGATGGCCTGATCTGGTGCAAACTCCCCGGAACCCCGAGCTTCTTGGACCAGTTCCGAGAGTTCTCTCTGCCTTGTGTGGCCCTGAACGCCCCGCCCCCCCAGGCCGCTGCCGATGGGAAGGTCGCCTTCGTCAGCTGCGACAACAACGCTGGTTCTTGGTTGGTTATCAATCATCTCGTGGAACTCGGCCACCGACGGATTCTCTTTGCCCTTGAGCGAAGAGAAGAGGATACGCCCGACGCCCGGGCCCGCCTCCAAGGCTTCTTCGCGGCCTGCCACCAACACGGGATCTGGGTGGGTGAAGAGGATGTCGTCACCTGGTCCACCGATGCCCAAGAATTTCCGGCTTGGTGGAATCAACGCACCGGGCACACTGCAATCTACGCTTGGAACGAGCGCCTCGGGGCTGAAATCCTTCGCGCCGCCGACCGCATCGAACTCCGGATTCCCGACCAACTTTCCGTGGTGGGCTTCGATAGCACCCAATACTGCGAAACCACGATTCCTCGACTCACGGCTGTCAACCAGCCGATCCGAGAGATGTCCCAATACGCGGCCAAGATCCTTCTCGACCAGATCGAAGGCGGGTCCGCCGAGCGGTACTCGGTCATCTTTCCCTGCACCTTGGACGTGCGCGATTCCACCGCGATCGCCCCCCGACCCCACTCCATTGGAGAACTTCATTGAAATCCTACAAGCAAGCGTTTACGCTGATCGAACTCCTCGTGGTGATTGCGATTATCGCGATCCTTGCCGCGATCCTCTTCCCCGTCTTTGCCCAAGCCAAAAACTCGGCCAAGGCCTCGGTGTCGCTGAGCAACGTGAAGCAGATTAACCTCGGCGTTCAGATGTATCTCGGCGACAGCGACGACGTCTTCCCGCAGTCCGAGTACGGCGGAAATAGTACGACCGTCCCTCACGTGATGTGGATGGCCACGGTCTACCCCTACACCAAGAGCGGCGGCCAGCGCGGCAGTTCGGCCGGAAATGCCCAAGTGAACTTTGGGACCGCCGGAGTCTTCCGGAGTCCTGCGTATCCGAAGCAGCCGATCGCCAATCCCCGGAATGACGAAGAAGCTCAAGCCGGCGGGATGAGCTACGGGGTTCACCACGGAGTCTTTGTGAACAACTACGGCAACCGAGGCCAAGCCCAACCCAACCAAGCGGTAAGCCTGGCCCTGATTGAAGATCCCGCCACCAAGGTCATGCTCACAGAAAAAGGGGCCAACCACGCGAATTGGAGTTACCCTTGGTTCCATGACTGGCAAAACTACTGGGTTGGCCGCATCTGCCGCGTCCAAGGTGATGCCAGTTCCTGCGACCGGGACGGAGTGGATGTCTATGCCGGCGGAGCAAGATTCGATCCTCGCTTCGACTCCGACTGCAACGGGCAAACCAACGGCAACTGGGAATGCGCCGCCCACCCTCGCTATCGGTTCAATGGATCCGCGCCGTTCGCCATGTTCGATGGCAGCGCGAAGCCGATCCGCAAAGGGGGCGTCAAATGGTTCGCCCAAATCTGGTTTGACCGCCGGAGCCTCTACAACGGCTACGAGTGGTACTACGCTTATGTGCGAGGCGAGTGGGGCCCGTACATTTACTGAGCTTTTCGACTCATCTTTGATTGCTTCGATGGGGTCCGGGATCGCACTTCCCCGGGCCCCCACTTTTTTGTCCCCCCAGCTCAGAAGGGGATGGGGTTCAATCTAGAGGAACCCATGCGCGATCTGCTCGGCTTGAACCTGTTCGACCTCGCCCGGACCGCGGTTGAGGAATTCCGGAAGACATTCCGCGCGAGTCCTACCCGACTGGCCATCGCCCCTGGCCGCGCCAACCTGATCGGCGAACACACGGACTACCACGACGGATTCGTCTTTCCCGTCGCAATCGACCGATTTGTCGTCGTCGCCGCGCGTCCGATTGAGGGCCAGAGCGATGTCCGCAGCCTCCTCCTCGGCAAATCGCAAGCCTGGGATAACGCCACCGTCGTACCCGGTGATCTCGCCGGATGGGAACGCTATCCCGCCGGGGTGGCGTGGGCTCTGCGCGAAGCAACCCAATCGGTTCCCGTTGCCGTCCAAGCCCTCACCGCCAGCAACCTGCCGATCGGGGCCGGATTGAGTAGTAGCGCGGCCTTGGAAATGGCCTTCGCGACCCTTTGGCGAGACCTCTCTGGGCTAGAGGTCGATGATCTTCTGTTGGCCAAGGTTGGGCAGAGAGCCGAAAACGAATTCGTCGGAATGAAGTGCGGCATCATGGACCAGACCGCGAGCATCAAAGGCCGAGCCGGCCAGGCGATGATGATCGATACGCGAGAGCCCCTTAGCGTGGACTATTCCCCGCTGCCCGAGGGTATCCGAATCGTGATCTGCGATACCCGCCAACACCACGAATTGGCTTCTTCGGGCTACAACGACCGGCGAGCCGAAAGCGAAGAGGCCGCCGCCCGACTCGGGGTGAACAAACTTCGGGACGCCAACCTCGACCGCCTGATCGCTGCGGAGTCCGAGATGCCCGAGGTCCTCGTCCGCCGGGCCCGGCACGTCATCACCGAAAATGCCCGGGTCAATGGATTCCGGAGGGCTCTGCTAGAGGGCAACAAGCTCGCTATCAGCACCCTGATGCGGGCGAGCCACGAGAGCCTGCGCCACGATTACGAGGTCACCACCGATGAGCTCAACGCCATGGCCGAAGCCGCATGGGATACGGTCGGATGCTTGGGAGCCCGCATGACCGGAGGCGGCTTCGGAGGCGCGTGCGTCGCTCTGGTGAGCGAGGGCATGGTCGATGGATTCATCCGCCAGACCAGCCAGCGGTACCGGTTCAAGACCGGCCTCGATGGCGCCTATCACATCTGCCGAGCAGTGGATGGGGCCCGGGTCGTCAACTTGGAAGAAGACCCCGAGCCCCCGATTCTCAACGAATCTTCTTCATGAGCTCGCGCACGGCGGCTTCGAGCTGAACGTCCCGGCCTTCGAGCGCGGCGTTCGGATCCCAGAGCACGCGGATATCCGGCTTGCGGCCATTGTTTTCGAGATTCTCACCATCGACAGCAAAGGCTCCTGCAGCCGGCATCCGGATCTGACCGCCATCCCACAGACCCCAGGCACTTGTACCAATGACTCCGCCCGCGGTGGCCTCACCCACCACCGGACCGACTCGGAGTCGGCGGAAACCTTCGGCGAAGATCTCTGCGTTGCTAAACGAGTACTGGTTGATCATCAGCGCCGACGGAAGCTCGAGTGAATCTCCGCGGTAGATGTTTTCGCTGAGCTTCTGCCCAGGCAGATCACGTCGGGTCCGGATCAGCCATGGCGACTTGATCAAGACTCCGAGAGCTTGGTGGGCCGTCGAGCCGCCCCCGTTGAACCGGACGTCGATGATGATGCCCTTCTTGCCGACCGTCAGCGTCCGGATCTCGCGGAGGAAGAGCTCCTGACTCGGCTGATTCATCCCCTCGTAGTGGTGATAGGCCAACTGGCCGCCGCTCAACTGATCCACCAGTCGCCGATTGTTCTCCACCCAGGATGCGTAGTTGACGCGGCTCCCGATCGCCGGAGAGGCGGGCTTGATCAAGATTTGCAAGACCTCGCTGCCGCGCCGGACCTGGAGCTGCACCTTTCGGCCCGCCTTCAGGTTCAGCGCCTGAGGCATCCGATAGTTCCCATCAAGGACCCTTCCGTCCACACCCAAGATCACGTCCCCAACTTTCAGCTCGCTTTGCGGGTGGCTTGCCGGGGTCGCCCCATGAACTCGCGCCACTCGGTACTGCCCCGTGCTGGCCAGCGTGTTCCAATCCCACTCCACCCCAAGGAAGGCGGTCGAATCGGCTTGGCCCGGAGGGGTCACCGACTCGGTCGGCGGGGTCGCACCGAGGTGGCTACTCTCAAGTTCTTCCAGCATTTCAGCCATCAGAGCGTAGAAGTCGGCTCGATCCGTGGTGAACGGTAAAACCGCCGCGTAGCGTGCCTTGATCCCGGCCCAATCCTTGCCGTGCATCTCAGTGTCATAGTAGAACCGGTCCATCGCCCACCAGATCTCCTCGAAAAGAGCCTTCTCTTCTTCGCGGAGATTGATCGGAGCCGTTGCGCTGAAGTTGATCGGCGCGGGAGCGGGTTGTCCCAGGGTGAGGGCATTAAGCCTTCCTCCGCTCAAGAAATAGACCTTGTTGCCGATTACCTTTGGCTGGCTCCATACCGTCAGGCCAGAAACTGGCGAAGCCGCCCCGGTCTGAACGTTGAATCCCGTGATCGCGCCGTTGACACTGGCCCAGATCGTGCGACCGTCGCTGCTGGCAATCGGCTCAAAGGCTCCGTCGCTCGTAAGCCGCCGCATCCGATCGAAGATGCCGGGGAGGTGAACCTTGACCTCCACAACCTCCTTCTTAGCCTCTGCTTTCGGTTCGTCCAGCTTGTCGAGGTCGTCTTCGGTGAAGGTGACTGCCTCGGGCTGAAGATCGATCACGAAGAGATCGTTGTTCTCATATTCGCGACCCGTGAGGAAGATTCCCCGGCCATTCGGAAGCCACCGGGGTGCGCTCGCATTGCGGGCCATCCGGCCGACCAGAAGGTGATCTCCCTTACCGTCCGCGGGTGCGAGATGAATGTTGGTGCCGCCTCGATCGGTGGCCATCGCCACCGCCAACCACTTGCTATCGGGCGACCAATTGAAGAAATCAAATCCGGCGAAACCACCCTGGAATGCCCCGGTCGCGACCACCGCTTCGGGACCACCAGTAGCTGGTCGAACGATGATTTCGCGTGCCCCCCGGAAGTAAGCCACCAGCTTGCCATCGGGAGAAAGGCTCGCATTCCCGACGTCGGTGGTGGCGGCGGCAAAGACCTTTTCCTCGCCCTTCAGATTCACGGTCCAGAGCTCTCGCTTTCCGGTCCGGCCCGTCGTGAAGAGCACGGTCTGCGGATCCAGCCACACGGGAAGTTGGTCCATCGCGACGCTCGAGGTGAGCTTGCGAGTGGTGCCACCCTTCTCCGGGATGAGCCAAAGGTCGCCCCGCGCGGCGATGATCGCCCGCTTCCCGTCGGGAGAGATGGCATAGCCGTCGGCCCCGCTGGTGAGGTTCAAAGTCACCTCGGGATTCGTGCGGAGGTCCTCGGGGACATCAATCGCGATCGGGTCATACTTTCCGGTCGTCGTGTCGAGACGATAGATCCGCGATTGCTGCTCAAAGACGATCGTCTTTCCGTCGGCGCTGATGCTCGGCCAGCGGACGGTGCCTTTCTCAAACCGAGTGATCTGGCTTGCGCCTTTGCCGTCGCTCTTCATCCGCCAGATGTTGGGGACCCCGGCGCGATTGCTTACGAAGTAAATGGTTCCGTCGGGAGCACCCAACGGGAACATGTCGTTCTTTTCGTTGTCCGTTAGCTTGCGGAAGTTTCGGAGCGGGACGCCCGCGTCGGCAACCCAGATCTCCCCGGTGTTGCTCCCATGCATGCCAGGGCGACGCCAGGATCCGGGGCTTCCGCCTCCGACAAAGGCGACCTGGTTTCCGTTGCCGACCGGGGACGGGTAGTACTCCAGCTCAAGGTCTCCGCCCGAGATCCGGATGATGTCCCCGCCCGAAGTCGAGAGCCGGTAGAGATCCATCCGACCCCATGCGTTGGTGTACCCGTAGGCCCACTTTCCGTCCGGCGAAACGCTGTAGAGTTGCTCGTTGCTCGTCTCGTGATTCAGCCGCTGAATCCCCGAGCCATCGAGCTTCATTCGATACACATCCTGGCTCCCGTTGCGGCTGCTGACAAAGAGCACCGACTTGCCGTCGGGTAAGAACCGGGGCATCTGGTCCCGCTCCGGATGGATCGTCAGGCGACGGGCCTCGCCCCCGGCGGTGGGGACACTCCAGATGTCGCCCTGGTAGCTAACTAGGACGGTTTTTCCGTCGGGCGAAACGCTGGGGTGGACGGCGCGGAGGATTTCGGTGGCACCCGCTGCCCCCACGGCCACCAACCCGGCCAGAACGAAGCTCTCTCGGAGGATGTTCATCTACCGAATCTATACCGAAAAAGTGGGGGGACTTGTTGCCTGGTCAGATCTGGATTCGAGTTAACCTAGCCCTTCTTCCACCATCGCCCCATCGACGAGGTGGAGAACGCGGTCTGCACCCTTCAGCATCGAAGGGTCGTGGGTTACCATGACCAAGGCCCCCTCGCCGCGGTAGCGGTTCAGAAGATCGACGACTACTTCGCCATTCCGGTGGTCCAGGCTGGCCGTGGGTTCATCGGCAAAGATCACCGCCGGGCGACCGAGCAGAGCCCTCGCCACGCAGACCCGTTGACGCTCGCCTCCGCTCAGTTCGTGGGGTTTGCGGTCGGCTTTGGATTGAAGCCCAAGAACGTCGAGAAGCTCCAACGCCTCGGCCCCTCGGTCCTCGCCGGGGCGGGCCAATAGGACATTCTCAAAGGCGCTCAGATAACCCAGCAGATAGGGATGCTGGAACACAAATCCGAACTCCCGAAGCCGGAGCTTGGCCCGAGATTCGTCGGTCATGGCGTGCAGATCATCTCCATGGACCAGGACCTGCCCCGAGGTCGGCGTCTTGAGCCCGCTCATCAGATAGAGCAGGGAGGACTTACCGCTCCCCGATGGCCCGAGGATGCCGACGAACTCGCCCCGCTCCACTCGAATCGAGACGTCTTGGCAGGCGTGGACTTCGCGTCCGTGGTCCAGATAGGTCAAGCCGACCCGCTCGGTCTGGATCAAACGAGCCTCCTTTCGACCACTCCCACCGGGTCGAACCGTCGGAACCGGAGCCAAACCGTGTACCAAGCCGCGGCCAGAATCGCAATCGGAGCCGGGATTGAATAGAGGTACGCCGCCGGATCCAGCGGATTAAGGGCAAAGGCTTGGGGATCCATCAAGAGGCTTTTGACCGCGTTCAGAAGCAAGAGCGCGCACCCGACCCCAAGGACCCATCCCCCCACAACCACCAGCACGCTCTCCATCAGCACCCTCTTAAGGAGCGCCCGCCGGGTATAGCCCAGGGCCTGGAGCAAGCCGAACTCTTGCACCCGCTGAGACTGATAGATGTTCATCAGCATCCCCATCATAAAGGTAATCACGACCACCAAAGTCCCAATCACCACGTTCAGGATCTTGTAGAGGATTTGGAACATCTCCTCGGTATCTCGATCCAGGAGCTCATAGGCAAAGACCCGGGCCCGCTCGCCCTTGAACCGCTCGATGGCCCACCGATCGAGCTTGGCTTGCTCGCGCGGGTCCTCGGCAAAGGCGATCAGAAGATCAATCGGGGGAAAATGGTTCGCTTGGTGGTACTCAATCGGAGTCAGCTTCAGCCACCGGTCGGTCCGCGCGATCCCCACGATCTTAACCTCTTGCGGCGAATAGGCATCGTTGATCTCCGGACCCAAGAGCGGGTCGCCGAGTTTTAAGTTCAAGTTCCGGGCGACCGGCTCGCTGATGATCGCCTCCGCTGCTCCCGGGGCCGGTAGCCGACCTTCCACCCGCTCGACCTCCATCTGGTCCAGGTAGTAGCGCATGTCGTCTTGGCCCAGAGCCACGACCACGAACGGCCACTTCCCCACGATGCTTCGAACGACGGCCTCGCTCGCCCGGCAGGTGATGACCCGTCCCAGCTTGACCGGCGACTCGTCGAGCACCGCTTGCCTCAGAATCGGAGTCTGGCTCGGGTCGCCGCGAGGGGTGATTCCGGTGTAGCGTTTGCTGTAATCGTAGATCGTGCGGATTGAGTACGGGATCGAGTTCATCATGCTCACGATCCCGGCAATGAGCATCACTGCCAGCATGATCACGAGCACCAAGGGAAGCGTCTTGCCCGCGTTTCGCAAGAGAAAGACCCCGGGTGCAAGTGGGTTTCGGGGCGCGAGCGGCTTAGGCACGGTTGATTCTACGCAGTTCGAACCCGGCGGTATCGAAGAAAGAGCTCGTCCCCGACCTGAACACAGGCCAAGAGCTGGTAATTCTGCACGTCCTCGCGGCTCAACGGTTCGCCCCCGGCATACGTCGGCACATCTCGGCCGAGCTTTACTTTTGGTGCCAGAGTCATAAAGAGCTCATCCACAAGCCCAGTGGCAAGGACCGCACCGTTTAGCTCGGAACCCCCTTCGATCAAGAGTCGCTCAACCCCAAGCTCGGTTCTCAGGCGCAGAAAAACCTGGGCCCAATCCACCGCCCCGCCATACCGAAACTGGTTGGGCCACGGGATGTCGTCGGCAGTGGTCACCACATAGGCCAGATCGGGATCGTCGGTGAAGAACCGCGCCCCAAAATCCACCCCCCGACCACTGGTCAAGACGAGCTTCTTGAGCGAAGCCGGGTACCAAAGACCGGGTGTCGCCCGGAGGGTCCCCGCACCGATCAGGACTGCATCGGCGGCCCGCTCCAAAACCCGCATCGTGGCGTGATCGACCTTCGAACCAAGATCCATCACCTTCTCGTCGCGTTCCCCGGTCAGGATCTTGCCGTCGATGGTGGTGACCATATTGATGTAGATCCACGGCCGGTCGGGCAGCGCTGGGGGAAATTCGACTTGGGAGAAGGCAGGGTTCACTCGTCCAGGGCCCGGTTGATCGCCTCGGCCAGCACCGAATACGGTTGCTCCGCGTAGCGCTCACCGCCGATCCAGTAGGTGGGGACGTTGAACACGCCGGCGGCATAGGCGTCGTCGTCGAACTCCACGATCCGGTCTTGGAATCGCTTTTCTGCGATTGCGGCTTTCAGGTCGTCGCGATCCGGAACGATCCCCTCGCCGAGCTTCAGGAGCGTTTCAAGGTCGTCGATATTGTCTCCGGCGACCCAGTGGGCTTCATAAAGTCGGTCCAACATCGCATCCTGTTGCCCGATCGACTTAGCGTATTCCAGGGCTTGATGCGCCTGGTTGGTGCGCATCCATCCATGCTTGACCGTGGGCTTGATCATCAGCTCAGCCGCATAGGCGAGTTCGAGTCGGCTCGGAGTCGCTGGGCGTTTCGGATCGGCCGGCTTGGGCGCGCTGGGTTCGGGGAACGGCAGCTTCTCCGGCCAAAGCTCATAGGCCCGCCAATCGAATTCCACGTCGAAGGCTTCGCGCAGACGTTTGGTCTGACTGAGGGCGATCCAGCACCAGGGGCAAGTGAAATCGTGAGCAACGGGAATCACGAGTGGCATGGAAAGCAGGGTACCTGGGGGCAAGGGCGGTAGGGAGGCGACAGGGAATTGTAAGTTAGCCGCAAAAGATCATTCCATCCCCAACAATTCCCTTCAAATCGCCACACACCCTAATCCTGACTTTCCCATCAAATTTGAGGTAAGACGCGCAACATGCGAAGAATTGTGCTTGTTTCGCTCATTCTGGCCCTCGGAATCGCCGTCCGGGCCCAAGACGAGATGATGGAGCCGATGCCCACCAAGGAGCTCGAGAAGATCAACTTCCTCCTCGGACACGGTAAGGGAGACATGACCCTCTATTGGATGGGTCAAGAATCCAAGGCGAAGACCGAAACGGTCTGCGAGATGGGTCTCGGAGGCCGATTTGTGGTCATGAAGAACACGATGGACATGCCCGGAATGGGCAAGGTTGAAGGCCTCTTCATGATCACCTACAACGCCAAAGAAAAGGCTTTTCTTGGCTGGTGGTACGACCAAATGGCGAGCGACGCGCTGAAGTTCAAGGGCAACATGGAGGGCAACAAGCTCGTCATGACCAGCGATCTCTTTGAGATGCCCGGCATGCCCGCCCAGACCAAGATGCGCAGTACCTATGAACCCCAGGGCAAGAACGTCCTCTTCACCCTGGACATGGAAGCCAATGGAAAGTGGCAACCCATGATGAAGTGTAGCTACGAGAACACTCCGAAGGGCAAGTAAGCTCAGGGTCCCAAGAACAAGGCCCCCCAGACCAAAAGTCCGGGGGGCCGAGCTTTTTCGGGATCAGCGGATGAATCGGGCAGCGTTTTCGAGGCTCCGCGGAACCCCGGTGAAAGGATCTTCCTCGGCCTCGTATTCCACGTTCATCCATCCATCGAAACCGGCCGCACGGAGTTCCGCAACGCAGGCCGCGAGGTCCACGTCACCCTCGCCGATGACCGTCCCCAAGAACTTGCTGCCGTCCAAAGCTTGGTAGGCAAACCCCTCATGACCCTCCGGAGCGCGAGCAAAGTCTTTGAAGTGCACCATTCCCGCCAAAGAAGCGACCTCGCGAATGGCTTCATGGCTTGGTTGCCCGACGAGCAGGAAGTTACCGGTATCGGGATTTGCGTGGAGGGTCGGATGACCGGCGCGCTCGCGCACCTCTTCGATGATCCCCCGGACTTGGTCTCCCCGTCCGGCGAGCTTGCCGTGATTCTCGAGCGCGAGCCGCACGCCTTTTTCGCAGGCATAGTGCGAGCCCTCGATCAGACCTTCGACGATCCACGTCCGGGCATCTTCAAACTTGATATCGCCGTCGGCCGCGACGTCGCCGGCAAAGACCCGTACGACTTTAGCTCCATAACGCACCGCCTCGTCCACCCCAAACTTGATCTTCCCGAGCTCGGCCTGGCGGTCCTGGGGATCGGGTTTGGCGAAATTTTGGCTGATACTGAAGACCGCGCATGGGAGTCCGGTTTCCTCCAGCGCCTTCTGGATATCGGCCGGATCTTTCTCTCGGTCTCGATAGAAAAAGTCAAGCAATTCGACCCCTTCGGCCCCAATCCGCTTGGCTTCGTGGATGAATCCTGGCACGTCGACTTTGCCCGCCTTCCAGGCGTGGACGTAACTCCACATGCTCACGCCGAGTTTCATTAGCGCACCACCGTCCCCGTTATGAGGTTCATCATCGGCTGGTAGAAGAGGCCAAGCGCAAGGACCCCGATGACACAGGCGACGCAGGCGACTTGGACCCCGATGCTCATCGGCGAGGTCTCATTGCGGACCGTTCCTTCTTCGGCCACCACGGCGTGGTAGCCAATGGCGAGGTAGTAGTAAACGCTCACGATCGAATTCACCGCGAGCACGATCGCCAGCGGAAGGAGTTCGGCTGTCAGGAGGTCACTGAAGACGAAGTACTTGGCGAAGAACCCACCGGTGAAAGGAATCCCGATGAGCGAGGCCACGAACACAACCAGCGCCCCGGCGGCGAGTGGAGACCTCTTCCAGAGCCCATCGAGGTCGCTGAGTCGCGTCCCTTCTTTGCCATCCTTTGCGGTGAGGCTAATGACGGCAAAGACCCCCAAAGTCATGAAGGCGTAGCTGAAGAGATAAAAGATGATGGTGGAGGTTCCGATCTTCTCCGGCATCTTGATGAGCGCCACCAAAGCAGCCAGGATGTAACCCGCGTTCGAGATCGAAGAGTAGCCCAGAATTCGCTTGACATCCTTCTGAACGGCGGCCGCAAAGTTTCCGACCGTCATCGTCAGGATCGCAATCCAGAACAGCGCCGGAAGCCAAACCTGACTGAGATCGGTGCTCGCGGTCAGCACTCGGAAAAGCACCCCGATCGCGGCGATCTTGCTCCCTGCCGCCATGAAGCCGGTCACGTTGGTCGGTGCCCCCTGATAGACGTCGGGAGTCCACTGGTGGAAGGGGGCCAAGGCCGCCTTAAAGCAGAGTCCGACCAGCATCAGTCCAGCGCCGAAGAGCAGGAGGTTGCGGGTCATGACGTCGTTCAGCGACCAGGCTGCGGCGATCGAATCCAGGCTCACGCTGCCGGTCGCTCCATACCAAAAGGCGATCCCATAGAGGAAAAACGCGCTGGCAAAGGCGCCCAATAAGAAGTACTTCAGCGCCGATTCTTCCGACTTTTGCTCTTGGCGGCTGAGTCCGGCGAGGACGTACAGCGCGATGGAGAGGACTTCCAAACCGATGAAGATCATGAGGAGCGAGTTGCTCGCGACCATGATCATTCCTCCCGCCGTACTCCAGACGACCAACGGATAGAACTCGCCAAAGGGAATCCGTTTCTCCCGAAGGTAGCTCTCGCTGAAGAGGATTGAGACGAAGCAAACCCCGACCAAGGCCATCTGCAACAAGATCCCAAACCGGTCGCGTAAGATCATGCCCGCCAAGGTCTCTCCGTCGGGGGAATTGAGCTGGCCCACCAAACTGGCAAAGGCGATCGCGAGTCCCGTCAGACTGGCCGCAACGATCGTATTGTTGTTCTGCTTGGGGCGGAACATCTCGATCAGCAGTCCGACCAGACCCGTGACGAACACCAGGGTTACCGGCGCGATCATGGCCCAATCGATGGAAGGAGGCGTGACGTTATACATGAATTTCGGTCGGGTGGGTCGTTCGAATCAAGCGGAGGTCGATCCTTCCGCGGATCATCTTGCGGACGGATTCAACATCGACATCGGCAGCTTCCCAGGTCATAGCATGAGCGGGAAGGTCGCCGACAAAGTCGAGGTACGGCTCCTGCTCGCCGGCCACATCCACCACCACCAGGGTTTGGGGATAGATCTCGGTGAGGAGCTCTCGATCGACTTCCAAGAAGTGCCCGCCGTACACCATCGGCGTGGTGGCGGCCGGATGCGCACCTTCGAGGCGGTAGAGGATGCCGTCGGCGGCGTAGGCTAGGGCTCGCTGAAGATCGGCCCGGCAACGGGACACGTAGTCATTCAGCCGCGATTCGCCCTGGGTCGGGTCGGCTCGCAGTTCGGCCGCGAGGTCGATCCCATCTCGTTGGGCGAGGCCATAGGGGTTGAGCACCTCGGTAAAGCGGGCTTGTCCGGGTTGAACTTCGCCGACGACGCCGTCCGCATTGGCATCGGGGCCGAAGGAGATGGACACACCCCCCGGAGCATCCGGCTGGGTGAGCGCCGCTCGAAGTCGCTCAAGACCCGTCATTTTCGAGTCTGGAGCGCCTCCGCGCTCTTGAAGGGGCTGAGATTTTCGAAGTGGAAGTTCGGTGGCGAAACGATGACTGCGCCCCCTGCATCGTTGCGAACGAGGTTGCCGCGCTCGTCAATATCCAGCGCCGCGTCACCCCAACTGGGCCTTTGACCAGGGGCGTTTAGAGCCATCATGCGGGTCGCATTCAGACTCTTTTCCATGGGCTTCAAGAACGTATTCGGGAACAAGCCACCCCAGAAGATGAAGATCACAAAGACCCCGCAAAGGGCGATCTCCCAAGGCTTGAGATCCTTCAGTCGCTGGTTTTCGGGGTTGGTGTTCGGTCCGTAGAAGACCTTCATAAACATGATCAGAAGGTAGACCGCGGCCAGAACCACGCCAAAGCCAGCGATGATGCTGAGACCAAGGTTCAGCCCAAAGGCACCCGCTGCGGCAGCTTGGAAAAGACCCAGCATCGCGAGAAACTCCCCGATGAATCCGTTCGTGGTCGGCAGGCCGACCGAACTGAGCATCACGATCAAGAAGATCGCGGCATAGATCGGCATCTGGGCCTTGAGTCCACCAAAGTCGGCGAACATCCGGGTGTGACGGCGCTCATAGAGCAATCCGATCATCAAGAAGAGGGCTCCGGTGCTGATTCCGTGGTTGAGTTGCTGCATGGCCCCACCCATGATCCCGGTGTGGCTCAACGAGAAGATCCCAATCATCACGAAGCCCATGTGCGCCACGGACGAATAGGCGACCAACTTCTTGACGTCGGGCTGCACCGCCGCGACCACCGCGCCATAGATGATCCCGATCACGGCCAGGGTGATGATGATCGGAACCTGTTGCTGGATGACATCGGGGAAGAACGGGAGACAGAATCGCAGGAATCCATAGGTCCCCATCTTGAGCAAGACCCCGGCCAGAATCACCGAACCTGCGGTGGGGGCTTCGACGTGGGCATCGGGCAACCACGTGTGGAACGGGAACATCGGACACTTCACCATGAAGGCGATCGCGAAGGCCCAGAAGATCCACGCTTGGAAGTGAACAAACCCGGTCCAGAAGGTCCCATTGGCGATGGCGCTCTGGATCTGGACGATATCAAAACTCGGAACCCCGAACTGGCTCTTATAGATCTGGCTGAGCACCACGATGCCGATCAGCATGAAGATCGAACCGGCAAAGGTGTAGAGGAAGAACTTGATCGCTGCGTAGCGCCGCCGTTCGCCGCCCCAGATGTTGATTAGGAAGAACATCGGGATCAGGGACGCCTCGAAGAAGGCATAGAACAGCACCAGATCCAGGGAGACAAAGACCCCCAGCATCGTGGTCTCGAGCAACAGCATGAAGGCCATGTACGCCTTCACTCGCTTTTCGACGTACGTGCTAAACCAAACCGCTAGGACGCTGAGCAGAGTAGTGAGGAGCAGCAGCCAGATGCTGACGCCATCGACCCCGATCTTATAGTTGATCCCCAGGGCGGGCGCCCACTTGACGAGTTCCACCATTTGGAAGTGATAGGTTCCTCCATCAAATCGGCTGAAGACCAAGAGAGAAACGGCGAAGGTGGCCAGCGTCGTACCGAGGGCGATGTTCCGCAGCATTCGCCGGTCGTCGTCCGGCCAAACCAGCAGCATCAGGATGCCAATCAACGGCAAAAAGATGGTGAGGGACAGAAGTCCAAATCCAGTTTCCATTTACTTCGGTCCTCCATTGCTCTGGAAGAGCACCAGCGCGAGGTAGCCGATGAGGCCAACCCCGCCGAGCAGCATCAAGAGCGCATAACCGCGGACGAAGCCCGTTTGGGCCCAGCCAAAGAGCTTTCCGATCTGGCCCGCCAAGCCGGCGACTCCGTTGACGATGGCGTCGATGCCCTTGCTATCCAAGAACTTCCAGCTGAAGGTGGCGAGCTGATTTCCGCCCTCCACGCTCATATCGACCATTGCCTTGTCATAGCCAAACTGCTGACCCGCAGCCCGGCGGAACGGGCTCCAGCGGCGCAGATCCCAGCCTTCTCGTTCGGGAAGCTTTTTGCCGTAGAAGAACCAACCAAGGACGATCCCTCCAAGGGCGGCTCCGGTCGAAAGCGCGACTAGGAGGGTCTTCCATTCCGGATAGGCCTTGATCTCGCCGAGAATCGCGAGCTGACCACCGGGATAGAGCCAATGCTCGAACATGTGGTTGGTATAGAGCAAGAAGCCACCAGCGACGCTCAGCGCCGCGAGGACGACGAGCGGTACCCACATGCTTGGCGGAACCTCGTGGGGTTCGTGCTCGGCATCGAGGGCGTGGTGGTGGTCGTCGTGATCGTGCCCAACGTGCTGGGCCGCCAGTTCTTCGTCGGTGTAGAAGAATCCGTGGGTATCCGGACCGTGATCGTGGGCCTCGTGGTGGGCATGGGTGTGCCCGTGATCATGGGAGTGGTCGTCGTGGCCTTGGGCATCGTGGTGAGCCCCCGCAGGGATCAGCCGCCATCGCTCTTCTTGACCGAAGAACGTCATGAACGTCATACGGCTCATGTAGAAGCTCGTGAGCAAGGCCACAAACATGCCGACACAGGCACTGTAGAACCCAATGTTGATTCCACCAATGCTGGCAAACTCGTTCGCAAAGGCGGCACCGAGAATCGCTTCTTTGCTATAGAAACCGGCGAACCCGAAGAAGGTCCAGACCGAGACCCCGGCGATCGCCAGCCAGCCGATGATCATCGTGGCGCTGGTGATCTTGAGGTACTTGCGCAGGTTGCCATAGTTCCGCATGTCTTGGTCGTGGGCCATCGCGTGAATCACGGCTCCAGAACCGAGGAACAACAGCGCCTTAAAGAAGGCGTGGGTCGTGACGTGGAACATGCCCGCCCAGTAGGCACCGGCTCCGCAGGCGATGAACATGAATCCAAGCTGGGAAACCGTGGAGTAGGCGAGGACCTTCTTGATATCCGTTTGGCCAAAGGCGATCAGGGCCGCAAAGAGGGCCGTGAACGCCCCGACTCCACAAACCACCGCGCTCGCCACCGGCGACAGCTGGAACAGAATGTTCATCCGGTTGAGAAGCACCACCCCGGCGGTCACCATGGTCGCAGCGTGGATCAGGGCCGAAACCGGAGTCGGACCGGCCATCGCGTCGGGTAGCCAGAGGTAAAGCGGGAACTGCGCCGACTTACCCATCGCGCCGACGAAGAGCAGCAGAGCGGCCGCCGTCGTCCAACCCGGATTCGCCTTAAAGATCTCAATCACCGGAGCCGAGAGGATCACATCGTAGCTAAGGAATCGGACGTTATCGAGCCCGAGTTTGCCGATATTGCTGGCGATCAGGGCCACGATGATGAACATCCCCAGGGTCAAGCCCCAGTCCCCGATCCGGTTGACAATGAATGCCTTGTTGGCGGCCCGGCTATTGGCGAGGTCCTTGTACCAGAAGCCGATCAGCAGATAGCTACAGAGCCCCACGCCTTCCCATCCGATGAAGAGCAACAGGAGGTTATTGCCCAACACGAGGATGAGCATGAAGGCGATAAAGAGGTTGAGATAGGTGAAGAAGCGGGAGTAATCCTTCTCTTCGGCCATGTAGCCCGTGGCGTAAACGTGGATCAGCGAACCGATGCCGGTGATGATCAGCACCATCGTCATCGAGAGCGGATCGACCCGAACTTCGAACGGGATGCTCAAGCTGAGGATATCGATCCAGCTGAAGAGCGTGTGGATCGAGAACCTAGCGTCGGCAGGTTGCTGGGCGAGTTGAGCCGTGATAATGCATCCGAGCACGAACGAGATGGCAATCGGCAGGACGGCCAACGTGCCCATCAGCTTTTTGCCCGCCACGCCCTGGCTACGGACGACTCGCCCGCCGAAAAATGCCTGGACCAAGAAACCCAAGACCGGCAGGAAAAGGACGAGCCAAATTAAGGTGCCAACTTCCATGTCGTTATCCCCGAAGTGCGCTCATGTCGTCGACGTCCACCTGGTTGCGCAACCGGAAGATCGCCATGATGATCCCGAGCCCGACGGCCACCTCGGCCGCAGCCACTGCCATCACAAATATCACCATCATCTGCCCCGTCATCCAGGTCTGCGGACTTTCGGCCATCCCGGGCAGAAGGGTCGGAGAATATCGGGCAAAGGCGAGGAAGGTGAGGTTCACGGCGTTGAGCATGAGCTCAATGCACATGAAAACCACCACCGGGTTGCGCCGGACCACGACCCCGACGGCTCCGGTCGTGAACATGAACAACCCGAGTGCGAGGTACCAAAAAAGCGGGACGTCTTGCATGGCGATTTAAATCTTCCGCTTGGCCAGGAGGATCGACCCGACGATCCCGACTAGCAACAGCATCGAAGTGACCTCAAACGGCCACACATAGTTGGTGAAAAGGGTCTTGCCGATCGCCTGCGGGCTGCCATAAGCGTATTCGGCGTTGATCTTGGTGATCTTCTGCATCGGCAGCAGCACCTGGCTCGCGATCAGTCCAAAGAGGCCCAAACCCACGGCGATCCCGATCACCGGCTTGGCGTCCAGCTTCTCCGGGAAGATCTGCTTGCCGCTCAGGTTGAGCAGCATGATCACGAAGAGGAAGAGGACCATGATCGCGCCCGTATAGACGAGGATCTGGGTGATCCCGAGCAACTGCGCGTTCAGCGTGAAGTAGATAAAGGCCAGAACGAAGAAGTTGACGACGAGGCACATCGCCGACCGAACCGGGTTATTGAGGGCCACGACCCCGACTGCCATCATCGCGGCCAAACCGGCCAACGCGAGAAAGGTGATTTGATTGGGGGTGATGGTGGGCAGTGCGGCGATCATGATCCCTCCGTGGATAAGCCGTGGCGATGCATCTGAATTCTCATTGGGCGGCGGCCGGCTCCGAGTCCGGCTTGGTCGGGAACTGGGCGTAGGTGACGGTTCGCTTCTCCAGCGCCCTGGCTTCCTTGTTCGTTCCGATAAAGCTCTTGAAGACGAAGAAGAGCACGACGTAGCTGATCAGGGCGGCCAGCGTTCCGAGAACCGGATTTTGCACCTTGCTCACCATGATCCAGATCGCGATGGCGATGAAGTTCACCACCGCCGCCGGTAGGAGCGTCTTCCAACCCAAGAACATCAGTTGGTCGTAGCGCAACCGCGGCAAGGTCGCCCGGATCCAGATATAAACTGCCATTCCGAGGAATGCCTTCAGCAGGAAGAACACCGGCGAGAGCCAGTACTGGGCGTTGGCGATGAACTGCCAAAGGCCGGCCGCTCCACCACCCTGATCGGCCAGATATTGCCAGTTCACCGGAAGGAAGTTGTAACCCCCAAGGAACAGAGTCGCGAAGACTCCGCTGAAGACGAACATCGCCGCGTACTCACCCATGAAGAACACGGCGAACTTCATCGAGCTGTATTCGGTGTGATAACCCGCGATGATCTCGTTTTCGGCCTCGGGGAGGTCGAAAGGAGCACGGTTGGTCTCCGCGACCATACAGATCCCGAAGATGACCGCAGCCAAAAGGCCATAGGGGGTGAAAACAAACCAGTTTTGGAAGGCGGGGAGCGCTCCAAAGAGCGCCTGCTCCTGGGTTTCGACGATCTCGATAAACCGAAGTGATCCCGATGCCAGGGCAATGCAGGCCAGAGCCACACCCATCGCGAGCTCGTAGCTGATGAGCTGCGCCGAAGCCCGCAGGCCACCGAGCAACGAGTACTTGTTGTTGCTGGCATAACCGGCGAGGACGACCCCATAGACACCGAGCGAGCTGATCGCGAGAACGTAGAGGATGCCGATGTCGACATTCGCGATCGGGGTGAGCAATCCATAGAGGCCGTGGCTTGGGCCCCAGGGCAGGGTTCCGCCGAGGGCAAAGGCGGGGAAAAGGGCTAGGGCCGGAGCCACAAAGTAGATGAGCCGGTCGATGCTTTTGGGCGTCACGTCCTCCTTGAAGAACAGCTTCACCCCGTCGGCAATCGGCTGGAGCAGACCAAAGGTCTTCTTGCCCCGCAAAAACTTGATCGGAAAGTTCTTGCTGATTGTGCCCGTTCGGTTCGGACCGATCCGGTCTTGCATCCAGCTCAGAAGCCGACGTTCCAACCAGATGAATCCGGGAACGAGCAAAAGGATCGGAACGACGAACAGCAATACCCGGATTAACGCGAGTAACGCAGGATGAAGACTCTCAAGCCACTGCTGCATGGTGCCCTGTCGTAATTTACCCGCAACCCCCTCTCTACGTTCGCAATTGAATCTCTCGTTCCGCCCCCTCGGTTCAAAAAAGCGACCGCAAAATCGTTGCAATTCTTGGCACTGACACCACGCAAATTTTCGTAGGCACTTATCAGCAGGCGATGATGCTTGCAGGAAAATTCCATGAAATCCATACTCGCAATCTTCTTGGCGGCGATGACGCTGCTCGCCGTTTCCGGATGCGGAGGCCACGAAAGCGCCGAAAGCGCCTCCATTCGCGTGATCCACGCCTCGCCGAACGCTCCCAATGTGGACGTGCTCTTCGACAACGACACCGTCCTGACCAATGTGGCCTACACCGCAGGGGCAACCCGGAGCGTGAACGCAGGCGTCCGTCGGGTCCGCGTCAACGCGACCGGGACGACCACCACCGTGATCGACGCGAACGTCACCCTTTCCCGAGGCACCGCCACCACGGTCCTCGCCGTCAACAACCTCGCCAACATCGAGCCGCTGGTCATCAACGATGCAGACTCCGGCCCGGGAATCGGTCAAACCCGGCTCCGGCTCGTCCACGCTTCACCCAGCACCGGCAACGTGGATATCTACATCTCGGGTCCGACCGACGCGCTCCCCGCGACTCCGACCTTGGCCAACATTCCGTTCAAGGCCGTCAGCGATCCGCTGACCGTTGCGGCCGGTAACTACCGCGTCCGGATCACCCCGGCCGGTAACCGAAACGTTGTGGCGATCGACACTGGAGCCCTTGCTCTGGCTTCGAACTCGGTCAACCTCGCCCTCGCGCTGGACTCGCCCGGCGGCGGCGCCCCGTTGATCGCCCGAGTCCTGACCCAGCAGTATTGATCGGGGTTTAGTCAACGACCGTGGCCCGGGGTGAGCAACTCACTCCGGGCCACGCTTGCTTTGGGTTTCGACCGCGAACTAGGCCGTCCAGATGAACGGGTCGGCGTCGGTGAGGATCCGGCCTTTGGTCTCCTTGGCTTCGATAAGGTACTCGGGCAGGGTGAAGCAGGCCTGGTGGAACCGCGGCGTGTAGTAGCGGGTCTTGACCCCACGAGCGGCGAACCGCTCGGCAATCATCGCCTCGGTGAGCTCCAGCGGATTGTGCTTCTTGCTCGCGAGCACAAATCCCCACGGCTGGAAGAACGTGGTCACGAGCCCGTAGTATCCGGCCACGTGGGAAAAGCAGTCCATGCTCTCCAGAGTCTTGATGCAGCTCACCATGCACTCGGGATAGTTCTCATTCGCGGTCCCCGCTTGCAGGGCCAGCACGCCATCGTCGCTCATCGCGTCGGCGCAGATCTGGAAGTACTCCTTGGTAAAGAGCATCTGGCCCGGACCTTCTTCGTGGGGATTTGGTAGGTCGCTCAAGATCGCATGAAATCCCGCGCCCTTGTGGTCCACCAACCATTGGCGCGCATCGGTGTAGTGCATCGTGGTCCGGGGATTGTCAAAAGCTCCTTGGTGCCACTCGGGCAAGTGCTCGCGGGCCATGTCCACCAGTTCCTTGTCGATGTCCACCATATGAGCTTCGGTCACGGTGTTGTGGGCCAGGGCCTCGCGCAGGGTCGCCCCTTCCCCGCCGCCGCAAATGACGACTTTGGTCGGGTTTGGGTGGAGCGCCATGGCCGGCTGGACCATACACTCATGGAAGACGTACTCATCCATCAGCGAGGTCTGGATGTTGTAATCCAAGAAGAGCGACTTTCCAAATCGCGGGATTTCGCAGATCTGGTAGGTCTGATATTCCGTTTTTCCTTCGAGGATCATTTTGGAAACGCGAAATTGCCACACCGCTGCATCGGTGTGGGTTTCGTTGATGAACATCCCGGTGGCGCCGCCTGACATAGCGGGGAAATTGTGGCACTTTTGCCCCCGCCCCGGGGGGCCGACTAGCGTTGCATCGCCAGACTCGCCAGCACGTTGCGACGGCGCTTGGCCGCACGCTCCGCAGCGGCAAAATCCCCGGCGCGGCGATAGAGCCGAATACTCATATCCATCGCATTACGAACGTGAAACGGCCGCGCGACCAAGAACGCCTTTCCTGGTGGTGTCGCGGGGTCCACGCTCACCTGAAGGTGCTGAGTGACCGAATCCACCAGCAGAGTTGCGAGCTCCTTGTCGACCTTGGCTCGCTCTAGGGCGGGAGCAATCTCCAAGAGCACGGCGGGCAAAATCGCGCCCTTATCGCCGGGGGGCGCATCAAAAGTGCTGCGCGCGAGGGCTATCGCGTCCTTTGCTTTGCCGAGTTTGGCCTGACAGTGTGCGAGCCTCAAGGCCGCGTTGACTCGTTGGTCCGGCGTTTTGGCGGCGTTCATTGTAATCGCGAACGCGATCTCGGCGCGGTCCCATTCTTCCGCCGTCCGGAGGACCTCGCCATAGGCAAAAGCCTCGCCCGGATCCAGGTTCTCTAGGTTGATGTCGCGGCTAAACTCCCGGGTCCGCGAAACGAGTTCCTTCCGAAGTCGGGCCTCGGTGATCTCCCCCGTGCGTACGCGGTAGGCCAAGTTCTCATAGATCCCCCGCACGACCAACTGCATCTGCTCACCCGATAAGGAGCCAGCGATGTTGGGATCATTCGGGTCCGGAAAGGAGCCCGATTGACACCCTATCCCGGTGAGGCTAATCCACAGTAACGTAGCGATCCGCGCCGAAGAGTGCATCGCGGTAGATCTCACCTCCACAGAAGGTCGCCACCGGCTTGCCCTTGAACTTATGGCCGTGGTAGGGGGTGTTTTTGCCCTTGCTAAAGGTCTTGTGAACGTCAAACGTCCACTCCACATCCGGATCGATGATCGTCACCTGGGCCACAGGGGTTTCGCCCGGCTGAAGGGTCCCCGCTTCTAGCCGCAAGATCTTGGCCGGATTGGTGCTCAGCTTCCGGATCGCTTCCAGCGGACTCAAGACCCCTCGATGGATCAGATGGGTCAGGGTGATGGCCACGGCGGTCTCAAATCCGACAAACCCAAACGGAGCCTGGTCGAAAGGCACCAGCACCTCGAAGGGCGCGTGGGGCGAGTGGTCGCTCGAAATGCAGTCGATCGTGCCATCCGCCAGGGCCTGGCATAAGAGATCAATATCGATATTGGTACGAAGTGGCGGGGTCGTTTTGTAGTTGACGTCGAACTCGCCGACTTGGTCATCGGTCAGGGTGAAGTAGGGCGGACAGGTCTCGCACGTCACCGGAGCTCCCAAGTATTTGGCCTGGCGGATCATCTCGACCGCACCCCACGTACTCACCCGCATGATGTGGACTTCGCATCCCGTATTGAGCGAGAGCAGACAGTTGCGCATGACCATCACCTCTTCGGCCGTGCGCGGGATCCCCTGAAGCCCCAAGAGCGAACTCATCGCCCCTTCGTTGATGCTGCCATTTCGGCTGAGAGTGAGGTCTTCGCAGTGGGCCATGATCGGCAGATCCAGCATCCGGCAGGTCTCCATCGCCCGGGTCATGAGCCAAGAGTCTTGGATCGGCGCGCCTTCGTCACTTACGGCAATGACACCGGCCCGCTTGAGGGCCGCAAGGTCGGCCAGCTTTTCGTTTTTGAGATCCGTGGTCAGCGCCCCTACGGGAGCGACAAAGACCCCTCCCGCCTCTGGAGACGCGGCTCGGTCAAGGATGTAGTCGATGAGCTCCGGTCGATCAAGCGCCGGGGTGGTGTTGGGCATGCAACAGACGGTCGTAAAGCCCCCGGCCGCCGCGCTCTGGGTGCCGGTGATGATCGTCTCCTTCTGATCCTGCCCAGGCTCCCTGAGGTGAGCATGAAGGTCCACCAGCCCCGGCGTGATCCAGAACCCGGTGCAGTCATAAGTTTCTTCTACATCGGTCTCGTCGACGGTGGGACCGACCTCGACGATCTGGTCGTCCTCGATCAAGACCGAACCGATGAAATCGGCGTTGACGCTAGGATCCAGGATCCGGCCATTTTTCAAGAGTGTCTTCACGCTTCTGCCTCCTCAAAGACGGAAGTCGCGCCGTCCAACACCGCGTCGGGGTCGCCGCCCAGCGCCCAGAACAGCACCGCCGCCCTCGTATACACCGCACTCTCGACCTGGTCCAAGATCACCGACCGTGGTCCATCGGCGGTAGCGTCATCGAGCTCTACGCCCCGGTTGATCGGTCCCGGGTGCATCACGATCACATCTTTGGCCGCCGGACGCAGAGTCCGTTCGTTCACCTGATACAGCCGCCGATATTCACCAATGGAACTCAACAGGCCTTGGGCCATTCGCTCCTTTTGGAGCCGCAAGCACATGACCACATCGGCCCCTTCCAGACCCTCGCTCAGTTTGAAGTACGGCTCGCCGGGGAGGAGCGCGCAATTACTCGGGAGCAGCGTATTCGGCCCGACAAATCGGACCTTGGCCCCGAGCTTGCTGAGCAGCCAAGCGTTACTGCGAGCCACTCGCGAGTGCATCACGTCACCGACGATCGCGACCGTCAAGCCTTGGATCCGCCCTTTGCGAAGGAGAATCGTGAGGGCATCGCCCAGGGCCTGGGTCGGGTGTTCGTGCTCCCCATCCCCCGCGTTGATCACCGGTCGGCGGAAGAAATCGGCTACTAACTGGGGCGATCCGCAACTCGGGTGCCGCACGACAATGGTATCGAGCAGCTCTTGGCGCAGGGTCAAAATCGTATCTCGAAGGGTTTCACCTTTGGCCATGCTGCTGCCTTGTCCGGTGAAGTTGGTCACCTGAATCCCGAGGGCAAATGCCGCCCGCTCGAAACTGACGCGGGTCCGGGTCGAGCCTTCGAAGAAGAGCAATCCGGCGACCTTTCCGGGGAACTGGGGCAGCGCTTCGCCCGCCTTCATCCGCCGGCGAAACTCTGCGCTGACCTCGATCAGCTCCTGGATCTGGATCGTATCCAGCCTCCGAACTCCGAGTAAATGACGAACGCTCACGAGGCCACCTCCAAACTCACTCCATCCTCTCCATCCACTTCGTGGAATCGAACGACGATCCGGTCTTCCCGCTGGGTATCGACCTCGCGCCCGAGGTAGTCCGGCTGGATCGGATACTCCCGGAACCCCCGGTCGATCAGCACCGCGAGTTGAATACTCTTGGGTCGGCCGTATTTGAGCAGGGCCTCCATCGCGGCTCGAATCGTTCTTCCCGTGAAGATCACCTCATCCACCAGGACCACGTCCTTGTTCGTGATCTCAAACGGGATCTCGCTGGCATCCTCAGTCGGGTCCGACGCCGGTCGATCGTCCCGATACCGGGAGATATCGAGCTTGCCACAGGGGATCGTATCCCCCTCGACCTGGGTCATGAGAAAGGCAAGCCGCTTGGCCAAAGGGTAGCCGCGCTTGAGAATCCCGACCACCACTAGGTCTTGCGCGCCTCCGTGAGCTTCCAAGATCTCGTGCGAGATCCGGCCCAGGGTCCGCTTCATGTCGTTGGCATCCAGCAGCAACTGACTCATGCAAGTCTGATTATGATCGGATCTGGCACGACTGGGCGTTAAGCAAAATCGGCTCGGAGGTCAAGAAGACCTTCCGAGCCGATTGTTCGATGCCCTCCAGGGGGGGGGTAGAGCTTAGTTGCGCCTCTTCTTTTCTTGACCCAGCGGATCCGGAAAAGCGTTCATCGCGTCGTTCGCCTTGTTGCGGTCGGCGTTGGCTCGCGGAAGAGCCGCATCCGCCCGATTCGTGCGATCCACCAACTTGGCCGTGATGAAGAACACGATTTCCGTGCGCTGGCGGTTGTTGTCGGTCCGCTTGAAGAGCTGGCCGATGATCGGCAGATCCTTGAGAATGGGGATCCCACTGACGGTCTTTCGATCTTCGTCTCGGATCAATCCACCGAGAGCGATGGTTTCGCCACTCTGCATCAGCAGACTGCTCTGCGCGATCCGCTCACTGGTTTGGGGCAGGTTTCCGCCGCCCGGCACCGGAGTGAAGGCTCGCAGGTAGCTGACGACGGGCCGCAGATCCATCATGATCATTCCGTCCGCGCCGACCCGAAGGTGGATGGCGCACCGGACCCCAACTCGCACCGAGTTGGTAGTAACCGTGATCCCGTTTTGGGTGGACTGGATCGACTCGATGTAGCGGACCACATCCCCGACGAAGAGCTCGCTTTCGCGACCATCGATGACAAGGAAGTTCGGCCGGTTGATCAGGGTGCGCTTGTTGGCGATCTGATCCAGCGTTCCCAGGACGTTGCCCGAGGTGCCACCGCTGCTACCGCTCGCACTCACCGTACCGGAGGTATTGGCGGTATCGCCCAGACCCTGGTTGACTCGCAGGTCGCGGACCAAGCCACCCGTCAGGATGCTCCAGTCGAGACCGAGTCGGAGGGCATCTTCGCGGCTGAGTTCCATCACTCGCAGGTCGATCGCCACCTGTCGGGGCTCGATATCGACCATGGCGAGGTACTTCAGCGCCTTCTCGATCTGTTCATCGGTGCCGCGCAGGATCAGGCGCATCGGCTTGGCCACAGTTTCGAGGTCACCGAACGGAAGGGTAATGCCCTCGGCATCGACCTTTTCGCCCTTGATCTCGATGTTGGCGGCCTTCTCACCACCGCCGCCGCTGGACTCCTCACCTTCGCCGCCCTTTGCGGATCCACCCTTCTTCGGCGGAGCTTCATAGGCCTTGGGGCTAAGGGCGCTTGCGGCCGGAATCGTCACGCGAAGACCGGGCACGTTGGCCTGCAATTCATCGCGCAGGGCTCGTGGATCGCTGTAGCGAACGTCGTACATCTGCACCACGTCTTGCGAACCGTCGAACTGGGCCAGCATATCCTTGGCCCGCTTGACGTCCGTACTTCGACCAATGATGTAGATCGCTTGGCGGTCGCTGTTCTGCGGGGTCGGAATGAACTGGAGATTGCGGAACATCTTTCCGCCGAACGTCGTGACCGAGTTGATCAGCGACTGAGCGCTCATCGTGTCGGATTGGATGAAATAGACGTCTTGGGTCAACCCCGGAGTCTCCGGCATCTTGATGCCGTTCGCCTCGCAGAGCATCGCGTCGACCCGCTTGACCAGATCTTCGGCAATATCGAGGGCAGTCGCGTTACCGACCAGCATCACATAGAACTGGCTCAGGTTGTCCTTCGGAGAATTCTTCGGAGGAGCCTTAGCTGCGGCAGCCGCTTGATCCTTGGCTTCTCCCTCGTCTTCGTCGTTGACGCTATCGATCACCAGGCCGTTGTCGCTCGGCAAAATGATGTCAAACGAACCCTTGCCCGTATCTTGGGGGAAAGCTCGGGTGACAGCCGCCTTGATCTGCTCGCCTTCGCCTGAATAGATCGGGACGACGCGGGTCTCCGCCGCTCGGCTTTCCGACTTATTGAGCGATCGAACGATGTCGTTGAATCGCTCACGAGGAGCAACCACATAGGTCTCGTTGACCTTTGTATATCGCAGCCCGGCCAGGGCCGTGATCAGGTCAAGGGCTTCCTCAACCGTAACCCTCTCGAGCGAAACGGTGACCGAACCCTTCAAGTCCGGAGCCGTCACGATGTTGGCCCCGGCCTGCATCGCGACAGCCTTGAGAATTAGCGTGACATCGGTATTGTCGAAGTCAAGCGTGACTCGTCCGACCGGCTTTGCCGCGGGCGCGGGCTTGGGTGTATTGGCCCGTGGAGCAGGTCGATTTTGGGCGACCGGTCCGTTCAGGGGTTGATCCACCTGGGGCCGGTTCAGATCGTCTTCCACGACCACCCGGTTCGGGCGATCGTTCACCAGCGGAAGCTTGGGAGCTTCTTCGGCGGGTTTGGTGGGAGTCGTTGCCGCCTCGATAAATGCCGTCGTCGGGTCGTTAGTCCGGATAAAGCTCGTCGCGCCAAACGCAACCGCCCATCCTTCATCGACCTGGAGAATCTTGGGGTCCATCGTTTGCGACAGTCCCACTTCGACTCGAAGCCGACTCGGCCGGGTCTTTGTCCAGGTCATCTTGACCGTCGTGACACCCGCCTCATCGATCCGCGCCGCGGTGGGCTTCACCCCACTTTCGGCCGGAACTTCGATTGCGAACAGAGTTCGCTCTTTGTTCCAAAGGGTGGTGGGCTTGGTGATCCCTTTTCCGATCAGGGTGATCTCCACGCCACCGCCCAGTTGGGTAATTTTGACGTCCTGGACGCGTCCACTTGCGTGGATCGCCGTACCGAGGGCGAACAGGGCGAAGAGCGCGCCCGCTCGGATTCCAATGTTAGTTTTCAGAGCCGCCACCTACCTTTAGTTTCTTTCGTTTTCCTTTGTGCTCGACCACGACATAGCCGCGGCCGACTTCGACCACTCGGGCTCCGGCCACCGTTCCGCCTACGCGAACGGCCCGCTGATTGCCTGAGTCATCCTTAAAAACTGCTACCGGGTGATCCCCGAGCACGACCCCAACCGGAGTCGCCGCGACCTCATCCTCGGTGCGCAAAGGCGCCGAGGGTCGCAAATTTTCTTGATTGGGCTTGGTGTTCCCCGCAATCGGTCCCTGCGGAGTCACCGGGGGCAACTCGCCATCCAGCCCCATGGGCGGAAGCGGTCGCACTTGGTCCACGGTCGAAGCAGCAACGCCGGCCGCACCCCGTCCGCCCGGAGCCGTTCGAGTGATCGGCTTCGGAGCCGAAGCCTGCTGGCTCGGACGGCTCGGAGCGTTGGCATCCGCGTAAGATTGCGGAGGCTGGAACGGATCTCGAACCGGTAAATTTGCGGACGCAGTTTGGCCCATCGCAGATGGAGACGTCACACCTGCTTCTGAAGTCTCTCCAGACTCGGTAATTGCAGCCTCGGAGAGGAGATTGCCGTCGGCATCTTGAACCTGCTCCTCCAGCACCTTTCCATTCGCATCAACCTTTTGGACGCGCCGGATCATGCCTTCGGGGGTCATTTCGGTCACGGTGACCGTGGTCACGCCTTCGGCTTCGGTTGCCACTTTGGGCTCCTTATCCTTCTTTGCTTCCTTCTTCGAGGCCGCTGCCTTCTTTGTTGGCTTCGGCTCGGCAGATCCACCTATGAACTGGAACGCTCCGACCCCCAACAAGACGAGAGCAAGGGCCGCGAAAATGGTTGTTCGCTTCTTATCCTTGTTCATGATTCCCTACCTTCTCGAATTCGGTTCTTGCGATTTCCTTATCCGTTTTCTCTTTGCGATCCTTGAAGAGATAAGCCTTAAGATCAAGGCTCATTTCCACTTTCATCGGGCCGCCTTCATCTTCGGCATTCACCAATCGGTTCTTGGGTTGAATGTCGCACGCGATCGCCCCGAGGATTTTCGGAAACTGGGTCAAAGAGGCGATGAAGTCATGAATCGCTGTGTAACTTCCCGAACCCTTGACTTCGATCACGAGTTCTTCATAAGCTTCCGGCTTCTTCTTGGCTTTCTTCTTGCCTTCTTTGTCTTCGGTCGTGGGTTCTTTCTTTTTCTCAGCCGGTCGCGGCCGGACGCCGGTGATCAAGAGGCCCTTTTCGCGACCCAAGCGATCCAGCTCGGCCAACAAGGTCGGAATGTATTCCGAAACCGGAACCCCTTTCTCCAAGTGATTCAGTTCTTCTTGGCTTTCGTTGACGAGAACTTGCTTATCGATCAGCTGCTTCTTGAGCTTATCTTCGTCAAGAATCTGCTTCTTCAGATCGTCGCGATTCTTGATGAGATCCGCGCGCTCACCGTTGAGCATATACACGCCACCGACCCCCAAGAGGCCAGAGAGCCCGGCCAGAATAAAGAACATCTTTGCTCTATCCATTAGCTTGCCTCCTTCAGGTTTTGATTCTTTTCGCTAAAGGAACCCTTCTTGGCGCCTGACTTTCCTTCTTCTTCCTTGCCGGTACCGGCTACGGTTGCGATGATCTCGAACTTGATGTAGGTCTTGTCCTGATCCTGTTCACCTTGGGTGTACTTCAAATCCACTCGGCTGAGCTCCTGACAGTTTTTAAGGGCCAGCATCAACTCGGCAACTCCTTCTTGATCAAGGCTCATCCCGATGAAAGCGACGTCGACCTGACCGGTATCCTTTTTGGCCTGACTCTTGACCTGAGTCATCCAAACATTGGGCGGTGTCGTCCGGCTAATGTGAGTTAAGATCGTGCTCCACTTTGAGGTGTATCCCTGGGCTTCTTCCAAAGTGGCAAGTCGTGGCTTCAGGTCACCAAGGAGCTTCTCGTTCTCGGCCAACTCGTTCATCACCGGTTGAATCTGAACCAGTCGGCGCTTGTAACCTGCAGCTTGGCTATTCACTTGTTCGTTCATCAAGTAAAGGGTGCCAACCCCGAAGAGTGACGCGCAGGTCACGCCGACGAAGACGAAGAGTGCCGTCGAGGTCTTGCGCTGGATAACTCGAGCCGCCTCGCGTTGTTCGTGAATCAAGTTAATCAATGGCATATCGCAATCTCCTCAGCCTCAGGCGGCTTTATGGGCCCTCATCGCCAGTCCACTCGCGACCGAGACCTCGGGACCGGTTGCAATCTCTTCGGACAATCCGCTAAACCGCGGGTTATCGAGGATGCAACCTGGATAAACCTTAAGGCCCAAACGGCCGCTCATGTAATCTGCAATTCCCGGTAGCTTTGCGCCGCCACCACTAACGAGCATCCAAGAAAGGTTGCCACCCGCTCCTGCTTCCGTCTGTTGAGACTGATAGAAGTTCAAGGAGCGTCGCATTTCTCGAATGAGCTCGTCGAGTTGAGGTTGCAGCACTCGCAAGGGGGGGTTTTCGGTTGGCTTGGTGTCATCCAACAGAGCTCGGACATCCAGCTGCATCTTGCCTTCTTCTGCATCTTCAAACGTAAGCTTGAAGTAACGCTGGAGAGCATCCGTCAGATTATTGCCCCCTTGATTGATCGTTCGTGTAATCGCAAAATTTCCTTTGTGGATTACACTCACCTGGGTGGTGTAGGCCCCGATATCGATCAGCGCGATCGTGTCGTTTGCGATGTCAATTCCCTGGTTCGCTTCGACGAGTGCACGGAATGCAGCAAACGGCTCAAGGTCAACAGATTCGACTTCGACCCCGGCCATCGTGCACGCCTGCAACCGACTATCCACCAATTGCTTTGGTGCGGCGACGATGAGGACGTCCATTTGGCCGTCTTCCGTATCACCCAGGATTTCGAACTCGATATAGCTGTCTTCGGGGCTATTGGGAACATATCGCCCGGCCTCAAAGCGGATTGACTTGCGCAAGGTCTGCTCGTTCATCTTGGGAATGCGAACATTCCGCATCACGACCGAGGCACCAGCCACCGAGACGTGGGCCGCCGCGTTCTTGAGCCCGGCTCGCTTCAGCAATCCCTTGATCGTCGCAGCCACCGCGGCCACGTCGACCACAGACCCATCTCGCACCGAGTTCGGCGGCGTGAGAGCGCTCAGGGAGGTGTGAACCTTCCAACCTTGGGGCGAGCGATCCAGCATCACGAGCTTGATCGTGTAGTGCCCAATATCCAAACCGATCGAGGGTTTCGACTTCATCTTAAGCGACATCTCCAATTCCTTGTTGGGTGGCAGCCTGGGCCGCCATCCAGTCGTCGATTGCGGTCTTTGTAAATCGCCAGTGGCCCTCGACCTTAAAAGCCGGCAGGGCGCCTTCGTTGGCCATCTTCTCGACCGTCGAGGCGTGCATCCGCAGATAAACGGCCACGTCCCGACTGGTCCAGACGGTCTTCTGCTGAGTCAGCGCGTTGCGCAAAAGGGCCTGGGTCTGTTCCGGACTCAGCAAGAGTTCGATTCGGACCAGATTCCCTGTCGCCGGAGTTCCGGGCCAGATCGCCGTCTCCTCTGGGGCGGTCAAATTCTCTTGAGCTTCAGGTTGGATTTCCACGGGATGAGTTGTTGTCGGGGTCGGGACGGTCGTTCGCTGTGCCGTAGGGACCGTCAGATCAGCCGGAGCCGTGCCGGCTTTTCGGATGGCGTCAACGAGGTTCATGCGGCAACTCCAAGATGCTGTTGGACCACCTCGTGGGCGAGGTAGGCATCGATCAGCTTGACGTTCTGAGCCATTCCCACCATCAGCGCCTGATCGGCCAAGGTGCTGATCATGCGCGGCGAGCCATTGCTCGATTTGTGAATCTGATAAATGGCATCGGGAGTAAACGGATTGCGCTCGCCGATGAAGCCGGCCACCCGCATGCGGTGGAGGATCATCTCGCCGGTATCGACCACGTCGAGGGGCTCGATGGTCGCCCGCACGGCGAGGCGCTGCTCCAGGGCAGGAACCTTGCTCAACTTTTCGCGAAGCTCCTTTTGTCCCAACAGCAGGAGCGTCAGCAAGAACTGGTCGTTCATCTGGCAATTGAGGAGGAGGCGGAGTTCCTCCAAGGTCGCGCTCTGCCGGATCAAGTGGGCTTCGTCGATCATCACGACGACCCGTTCGCCCCGGGTGTAAAAGCCAAGCAGGGCTTCATGGAGCGTCTGGATCAGTTGCTGTCGGGTTTTGCCTTTGATCTCGACGTTCAGCTGAGACAGGATCTCCTGCAACATCTGGACCGGGGAAAGTACCGGGTTCACGACGAGCACGATGCGGAAGCTGCGGGGATCCAGCAACTCCAAAAGCTTGCGGCTGATCGTCGTCTTACCGAGACCGATATCGCCGAAGAGCATCGCTGCTCCCTTGTTCCGCAAGATCGCGTATTGCAGCATCGTCAGCGCATCTTCATGCGCCTTGCTCATGTATAAAAATCTCGGATCCGGTGTCAAGCTGAACGCCGGTTCGGTCAAACCCCAGTAACTCTCGTACATCCGTTACAAACTCCGTAGGTCGATGCCCAGTAGGTTTATCGGGAGGTTCCGGGGGAAACCTCACACTGCGCTCCAGCCTGCCCGACCGGAAGTCTCTTGCCATACACGAGGGTCCTTGGTCCTAGCGCTTTATGCCAGACCACACCGGATCCTGTAGACTTTGGGGTTCTGTTCAGCGTCCTCCGCCACCGCGACTTCAAGCACCTCTGGCTTGGCCAGGCGATCTCCCAACTCGGAGACTCGCTCTACTTCTTGGTGTTTCTCTTCATGGTCAAGCGCCTCGGGGGTAGCGACGCCATGGTCGGGATCGTCGGCGCTCTCCAGGCCCTGCCCTATGTCGTGGTGGGCCCCTTCGCCGGAATGCTGGCCGATCGCCTCGACCGGCGCTTGATCATGGTGATGAGCGACGTGCTCAGCACCGCCATCCTCGGCTTCTTGGCGGTCCTGCTGTTCTTCGATTCGACGCCCCACGTCGCGTGGGTTATGGTCTCAGGCTTTTTGCTGAGCTGCGTCAATTCGGTCTTTGTCCCCGCCAAGTCGGCCGCGCTCCCCAGGCTGATTCCGGCCGAAGATCTTCAGGAAGCCAACGCGCTCAGCATGGCGACCCAAAACTTTGCCCCGCTGATCGGCATCGGCCTCAACTTGGGCGTCCTGAGCACTCTTGAAGCCATCGCCCCCGACTATTTCTTCCTCGTCGCGGTGGTGCTCAACATGGTCACCTTCTGCGTTTCGGCCAGCTATCTTGCCCGTCTGCCCAAGCTGCTGCCCGAACGAGGAGAAGAGGACCACCAACACCCGATCCAAGATCTCAAGGACGGCTTTCGGATGGCCTGGAGCGAGCCCGTCATCCGCACCGCCCTCTGGGCCGGAGCCGGCGTGAGTTTCTGTGTCGCCCCCTTCATGATCATCCATCTCAGGGTCAACGAGGAGTGGTATGGCGGCAAGTTCTGGACCCTCAGCCTCTTCGAGGGCGCGTTCGTGCTCAGCATGGTCATCACGAGCCTTGCCCTTGGCAAGGTGAAGATCTTGCACCCCGGCCGTGCCTACCTCCTCGGGATGACGATCATCGCGATCTTTGTCGCCGCGATGGCCGCCAGCCGCAACATTTGGCTCTATACGCTTTGGAACTTTGTCTGCGGGCTCGGACTGCCTCTGGCCTCGATTCCGATCACCTACTACATCCAGGTGGCCACGCCCGACGCCTTCCGTGGACGCGTGATGAGCCTCTTTGGAATGGTCAGCCAGGCGGTCGCGCCGATCGGAATGTTGATCGGCGGATGGCTCTTGAGCCAAGTGGGGCCAGCCCCCATGTTTCTGTTCATGGGCGGGGGAATGGGCGTGATGTGTCTCTTGCTCTTGGCGAGCCGACCCTTCCTCGCCGCTCGCCAACCCGAACCCGAGTCGAAAACCCCCTAGGGCCAGGGGCCTAAGCAGATGATCCGGTCGCCGTATTGCTCGGCCAATGCCGCCCCGATCGGGTCGACAAACTCTTCCACCCTTTCACCCAGCTCGGGCACCTGCAAGATATGGGTCACGTGGTCCACCGAGGGCCCCAGGACCTCGCCCGTCGTTCCATCAAAGGAGAGCTCCAGCGGCCCCTCATGGCTCTCCGCCAAAACCTCGGCCAGCTCAGCCACGTCGGCCAGAAGCTCCTCCAGACTCGACGCCGAGGAATGCGCAACCTTTAGATTGCCGAATTGATCGGTGTTTTCCCAGTTCAGGGGCATGATCGTGAGTCTATCCCGACGGCCCGGCTCGGTACACTCGTAGATTCAAGAATCAGCATGGCTAATCGCGTAGACGTCACGATCATCGGAGGCGGGCCCGTCGGCCTCTTCGCCAGTTTTTATGCCGGACTCCGGGGCATGAGTGTCCGGATCGTCGACAGTCTGCCCGATCTCGGCGGACAACTCACCGCGCTCTATCCCGAGAAGTACGTCTATGACATGCCCGGTTTTCCGCGCGTCTTGGCCAAGGACCTCGCCCGAGATCTCATCGCCCAAGGGACCCAGTTCAAACCCGAAATCGCCCTCGGAGTGACCGCCGAAACCCTCATCGCAGAAGGCGAAGACGGATACACCATCCAGACCCGAGATGGGCAGAATCTGCCGACCCGCACCGTCATCATCGCAGCCGGAAACGGGAGCTTTAGCCCCACTAAGCTCGGCGTCGAGCGAGAAGAAGCCTTTGCCGAATCGGGTTGCCTTTTCTATGGCGTCCGCGAACGAGCCGTGTTTGCGGGCAAAAAGCTCGTGATCGTCGGAGGCGGGGATAGCGCCTTCGACTGGGCGCTCAGCCTGAGCGAGATCGCCGAATCGATCCACCTCGTCCACCGGCGCGACCAGTTTCGAGCCCACGAAGACACCGTCGAGCGGGTCCGCCAAACCCCCACCCAATTCAAACTTTGGTCGGTTGTCCACGAACTCCGCGGAAACGGCAAGCTGGAGAGCATCCTGCTGGAAAACACCCAAACCAAAGAGCGCGAAGAGCTCCCCGCCGACGCGGTCGTCGTCAATATTGGGTTCAAGTCCTCACTCGGACCGATGAAGGATTGGGGCATGGTGATCGAAAAGAACCAGATCGTGGTGGACCATCAATTCCGCACGAACCTGCCGGGGATCTTCGCCGTGGGGGACGTCTGCGCCTTTGACGGCAAGATCAAGCTGATCGCCACCGGCGTGGGCGAGGCCGCCAGCGCCGTCTGCCAAGCCAAAACCCTGCTCGACCCCAGCGCCAAACTCTTCCCCGGCCACAGCAGCGACCTCGAACTCCCCACCCCGGTCTAAGGCGGGGACAGCGCGCTCCGAATGTCGGTCTGGAAGAAATCGTCCCCGACAAACAGCAGGCTCCGACCTGTAGTTTTGGCCAGCGCGTAGGAAACGCAGTCACCGAAATTGAGATTCGCCGGATGTCGGCCCTTGCCAAACGCCTCGAATGCTCGCCCCGCCACCACCGCCATCTCGGGGGTGAAGTCGACCAGCTCGATCCCGAAGTCCGACAATTTTTGCCCTAAAATCTCACCCGTTTGCGGGCCGAAGTACTTGACCAAAACCATGTGGGCTTCCAGGTAGCTCGGCGCAGCCATGATCGGCGCGGCTTCCAGCAAAATTCGACCGATCTGATCGGCGAGCGGCTCTTCGAGCAAGACCGCAACCAGCGCTGAGGTGTCAACGACCATCAGTCCTCATAGAGGGCGTCGAATTCTTGCTTCGGGATCTGCTTTCCACGCGCATCAGGCGGGAGCTGAGGCCAAACGTTTTGCTCCAGATCTTGGCGAATCGCTTGCCAGCGCTCTTCGGTTGAGGGCAAGTCCATGCGCTTCCGCCGTTCTTCTAGGGCTTTTCTTATCGCCTCGGTCTTCGTTTCGCCCGTCGCCCGCGCGATCTCGGCAGCCAGCCGCTCGACCTCCGAGTTCTTGATGTTTAGCGCCATGGTACCATTTTAACGTTTTCTACCCTCCAAAGGTTTCAAGGCACAAACGCTAGGTCACAGACTCAACCGAGCTTTGTCCCTACCCCCGGATCATGGCGAGGAGTTCTTCGGTTTTGTCTTGCATCAGCTGGGCGTTCCCGCGGCTTTCGACGTTGAGGCGGATCACCGGTTCGGTGTTGCTGCCTCGCAGGTTAAAGCGCCAGTCGGCGTAGTCGATGCTCAGCCCGTCGATTTTGTCGATGGCGCCACCCGCGCCATAGGCCGCCTCGACCTTGGCCAAAACCTCCGGAACGCTTTCCACTGTCGAATTGATCTCGCCACTGCAAGGATAGTTGGCCATCATCTCGCCGACTAGCTCGCCGAGCGAGAGGCCCGACTTGCTCAGCAGGTCGCAGATCATCATCAGCGGGATCATGCCGCTGTCGCAATACCAGTGCCCCTTAAAGTAGTGGTGGGCGCTCATCTCCCCGCCGTAGGTCGCCTGCTCCGCGCGCATCTTCTCCTTGATGAAGGCATGGCCGCTCTTGCAGACGACGGCTCGTCCGCCAAGCCGGCCCACGACATCGAGCGTGTTCCAAGTGAGTCGCGGGTCGTAGATGATGGTCTGGTTGGGGTCGACCGTCAGCAGGGCCTGGGCCAAAACTCCGACGATGTAATACCCCTCGATAAAGTTGCCTTCGGCATCGAGGAAAAAGCAGCGGTCATAGTCGCCATCCCACGCGACGCCTAGGTCATAGCCCCCGGCGCGGAGCTTTTCTTCGCTGCGGGCGCGGGCCTCGGGCAGGATCGGGTTGGGAACCCCATGCGGAAAAGTGCCATCCGGTTCGAAGAGCATCTTTTCGACCTGGAGCGGCAGGTGCGGCATTAGCTTTTCCATCGCGATCCCGGCCGCGCCGTTGCCCACGTCGGCCAAAACGCGAAGGGGCTTCAGGTTTGCCACATCGGCAAATTGGAGAAGGTGCTGGACGAAATCGTCGTAACAATCCTGCTGCCGAACGCTGCCGGTGCGCCCTGCAGCGGGGCCGAAGTCTTGCTCGGCGGTACGCCGCTCGATATCGAAGAGGCCGGTGTCGCCGCTGATGGGGCGACTCTCGCTGCGGACCATCTTCATGCCGTTGTATTGCGGCGGATTGTGGCTGGCGGTAATCATCACGCCGCCGTCATAACCATAGTGCGCGGTGGCAAAGTACACCATCTCGGTGCCGACCATGCCCAGATCGATCACGTCGCTGCCGCCCTCGGTCAGTCCCCGGCTGAGGGCCTCGGCGAGCTCGGGTCCGCTCAGGCGGATGTCGTAGCCGATGCAGACGGTCTTGGGCTGAACTTCCGCCGCGTACGCGCGCCCGATCCGGTAAGCGATTTCGGGGTTGAGCTCGGTGGGGACGACGCCGCGCACGTCGTACGCCTTAAAGCAGGGGAGGAACTTGCCCATCTCACCTGCGTTTTTACCCGGATTGGGCCTTGAGATTCGGGGGTGCGGCAGCCTTGTCGCACCCCCGGGAATCTTGGTTCTAACCGCCGATCTCGGGGCTGACCGCCGAGGTTGTCCCCAGCAGCGCACCCGTGGCGATTGCGATGATGACCAGCACGATCGTCACCGCGATGAAGGCAAGAGCCCATGTTCGCCAGACCCGCTGACAAGCGAGGCAGTCATCCACGGTCGCAAAGCGGCCACTTTCCCAGGCCCACTTGTTCCCGTTGAGGCCGGTGTAGATCGCGCCGCCGAGCTGCAAGAAGAATCCGACAATGGGAACAAAGCCCGCAACGAGCAGCAGCAGAAGGATCGGCTTCCGGTGGTTCAGGCCCCAAATCCAGCTGAACCAAAAAGCGCCCCAGTTGAATCCCGCCGGCATCACTTGGTTGCCCATCATCGGGCCGCGCGGATAATTGGAGGGTTGCTGACCCCACGAGGCCGGAGCGGCACCGGGACCATTTGCAGGGGCATCCGCCGAAGGAGCCGAGTATCCCGGAGCGTAGCCGGGATTCGAAGCCGCCGGGGCCGCAAATCCGAGGGCCGGTACCATCGATGCCGGGATCGGATTCCCGCCAAGCTCGGGGGCCAACATGGTGTTTGGCTGAACGCGGCCTTGGTTTTTCCAGTCCAGCAAGGTCGCGACATCTGCCGGCCCATACTGGTTTCCATCCGGCCCAATCACAAAGTATTTTTCCATGGCGAGAGTTCTACTTTACTCCGACGAACCGAACCAAACATTCGGCGCAGAAAGCCCCTAGCTTTTTGTCCCGCCGCCAGCCAGGAGTCCAAAGACGGCTAGGGCAGCGAAGATCAAGCCGAGGACCACGAACCCAATCGCCCACCGGGTCCACTTCTTCTGGCACGCGCGACAGTCTTCAGTGGTGGCAAATCGTCCGCTTTCCCATGCCCAGCGGTTGCCCTTGATCCCTGCATAGATCATCCCTCCGAGCTGCAAAAACGGACCCGCGAAGGGTACGAACCCAGCCGGAATCAGGAGCAGCAGGATCGGCTTCTTGTGAAAGCAACCCCACAGCCAGCCGAAGAAGAAAGCGCCAAAGTTGAATCCGCGCGGGGCCTCGCCCTGAATCGCCTCAAACCGAGGATAGTTGGATTGAAGCGCGCCCGGGTGCGCGGGGATCGTCGGCTCCTCGCCCCAGGCTGGGTTCGAGGCGATCGAAGCCGGATGACTCGCCGGCATCGCATGCGCCGGAACCCCACTCCCGGCGAATCCCAAAGCGGGCAGAGTCCCCGCGACGAGCTTCTGTCCATTCGTCGTGGATTCCAAAACGGTATCAGGCCAAAGCCGCTCTTCCTGCTTCCATTGCAGCAAAATCCCTAAATCGGCGGGCCCGTATTTTTGCCCGTCTGTCCCCAAAACATAAAAGGTCTGCATCGTGGATTGAACCTTCCCTTCTAGCTTCTTCCACATCAATCGCCAAAAATCGTTAAGATTCAGGCCGCCCGGAGAGATACAATTCAGGGAGCAATGGCCATTTCCACGCAGGCTCATCTTCGGGTCCCCTTTTTGGACCTCGTGGCCCAATACAACGACGTCAAGCCCGAACTCGATGCAATCATCGCCGAGATCTTTGCCACCGGTGCCTATGTCTTGGGCAAACACAACTCTTGGCTAGAAGAAAACGTGGCCGCTCTGCACGGGGTGGATCATGCCATCGCGGTGAATAGCGGAACCGACGCGCTTCGCATCGCGATGCAAGCCTGCGGCCTCGGATGCGGCGACGAAGTCATTACCACCGCGTTCACCTTTGTCGCCACCATCGAAACCGCGATCCAGCTTGGGGTCAAGCCCGTTTTCGTCGATATCGAGCCGGTGGCCTTCCAGATCGACGTCAGCAAGATCGAGGCCGCCATCACCCCGAACACCAAGGCCATCCTGCCAATTCACCTCTTTGGTCAGATGTGCGAGATGGAGAAGATCCACGCCATCGCCAAGAAGCACAACCTGATGGTCCTCGAAGATTCGGCCCAGGCCATCCTCAGCCAGCGAGAGGGCGTCTATGCCGGCAACGGAAGCATCGCCAGCGGCATCAGCTTCTATGTCACCAAAAACCTGGGCGCTGCCGGGGATGGAGGCATGATCCTCACTAATGACCCCGAAGTCGCCCGCCGGTCCAAGTCTCTGCGGGTCCACGGCATGGGTCGTGAACGCTATTACTACGACGAGATCGGCTACACCAGCCGGCTCAGCGAGATCCAAGCCGCGGTGCTCCGGGTCAAGCTCGGCAAGCTCCAACAATGGACCGAGCGACGCCAGCAGATTGCCGACCGCTACAACGAGGCCTTTGCCAAGAGTCACGTCACTCCCCCGGTCACCCTCCCAGGCAACAACCACACCTGGCACCAGTACACCGTCCGGACCGACCGCCGAGACCACCTGCAAGCCCACTTGCAGGAGCGGAACATCGACTCGATGATCTACTACCCGGTGCCTCTCCACTACCACGAGCCCTATCGCTTCTTGGGATGTGAACCCGGCCAATTGCCCGAAACGGAACGAGCGTGTCTTGAGGTCCTGAGTCTGCCCGTGCACCAACACATGACCGATGCCCAGGTGGATGCTGTGATCGCTGCCGTCAAGGCGTTTTGATTCGTCTCTAGAGTCGGAGCAGTCATGGCGATCACCTACCTGCATGCCCGACCGGGACTGAGCTGGGACGCATGGATCGAATCTCACGCGGGCCGGGCTGAGCGGCTTTATGCCGATCTGAGCCACCCCGAGTCGCTGGCCCGGGTGTCGCGGTTCCAAGTTCTGCACCGAGTATCCGAGCACTTTGTGGGGGTGCTCGATCCGATCCGGCATCCGCTGGGTCTGGTCGAGGCGCTGGCCGAAGCGCTCCGGCAAGTGGAGGGAGACGCGGTGATTTTGGGGCCTCAATATCGGGGACAACCCGTCGGTCGGCAGCTGCTCTCTGCTGTCCTTTCCGTCTTGCGCCCCGATCGGATCCTCGTGCCCGAGGGCCCGGCCGACTTTGACCTCTGGCCGATCGGGCCCGAGACGGTCGAGCTCCCTGCGGCCTTTCCCGAGATCGTCCAAGTCGCCCAACGACGGGCTCGTTGGCTTGAATTGATCGATACCGGCGAAGATCATGAGCTCCCCCTCGACACGTTGACTGTGATCGGTAGTCGCCTGGGTTCGGGGCACCGCTTGCCGGTCGCTGGCCTCCACGGATTAGCCCCGGGAGCGCAGTGGGTCGAGCTCTGCACGGGGGTCGCTTTGGTGGTCAGCCGCGAACCGGTCGACGATGCCGCAGTGGGCCAGATCCTCGACCACCTGGGCGCATCCCGCCTCAACGTGGTCGACCCGATGGCCTATTCGGGGTTGATCTGCAGCCTCACCCGGGCGAGCGGAGAAGATTTCGCCCTCGGGATGATCGAAGAGATCGACTTCCGCCGGGGCATCGTGCGGGTCCGGGCCAAGGCCCCCGCCCCCGCCCCGGTCAAGTTTCTCAAGATTGGCCTTTTCCGGATCGATTCCAGTGGTCGCGAGCTTGGACCCGTTACAGCTTGGGCGGTCTAGGGTAGCTTGAAGGCCGAAGATGAGGCTTTATCTGGTGCGCCACGGGCAGACGGCTTGGAACTTGGAGGGTCGGGCCCAGGGCCATACCGACATTCCGCTCGACGCAACCGGACTCGCCCAAGCCGCCGCCGTGGCCCATGCCATGCGAGGCCTAGCCCTCGACAAGGTCTGGTCGAGCGACCTCGCGCGCGCCTCACAAACGGGCTCGGCGATTGCCGAGGCATGCGGTTGCCCCCTGCTCACTGCGAAGGAGTTCCGGGAGCGCTCATTTGGGTCGATGGAGGGCACGCCGTATCTGGACCTCCGGCGCGCTGCCGAAGAAGAAGCCGAGGTCCAAGAGACGAGTTCGCTCCAGGTTCGCATCGGCGGCGGCGAATCGGTGGAAGACGTTTGGGACCGCGTGGCCGAGCGGCTCTGGGAGATCGAATCGGCCCACCACGATCTTTGCCTCGTCAGCCACGGCGGCACCTGCGCGGTAGTGGTTGCCCAGCTCTTGCGTGGGAGCCTGGAGACCGTTCGAGCCTTCAAGTTCGGCAACGCCAGCCTCACCGAACTCCAGCGCCACCCCGACGGGCATTGGACCCTCTTGCGATACAACGACACCTCACACCTCGCGGCTCCGAGCGCTCCCATGATCGACCTCAACCACGGAGTCAAGAGTTGAAGAAGGTTCGCAGCATCTGCCTAGCGACTTGTCGAGGGGCGTTCCGCCGCTCCGGGGCAGAGGTCCGGGCCGATCAGGACCCGGACCGAGGGCATGGCAGTGGGCCGGAGCGGCGGCGAGCAAAATGACCAAAGGCCGCAAGTTAGGATGGATCCTCGCCAGCGTGGCCCTCTACAATCTGGCATTTCCTCCCTTCAACCTCGGGTGGCTCGTCTTCGTCGCCCTCGTCCCCTGGTTGATCGTGCTCAAGGACTGCGCCCCCCGCGAGGCGTGGCGATGGAGCCTACTCTGGGGGGCACTCTGGTGGTGGGCCCAGATGAACTGGCTCCTTCCCTTCGTCGGAAAGTGGACTGGCTCGTACCTCTTGGCCGCCGTCCCCCTCCTTTTGGTCCCCCTGGTCGTGGGTTGGTTCTTTGGGGTCGTCGGAGTTGGAATGCAGCGGCTTCTCGCTCAGGGTCGAATCTGGGCAATCCCCCTGCTCTGGGGTGGCATCGAATGGCTCCGCAGTGAGATCCCGATCCTCGGCTTTCCGTGGGGGCAGCTCGCGACCCCACTGTGGACCACGCCCTGGGTCATCCAGCTCGCCGCCTTCGGACAGATCTTCCTCGTCTCCGCCTGGGTGGCGACCGCCAATGTCGTGGCGTACGAAGCCTTTTTTGGTGAGGGACGCCGCCGGCTGACACCGCTTCTCGCCGCTCTCGCCGTCGGGTTTGCCGCCTCCATTGCCCGTTACAATGCCCCGATCGTCGGTGACCGCACCGTGGTGTCGATCGGTCAGTTAGGAGTCGACATGGCCTTCGGCGATCCGGGCACCCTCCGGGCTCAGGCAGAAAACTCGAGCCAGGAGATCCTGACCGTGGCCGGCATCCAGCAAAGCCAACTCTTGATCCTTCCCGAAGCCGTCACAGAGTCCGTCGCCCCTCTTACTGAACCGATCCCCGTTCCCGTGCTGTATGGCGTTGCCCGCCGGACCCCGCAGGGCTCGTTTCAAAGCACGGCCTACGACGACGGGTCGGGGCCGCGTTTCGTCGACAAAACCCGCCTCGTGATCTTTGGCGAGTACGTCCCCTTCCGGGATGCCCTCCCCTTCTTGGACAGCTTCAACCTGCCATCGGGCGATCTGAGAGCCGGGGACAAGGTGGAATCGCTCAATACCGCCATCGGAAAGGTCGGACCTCTGATCTGCTTCGAAGGGCTCTTCAGCTCGGTTGCCCACTCCCACGCCACCCAGGGTTCTCGGCTATTGGCCTATCAGGCCATTGACGACTGGTACACCGGGACCAGCGCCATCGAGCAGCTCAAGGTCGCCGCGATCTGGCGTGCGGTCGAAAATCAACTCCCCGTCGCTCGGTCGGCCAGCCGGGGGTACTCGCTCGCCGTCGATGCCCGAGGCAATGTCATGACCCAGTTGCCATTCGGTCCTCAGAGAGCGGCGCGGGTTGAATTTGCGCTTCCCAGAACCGCTGATGCCCTTCCCGGTCGAAACTGGTGCGGCCCCCTCCTCCTCGCGGCCGGAGTGCTTGCGCTCTTTGCGATCAAGAAAAAAGGCGAGTCCGCTGGCTAAGCGAACTCGCCTTGGCTCGCGTCGCGACCTTATCGGCGCCGACGAGTCGGCGTCTTGGGCGCGGTTGCGGGCTGAGCCGGCTTCACAGCATTGATTTGAAGTGCGTCGTTGATGTTGGCCGTGATTAGGAACTTACCATCCGCGGTGAAGCAAACCGGCGCTCCGACGCTGCTCTGATCTGCAAGCGTCACGACCGACTTAAAGGACTTCAGGTCCCAGACCCGCACAGTTCGGTCGCTGCTGCTGCTGGCCACATAAGCTCCGTTCGGGGCCAAAGCGACCCGCATGACCCAATCTTCGTGGCCCTTGAGGCTGGCCATTCGAGATCGCTTGGTCAGGTCCCAAACGGCCACGGCGTTGTCTCGCCCTCCGGTCGCGGCCCGAGTTCCGGCCGGATTGAGGGCAAAGTCTGCGGTGCCAAGACCGCCATGGCCCTCCACCTTGTTCGCCGCCCATCCGCTGCGATTATAGATTTGCAAGCCGGCCCCCAGCGTGGCGGCATAGAAAGCGCTGGATTTGGGGTTATAGGTTCCGGCTGCAACGTTGTGCCCATCGCCCGGGATCTTGCGGACCGGCTTGGCCGTGGACACGTCCCAGATGATGATAAAGTCATCCCGCCCGGTACTAGCGAGTTGCTTGCCGTCGGGGCTGAAGCTGAGGCTGACGATGCCCCGAGTGTGGGCATTGGCTCGTGGGAATTCTTTAACTTTCTTGCCCGTTTTGACATCCCAGAGGAAGATACGCGCCGATTCGTCCCCGGTCGCGAGCGTCGTACCCGCCGCATTGAAGGCCAGACCAAACACTGGCTGGGGATGGCCCGTAAAGGTCCGCAGGGTCGCCCCGGTCGCGGCATCCATCAGTCGCACCGAATTATCCTCGAGCGATGCCACAAACTGGGAAGCCGAACGCGGAGCCACGTTGAGCACCTTGACATCTACGACTCGGGTCTTTGTTACAGAAAATCCACTCTGACCAAGGATCAAGGCGGGAACGAGAGCTGTCAGCATTTTTCTGAGTAATTCTCCTTTTTCCTAAGACGCCCCAGGATCGGACGGGGTATCGGACGACAGGTCAAAAAGTCCCCCCGCCGATTCTGCCGTGGGCGGAGGCGCGATTCCCAAATGGCCATAGGCCATGCGGCCAACGACTCGCCCACGTGGGGTGCGTTGCAAGAAGCCGAGCTGCATCAGATACGGCTCCACCACATCTTCGATGGTTCCGACATCTTCTCCAGTGATCGCGGCCAACGTATCGAGTCCCACCGGCCCGCCACCAAAGCGCTCGATCATCAGCCGAAGCAACAGGCGGTCAATTCGGTCAAGCCCCACCGCATCGACTTCGAGAGTCGCCAGAGCGCGATCCGCCGCTGACGCCGTGATCACCGTCGCACCATCGATCTGGGCAAAGTCTCGAACTCGGCGCAAGAGTCGATTCGCGATTCGTGGTGTCCCCCGCGACCGGCGCGCGATCTCACCGGCCCCGGTCGGGTCGATGGCGTAACCCAAAATCCCCGCCGACCGACTCACGATCTCGGTGAGCGCTTCGGGCTCGTAATAAGCAAAGTGCTCGTCGATCCCAAATCGGTCTCGAAGGGGTCCGGTGAGCAATCCTTTTCGGGTGGTCGCGCCGACGACCGTGAAGTGGGGGAGATCCAGGCGGATACTCCGGGCAGCCGGCCCTTTTCCGATCATGAGGTCCACCTTTCGGTCCTCCATCGCCGGATAGAGCACCTCCTCGACCAGTCGGTTCAGCCGGTGGATCTCGTCGATAAACAAGACCGAGCCTGGCTCCAGATTGGTCAGGATTCCCACCAAGTCCCCCGCGCGCTCGATCGCCGGTCCACTCGTGACATGGATCGTGCTGCCCATCTCGCTGGCGATGATATGGGCCAGCGTGGTCTTGCCGAGTCCGGGAGGGCCATAGAGCAAGACGTGATCCAGTGCCTCGCTCCGTTGCTGAGCGGCTTGGATGTAGATTTGGAGCTTCGATTTGAGCTTTTCTTGTCCGATGAATTCGCCCAGTCGCCGCGGACGCAGGCTGAGATCAAACGATCCATCCTCGGGCCAGGCGTTGGCTTGCAACATCGGATTACTCATGTCGGTCAAGTTCTATTGTAGACGGATGACGGGTTATTTTTGGAGCAACCGGAGGGCCGCCACGATCTGCTCTTGTGGGGTTTGCTCGGTATCGATCTGGGCGCTGACCTCCTCCGCTTCGGCTCGGCGGTACCCAAGGCCTGTGAGGGCCTCGACCAGATCACGCTGAGCCGGACTCAGCCGCGGGTTAACCTTGGCCGACGAGGTGGCCCCCACCGGCAGATCGACCACCACCCCAAACTGCGCAACCTTGTCGCGAAGTTCGACGATCAGGCGTTCGGCCAGTCTCGGCCCGACTCCGGTTGCGCCGCACAGAGTTTTGGCATCACCCGAAATCAGCGCCGGAATCACGGTTCCGCTCCCAAGGTCGCTCAGGATCGCGAGCGAGGTCTTGGGACCGCATCCCTTGACATCGGTCAAAAGGTCAAAAAGCGCCCGAGCTTGCCGATCGGGGAACCCATAGAGGAACTGCCCATCCTCTCGGATCACGTGCCGGATCGGGAGCGCCACCTCTTGTCCCTCGGCCGGAAGCTGCCCCACCATCGTGGCCGGGACCTGGACTTCGTAGCCGACCCCGCCGGCCTCGACGATGATCCGGCTGGCCTGGACCTCAAGGAGCGTCCCGCGCAAGTGGGCGATCATGCGAAAGAGGTTACCGCTGGATCAAGGGATAGGACTCGGGGGCAGCGAGGCCGCGAACTCCTGAATCGTGACCGCGTCGTGGGGCGCTTGGTCGATGGTGTGAAAATCGATCCCCCCAATCTGGGTCATTACCAGGTATTCCCCCAGCGAGTGGTCGAGAGCTAAGAAACCCAGTTGCATCACGATTGGCATACTGGTGTCCGGGGGGACGGCGACGTAAAGATCGATATCCACCCGACCCTCGTGTTCACCGGCTACCACAACACGGGTCGCGGCAAGATCAACTTCGGTGTCACCCATCCGGATCCCGCCTTGGGGTTGGTGGGGCTGCCGAAAAGCCACCACCTTGATCCCCGGGATTGCTGGTGCGGACTGAACCGCCTCGATCACTTTGGGGATGTACTCTGAGATCCCTCCCGCCCCGATCTCAAATTCAGTCGGATCCCCGAGGAGTACTCCGAGAGACAATTCCTTGAACGACTTATTGAATCGAGGCAAAATTTCCCGCTCGACAAAAGCCGCATCCCCGGCTCGGATGAGGTCCACGTTTGCTGAGACCCACTGCCAAAAATCCGCCGGCTGCTGGCCACCGAACAAACGCTTGAGAAAACCCATATAGGCCTATACGCGGAACCCGGTCCAACTGCCTCAACAGCTCTGCATCACGAAGAAGACCCGCGAGAAGTCATTCTTTGCTAAGTCGTCCTCATGAACGAAAACATAGAGCATCCCTACATCACCCCAAAGAATTCCGACCGTGTCATCGGAATCAATCTGAACCAGCAGGTGCCACTTGTCCAACCCCTGGAACTCCGTAGAGTCTTGGTACTCATAGCGAATCCCCCGTCGCTGGCACTCCGCTTCGACTTCAAAGTCATCCGCTTGAACCGGGCTGGGAAACCCTCCGATCTGATGCTCAGCCCCGTCCGCCGAAGCAGCAATCCTCAAGTCCGAGACCAAGTCCCCCTCGGCGTCAGTCAGCTCGGGAAACCCATCCCTCTCAGAACTCGGCCAAGTCAGAAAGGACTCAAACCGAACGAGGTGTGGGCCGGTCCCCACTCGAGACGGCGGGCCTGCTACGAACTCGGCCCCGGGAGAACTGAAGAGAACTTTCATCATTCCTTCCTCCCATAACTCGTCCTTATCCACAAAGAATTGGAGCATCCCCTCGCCAGGAAGCCAATCGAACCGGTGGGCGGCCGCGACCTCACCGAGATCGATGCTGAGCAAGAGGTCCAACGGAAGGCCCTCCTTAGTGGGCCAAACCTCCCCTACGGGAATCTGTGGCGACGGAAAGAATGCGGAACGCCCCTCCCCTCCGAGCTTGATCCGAACCCCAGGGCGGCCCAATGGATCAAGGAGGGCGCGAACATCACGCACTGGTCCGGGCTCGGGTTTCGGCTCAAATCTCTGCCGAAACCGGTTCATTGCCTCTCGGAAGTAGGACATCGTGACTGTTCTACTGTCCAGGGGTGAAGGCCCGTTTCGGAATCTCGAGCTTCACCGAAGTCTTTCCGTGCGTGGCCGTGACCGTCACGGGCGGGTGAGCTTGCACACTCCAGGTCCAACCTTTTTGCGTGACCGGAACAGACTTACCGCCAGCGGTCGCGCTCAGCTTGGTGCCGGGCATGGCCTCGCCGCTCAAGACCCCTTTGGCCGAAGACGTCCACGCGACAAACGGACGCCGGGCACTTAGCGCCTTCAAGAACTCAACCTGAGCGGCCAGATCCGCCCCCGAGAGCGGCGCATTGGCGTTCAGGTCGGCCATCTTCTTGACCATCTTCTGAAGTTCGGCCTCCGTGTATCCGGTTGCAAACTGGGGTCCAAACATCTCGCCCATATCGCCATGGCAATTAGCGCAATGTTGACTAAAGTAGTGGAGCGGAGCCCGACTCAGCGGTTCGCCAGGCTTGGGACCAGTTGGGGCCTTCGCCGGTCCGTTGGCCATCACCGAACAACCCAGCAGAGCTAGCGCGATGGCGAGATACGATAGATGGAATGGGTTTGATCGCATGAGAAAAGCACGCTCCCGTCCGGAGCCTCCACACAGTCCACCGGCCGACCGAGGACCTGATTCTCGGGACCCAGGAGCACAACGATAGCGAGGGATCCGTAGGGCCGGCCGCTCACTTTATCAAACAAAACACGCTCGACCCGGTAGCCGACCCGAACTGAGCTGTTCCACGAGCCATGAGCAGCGCAAAAGGCATCGCCGATGTGCTCCCGGCCAAAGGCATTGTTCGCGCCGAGAAAGGTGAATCCATTCATCGCCCAGTGGGAACCAAAGTTCCAGGCCGGAGGCTCGGTTTTGGCCCCCAGTTCGACGATGTCCGGGCGGTTCATGAATTCATAGCGCGGAACGCGGTTCCCGGTAATGAAGGGGTGACCATAGAAGGCGCCTTCGCGATAGTGGTTGAACTCGTCCGGAGGATTGAGGTCGGTGAAGGGCTGGCCTTTCTCTTGAGATTCCCCCAGCTTGGCACCCCAGTTGTCGCTTCCGTGGTCCATACCCCAGACCTCTTGGGTCCCGGGTCTCAGGCGGAGCTTCTCGGTGTTCCGGATCCCCGTGCTCCAGACCTTGCCATCGCCCCCGGCTTTCGGAAAGCGCCAAACTTTTTGGCGGTTGGAATCCGACTCGTCGTTGATGTTGCCTCCATCCCCGATGCTGGTGAAAATCGCATCCTGAGTCACGAGGACGGGTCGCCACCAATGCCCACCACCAAAGGCTCCCAGCTTTTCCCGATCGAGCACGATCTCCTCTTCGTCGGCGACTCCGTCCCCGCTGGTATCGCGGGCTCGGCGGATTTCATAGGTGGTCGAGTAGTACAGCCATCCGTCCGCCCAGTGCATCCCGTGAACGCTTTTCTTGCCGGTCAAGAGGATCCCGAGCTCGTTGAACTGCTTTCCGTCCCAGGTCATCACCAAGATGTCGCCGATCGTCGGGCGGCTTAGATAGAGTCGGCCCTTGTCGTCGAACTCCATAAACCGGGCATTTTTCAGGTCCGCCGCAACCCGGGTGACCTGATAACCCGGTCGAACCCACATCTCAGGAAGTCCCTCGGCGCGGGCACCCGCCCGCCCAAGCTGATGAAACTTGGCCCCGGTCAGATCGAACTGGCCCTGGGCGAGACTCGCGCCCGCTAGACTCAGTCCAAAACAAATCCACCCCGCCCTCAGTCCAACTCCCAGATCGAGCATCACGACTAGTATTCTGCGGCGCGCGTCCGTGTTCCTGCTCAGCCCCAAATGAGGAATTTTGAACCCAAAAGCGCAATTTTCAAAAATTGTTGCAACAAAGGTGGATCCCCATGCATTCGGTTGGCATGCGAATCAACAAGAAACTCCTCGCAACCATCGCCATCCCGGTTCTCATCGGAGGATGGGCCCTCTTCCGACCCGAACTGATCTTTGTCAACAAGACCGTCGATGAGAAACTCCCCGTCAGTGCCGCCTCGACCCAAACCCTTAGTCAACTGGCCGTCGGCAGCTTTACCAGCCAAGCCCACGAGACCAAAGGGACCGCTGAGATCGTCCGAATCGGGGACAAGACTTACCTCCAACTCAAGAACTTTTCGACCAGCAACGGCCCCGACGTCCGGGTCTATCTGACCAGCGGCGGGAACCCCGGCAAAGAGAGCCTGAGCCTCGGCAGCCTGAAGGGCAACATCGGAACCCAAAACTACGAACTGCCCAAGACTTATGACCCCACGACCCATCAAGCGGTCAGCATCTGGTGCGAAAGATTCGCCGTCGGGTTCGGACTCGCCGCCCTCAAGCAATCCGATCAAGCCCAGTCGATGGCCAGCCCCTCGGTGCAGTCGGTCAGCTACTCGGCCAGTCTCGTCAGCAAGACCGAAGTGACTTTCGGCAAGACGGCCGGGGACTCCCGATTCAAGGGGAGTGCCGCCCTTCTCGAAGAGAACGGTAAACGCTGGGCCGAGGTCCGGTTCGACAAGTTCGCCGCCGGGCACGAGCTTCGATTGGTGAAGAAAGAGACGCTCGCCGCGGGAGAGTTTCCCAAAGTCGACTTTGTCCCCCTGACCGCTCCCAAAAAGGATGGATCCCGCCAGGTCAGCCGCACGCCGCTAGACAAAAAGATCGACCTGTGGCTCTACCGCAGCATTGGCATCCTCGACTCCAAGACCAAGAAAGTCGTCGGCTGGATCCACCTGCGATCCGAGCAAGAGAACAAGAAGTCGAGCTCGATCCTCACCCTCGTTTGACCCCTCACCACTCCAATTTCAAAAACCAACACAACACAACACAAAGGAACAACAACACCATGAAAATCACTCCTCTCTTCGCAACTCTCGCCCTCGCTTCGACCACCGCGTTCAGCTTTGCTAACGCCAACGTCGGGGGCATCGACCATCACAACTCCGCCATCGCCATGGAGCAAAAGGCTCCGATGTCTGCGGCCATGAAGACCGACATGTTCACCGGCATCGAGGTCAAGAAGGGGGCGGTGGAGTTCTACCAAAAGGATGGAAAGAATCGACTCCGAGTCACCTCGGGATTCGAGATTCCGACCAGCCCGGCTCCGCACTGGCAGATCGTGGATAAGCAAGGCAACGTCTTCTTGCTCAACCAGTTCCGACTCGCCGGAGACAAGACCAACCTCGACATCGTCTTGCCCAGCTACATCAAGTCGATTTCCAAGGTCCAAGTTTGGTGCTCGTTCGCAGAGGTCGTCCTCGGCGAGGCCCGCTTCAGCAAGGCGGTTGAGCTGAAGTAACATTCGCTGGGTCACAAGGCACCAGGCAGGGAGGCGCCGTTCGCCCCCTGCCCCTTCTTTGCTTCACCAACAATGATTTTCCAACGCCGACAATCCGCCCCCCGCGAAAGGGTCGCAGATGTGCTGGAACGGGAACTCGAAGTGCTGCTGAGAGTGGCAAAACGCCTGACACTCAACGATACGATCGCGGAGGACATCGTGAGTCAAACAGTCCTGATTGCATTTCAAAAGTGGGACACCTTTGATGGGGGCTACCCCCGGAGTTGGTTGATCCAAATCTTGAGAAATGAATGGTTGCAGCTTGTCCGCAAGCGCAACCTTCGACAGGAGATTGTGATCGACGCGGTAACCGAGCCGGTGGAAGAGATGTTCTGGAAAGAAGTCGATTCCAAACTCGAGAACCAGCAGATCCAATCGGCCATCGACAATCTGCCCGATGACTACCGAATTGCTATCACCCTCTGCGACGTTGAGCAGATGAGCTACGAAGAAGCGTCTAAAGCGTTAGAGATACCGCTGGGGACGTTTCAGAGCCGCCTCTTCCGCGCCCGCAAGATCCTACGCACCCGACTCGTCGCCCACCAACCCTAACCCACCCACCATGTTTCACGATCCAAACTCCGAAGGCCCACCCTGCAAGAACCTGGAAGGGCTCCTCCAACAAATGGCCGATGGCCGCCTGCGAGGCATCAAGAAGTGGTACATCGCCGCTCATGCCGCTCGCTGCAGCCACTGCGGAAACTTTCTCCAGCGGCTCCAGCTCACCCTGAAGGCCGCGACTGCCAAACCAACGACCAACCAAGATTCTCTGGAGCGGCTGCGCGCCCAGATCCAAGAATTAGAGGCTAAGGGATAAATCAAAAAAACCTCTCCTGAATTGGAGGGGTTTATAAAAAAATATGCCGAGCAGAGGGAGAGGACAAATGCTGCTCGGCCGATATTCTTTTGCTGTCTCAGGCATTTTGCGGACGCTCAGCCTTACTTTGATTCTTTACATAGCTATATTGTCGTACCGGCTGTCAAATGTGACAACAGGAAAAACAATGATCGAAAAAAGTGCCGAAGGTATCCTAGCCAGCTAGTGAAAGCTCGGTCTGGATTCCCTTGGTGGCCGGTGATCCTGCTGGTGGCAGGGGCGCTACTCTTTTGGGTTTGGCCGGCGGTCGCCCCGGTCAAGTCAGCGCAAATCGAATTCACGCGCTGAGGCAAAAAAATCGCCCGGCGAGAAGGAGAGGACAAAACCCGCCGGGCATGCTTGTTGCTTCGCTTTTGCTCTGAGCCGCTTCTCGTTCGAGCGACACTACTTTTGCGGCTTGCTTGGCTGGGCCAAGTCTCCGCTCTGTTACTCATGTCGGGGACAGCGCCACATCTCTTTATCCCTTCCTAGTAATTTTTCACGGCAAACTTGATTAGGTTTTGGGGTCGACAGGTCAGAAATGAAGAGGCCCCGGGCGGGAAGGAGAGGACAAAACCGCCGGGGCCAGGAGTCGTACCGGGAAGAAAAACCAGTATCCTCGCGGGGGAACCTGAGTTCCATGGCTATATCTGCACCAGAGCCGGTATTTGTGACACCTCGCATGAAACGATCTCAAACCGGCAGGGTTCGCCGAACAGCCCAGTCCTAACCCAGATCTCACGCCGTACAGGCAAGCGTCGCCGCTAGGCCGCCTTTCGTCGGCGAGAAGAGAGCAGCTTGCTGTGGTCCCGATACTTGTTGACCGTTCGGCGAGCGACCTGCACGCCCTGGCTGGCGAGAATCTCGGCGATCCTCTGATCGCTCAGCGGCTTTCCGGGATTCTCAGTCCGCAGGATGGCCCCGATCATCTCCTTCACCCGAAGGCTCGAATCGAAGAAGAGGTCAAAGGACACCACTTCGCCGGTGGCGATCTCCACAAACTTGTTCATCGTCGCCCGGCTGATCGTGCTCTCGTGGATCCCGATCTCTTTGGCGACTTGGCACCGCGTGAGGTCGTTCACAAATCGGAGGTCCCCGGTGGTGACAAATCCGCCTTGCTTCTCGATCAGATAAGCCCCGAGACGAGTCAGCGTCTGCTGCCGGAGTTCCAGGGCGCTGAGGAAGCGCTCGGCCCGAGCGACAAAATGTCGGGCGTGTTGGGCCGAGTCACCCTTTGCCCCGGCCAGCTGCTGGTACGTCCGGTCCACACTCAGCTCGGCCGTGGTGACCCCGCGAACTTGGATCTGCCATCCCGACTCCGTGCGGAGAAGGCTCAATTCCGCCGAGGCACGGGGCGCTTCGGGGGTCAGGGAATCGAAGGTCCGCCCAGGTTCGGGGTTCAGCGACCGGATCAAGGCAAAGACCTTTTCCGCCAGCGCCACCTCGATCCCGAGACGACGGGCCGCGATCTTCACCTGATGGTCCAGGACCAAAGGAAGCTGATTCTCAAGGAGGTTGATCGCGAGGGATGCCAGCGAGGAGGATTCACGCTGAAGCTGCAGGATCAGGCACGGGATCAGTCCTTCGGCGGCAATCCCGGCCGGCTCGCAAGACTGCAAACGCGCCACTGAGTCCTCGACGGCCTCGAGACTGCGTCCACAAGCCAGCGCGATTTCCTCTTTGGGCAGACCCAAATATCCTCGCTCATCGAGCGACTCGATGACGTAGAGGTCCAGTTCGGGATCATGGCCGGCCGTGCCGCTGATCTGGGCCCAGAGATGGTCGTGAAGCGAATCGGGCTGCCCGGCAAAGTCGGTCCAATGACATTCGTTGCCGAGGTCTTGTCCCGAGCGGAGGAATTCGTAATCTTCCGACTGGAGGCGGAGCTGGTCGGGGGCGAGCTTGCGATACAGATCTCGATCGGTAAGTGGCTCCTGTTCGTCCAGCCGAATCAAGGCCGGATTCTCTTCCATTTCCCGCTGGATCTCAGCGTCGAGTTCGGCGGCACTCAGCGCCACCAATCGGCTGCCTAGAATGACCTTGGGATCAACTCGAACGCTGGTCTTGAGTGATGTGGATGCTCTAAAACTAAATCCCCTTGCCATGAAACGCTTTCCCCTCGGGAAAGGAGTTCCACGACAAGGGGGCAAAGCTCCCAAGTAAATGGTGGAGTCCGGCTAGGCAGCCTTGTTCTGAGGGAGCTGGTCGAAGTGCCAACTCCGGTTCCGGCCCGACTCCTTGGCGTGGTACAGCGCCGTATCCGCCGCCTTCACAAATTCTTCTTCATCATCCAGCTCGGGAGACCAAGTGGCGATGCCAAAGCTGCTGGTGACTTGGCGCCACGGCCAATGCTCCTTCTCCACTCCTGCCCGCAAGATCTCGGCAAACTCCAGCGCTTCGTCGCGAGTGGCATGAGGGAGGATGGCCACGAACTCTTCCCCACCATAGCGGCCGATGAAGCCGTGGTCCGTCCGCGCAATCTTGGTCTTGAAGATTGCCGCAACCTTGCGCAACACTTCGTCCCCTACGAGGTGGCCAAATTCGTCGTTGAAAGTCTTGAACTTGTCCACGTCGGTGAGGATGATCGAAAGGGGCATCCCTTGTTCCCGGGCCTGAGTCATGGCCTCGTTCAGCTTCTTCTTAAAAGTGCGATAGTTGTTGAGACCCGTCAATCCGTCGGTGGTGGCGAGCAACTCCAGTTGTTCGCTGAGTTCTTGTAAGGCCATATTCTTGCCCTGGAGTTCCTCGGTCTTCACTTCCAACGATTGAGAGAGATCCTTCGAGCGCTTGAGCTCGACTTTGAGTTCGCGTTCCAGTCGCTTTTGCTGGGTGATATCCACCATACAAATCGCGCTGCCGATCACGTCTCCCGTCGGAGACTTCAAAGCAAAGGTGCTGATCATGAGGTGCGGCTTGCGTCCATCTCGCAGCGTGTAGCACCAGGATTCGTTGGCGATCATGTCGGTACCGAGCGCCGCCCAAACGAGCTCTCTCGCGGCCCGCTGGTTGCGCGAGCTGACGATCACCTCCCAGAGTGGCTTCATCCAGACTTCGTGGGTCTTCAGCCGGAAGAGACTCTCGGCGGCGGAGTTCCACTCCATAATGAGCCCTTCATCGCCAATCGTCACAACTGGGATCGGAAGATTTCGGAACATCTCTGAAATCCGGCGATTGGAGACCTGGAGAACGCCCCCAAGTTGCTCCATTTCCACCGACTTCCGGCGGACTTCGTCGTTCATCCGGAGCACCCGTTGGGCAATCTCCATCCGAGCGTAGAGGTCGGCCGGGATGATCGGCTTGCGCAAGAAGTCGTCCGCTCCCGCCGAGATCGCTTCGGCCATCTTGTCCGAGCCTTCGATCGCGGTGAAGATCACAAAGTAGGTATAGATCGGCCCCCCGATCCCCCTCAGGCGGCGGCAAAGTTCCAATCCATCGATTCCCGGGAGAAACCAGTCGCTGAGGACCACTTCGAAATTCTCGCGCTGAAGCGCGAGCCATGCATCCTCCCCGTTCGAACAGCACATGACCGAGTGCTGTTCGTTCTCAAGAACGCGCTGAACCGTTGCCAAGGACACCGGGTCGTCATCGACGAGCAAAATTCTCATAGGCTAGGCTGCTCCGGCGAGCTCCGAGGAGGTCTTCTCCCAAGTCTGGACAAGGCACTCTAGACTCATGGAAATTGGTTCCGTGGCCTCGCTCTGGGTCCGGAGGTCATCTTCGATCGCTCCACAAACGATCGCCAACTGGGGCGCGCCCACGGCAAGTGCACTCCCTTTGAGTCGGTGGACGATCTGGGCCACGCCGCCCCAATCCTGATTTTTCGCCCGCTCACCAGCCTCGGGGACCAACTTGTCTCCAGATTCCTGGAAGCGCTGGATCACCGCCCTCACAAATTCTTCATCCCCTCGTCCGATTTCTCGCAACGAGGAAAGATCTACGTAGACACAACGTTCCATCTCTCGACTAACCCCACCATGGGTTATCTTTGGCGGGTACGTCGAGAATTTGTAGGCGCAAGAAAGTTCCGCTTAATCGCCAGACTTATCGAACTCGGAACTCAAGATAATGTAGTCGAAAATCGAGACAGAATCGTCTCCATCGAGGTCAGAATCGCTCGGTTTGACCCCCGATCCGTTGGGAACATTCCAATCAGAATCGGCACTTGACTTATCAAAGTTTGTGGAAAGTTCGATATAGTCAAAGATCGTAATGGAGTTGTCGTTATCGACATCGCCATTGATCAGGGAGAAATCCACGCCGTTGATCACGCCCCCGTTTAGGACTACGTCTGCGCTCGCTCTGCGAAGCCAGTGCCGCCCCTTGGCCGCGAGCTTGTAGGTGCCCGAAGTCAGGTTCGAAACGTACTCGTAGTCGCCGCTGATCGTCGGAGTCAAAACCTGGGTTTCCACCGCGACGCCATTGCTATCCAGCAGTTCAAACGTGACGGCCTGGTTGTCGGGCGTCGGGAAGTAGCTTTCCAACGTGACAAGTCCCAAAATGCGAGTTGTCCGGGGGACCAAATCGCCCATGCGAGCCTCGACCGCAAAGCTGTTCCAAGTTCCGACGTCCCCGGAAGCAATATCCCGAACGTCCAGGGTCCAAGTTCCCTGCGGGTTTTCGCCCCAGAATCCGTTGGCCACAAACGTCCAGTTGATGTTGTCGCCGCCATCCCCACCCGACTGGATGAACAGCCGACGCCGGGTCCCGGTCGGACTCGTCAGATAGGCTTCCAAATCACCTCGGAACGTGTGGGTGACGTTCAGGGTGACCAAGACCTCCTCCAACTTCGCCGTGGAGGTGAGATTGAAGGTGCGAGACAGCCCCGTGGTGTTGTTATCCGGGACTGTTACTCCGACTGTTGTTGTCGGGATCGCCTCGGTGGTCAGCGGAGTCACCCCACTAAAGTTGTCCAGGGCAACGATCATCGCCTCGATGTTGATGAGGCCAAATCCGTAGTTCGGATTGAACTGGATCCCACCCGTGCTGTTCCGCCATCCGCCGTCACTGGCCGCGCTTGCGTCGTTCGGATGAATCTTTGTGGAAGTGCGGGCGATGAGGTGCTTAGCAAAGCGAGTATTCAGGGTCGGCTCGGCTTGTCGAACCAGGGCCAATCCGCCCGAGACCAGCGGGGCCGCCCCCGAAGTGAATCCGAAGTTCGCGGTGTAGTCGGCATCCGGGAAGGTATCTCCCGATCCGTTGTATCCGGCGGCCTCGGTGGTTCGGTCGGTGGTCAGCATCCGACGGAACGAAGTCAGGTTCGGGCTGGAAGGAGCGACGCAGGTGAGGCTCGCGCCAAAGCTAGAGTAGCTCGCAAAGGTCCCGTCGCTACTAACGGCGCCGACGACAATCGACTCGGGGATGCTGCGCTCCAAGAACTTGGCCACATCTTCACCCGCAGTTCCGCGTGCATTTCCGGCCGAACGGACGTGGATCGTTCCCGCCGCGGTCGAGGTCACGATCGCTGCTGCCTGAGCGGTGGACGGTGAATAGGGGGAGATGGGACCGTAGCTGTGGTTCTTGATGCGAATCACCACCGTGCTTCCCGAACTGCGGTACAAGGTTGCGTCAACATCTTGGGTCGGGAATCCGGCGGCGTTGTTGAAGTCCAACCGTAGTGCCCCAAATCGAGCGTTGGGCGCGACTCCCGTGATCCCGATGCCATTGCCGCCTCGGGCCACCATGATTCCGGCGACCGCGGTTCCGTGGTTGTCCGCCGCCGTCACCGGGCTCGGATTCCCATCGTTCTGGCCAAAGTCGAAACTATTGACGCTCTGATAGTTCGAGAACAGATCGGGATGGTTGGCCTGAACGCCGTCGTCGATCACCCCGAGCAAGATGCCCGTCCCCTCATAGTCGAGATTCCAGGCGCCTTCGGCTCGGATCGAAACGGCCTCGGAATTCTTCAGATACCACTGCCCAGGCCACCCCGCCGCAGGGTTGTCGACCTGAAAATAGGGATCGTTGGGGACAAACGAGTCGCGGGCGTAAGGAACCTCCACGACTGGATAAGCGGCAAGAATCCCAGAGACCCCGACCAAAGACTCGATGCTCGCTTCCGATCGAAAAAGCGTCGGGAGTTCGATCACGCGCCAAGTCGGATCCGAGGTCAGACGCTGAATCTCGCGACCATAGGGGAGGAAGAGATCTCGACTGGAGCGATCAACGCGAACGACCGCGACCCTGGGAGCGGGAAAAACGGGATCGGCGGATGCGACCTTGGTTCTCCGATTTTGTTCGGCCCATGCTTCGGGGTCCTGTCCGTGAACTTGACTTCCACAGACTGCGCCAACCAAACCAAGAACTAACCCGCTCGCTATCCATCGCACCATCATCGCCTTCAAGTCAAAGACACTCCAGGCCCTATTCTACGACGATTCGCACCAATTGCAAGGGGTAAGAGATACCGGTTTTGCGAGAAGATTCCAGCAAAACCGGGATGACCTCAGCCGCGACGACGTCGGAGCATCGCCAGGCCACCTGTCAGTAATGCGAGGATGCTTGCTGGCTCGGGCACGGGATTCAGCTCAACTTTGCCAAGAAGGGCCCGGGCTTGAGCCTCGGTAGTGTTGTCCCCCAAGAAGACGAAGTTCTTGAGGTTGTACGGCTGGCCAAAGGCCGAATAATTCCGGAGCCCACCAGAAAGCACCGAGTTGCCGCCGGCGCTCAGAGTGTAGGACGAACCCGCAATGGACAAGTCATACCGATTGAATTGCGACTTAGTGTCGAAGCTTGCCGATTCGCCAAGACCCAAGAAGCTCGAATTAGGCTGGGTGAATATCTGCCCCTCGCGGAAGCCGATCTCGATCCCAAAGCCGTCGGTTCCGAGCAAAATCACGCTAAACCCGGCTCGCTCTTGGCCGACGGGATTCGTACTGCCCGCGGGGTTATTCGTCTGGGAGAGGACTTGGAGATCGAAACGAAGGGAAAAACCGATGCTCCGGTTCAGAGTCGGAAAGGCAGCATTCTTGAAATTTCCCGAAGTCGTGTAGTTGCTATAGCCGGCATATGTCAGCATCAGGGCCGTGGAGTCAAGCGTCACCCCGCTGGAGGAGCCAACCTGCGCGGCCGGGCCAAGAGCGTTGTAGGTCAACCAAGACTGGTCGGACGGAGTTTGGCTCCCGCTCGGGGTGTAGAGCGGTACTACCGCTGCTGAAGAAACCAAAGTTAGGCCCCACAAGGCGCCCACAAAAAGGCTGCGAATCATCTCGTTTCCTCTCTTCCTTGGGACCCCAATGGGTAACCCACCGATCCCAGTATACGACGGTATATCGGTAAGTCCTAGGCATCAAAAAAGAGGTAGCCCGCGCGATTTGCGCGGACTACCTCTTGTCCCGTCCACTACAAGCGGGCGTTAGGGTCGAACGTTGACCCGGGTCGTCACCCTAGTGCTCAAGCGTTCGGCGGTGATATCGACCGCAGTCGCACCCGAAACCGAGCCTGCCGTCGCCCGAACGATGACCGATCGGCGACCCGCAGGAATGGTCACCGTCGCTGGAACGTTGAGCACGCCAGGATTGTTCGACGACAGTCGAACGATGGCTGGAACGGTCAACGTGCCCGAGAGACTCACCGTCAGCCGAACCGTTTGGCCGCTGAAGGCGTTGCTCGGGTTGGCCGTAATGGTGCTCAGGCCGGCGGGGAGAACAAGCAGTTCTGCGCTGCTGGTCGATCCAAGCCGACTGGCTGTGATGTTGACGATGCTCGCGTCATTGACACCCGAAGTTCGGACCTTGACTCGCGCGATGCGCTGCCCTTGGGGGATATAGGCCCAGTTGCGGACCGGTCGGGCCACCCGAGGTCGGTCGCTCGTCAGCGTCACCGTGGCGCCATTTCGCGGCGCAGGCGAGTTGAGAGTGACGATCGCATCGATGAGGTTGCCACCAATCACCTCGTCGGTCGAAAGTTCGACTGACTCGACGCCGACGGGCAGGATGTCGATGATCGCGCTTTCGCTTCCGCGACTATTGGCGGCAATCACCGTCACTCGCACCCGGTCCTCGCCCGGAACCGGTCGAACAGTCGAAGTGGTGATCGGGAAGCTAACACTATCTTCGCCGGCTTCGACAACGACGCTCGCCGGAACGCTGGCGGCGCGGGGATTGCTGCTGATAAGTTGCACGCTGGTCGCATCATCAGCCGGGGCCGAAAGCCGCAGGGTGCCGACCGTGTTCTGGACTCCGCCGATGACTTCGTTGGGGTCAAAGGTCAGTTCAGAGAATCCATCCGGCTGAGCCGCGGAGTAGAGAACGCTGACCACTTGGGATCCGCCCTGAAGCGTGTCCTTGTGGTCGATCACGATCTCGTACTGCCCCGTTTCCGGGGCCGCGATCACGATCTGCTCCATCACGTCGACTTGGTTGTCACCCGTGGTAGCAGCCTCGGCCGGGTTCTCCACGTCCAGCACCCAAGGCTCGAATTCTTCGCCCGTCAGGACGTTGCGAACTCGTAGGTCCACGTCGTTGACTAGGATCGGGGTGCGGCTGTCATGAACCCGCCCTGGCGAACTACCCGCCGGGTCGGTCCAAGAGATCGTGACCTTGAACGGGGCATCATCGCTCACCGCAACCGGAATCGTGATCGTCGAACCTTGGCCCAGAGTCACCTCTTGGGTTTTGGCCGGATTGAAGAAAGAGGTCGTGATGTGAAGCGCGGCGGCTTCGGCATCCAGAAGTCCATACCCGAAGAGGTAATCAGGGCCGTCGTCGTTCCCAGCTTCCTTGGCCGTATGCACGGCAAGACCCTTCAGCGTGGAGGCCCTCATGTCGCGCCCGAACAAGTTGCGGAAGTGCTGGGTGAGAAGCCCGAGCGAACCCGAAACGTTGGGGGCGGACATCGAAGTCCCACTGGCGAATCCATAGTTGTTGTTGTTATAAGTCGAGAGAACCGGGTCGCCAACACCCACAATCTCGGGCTTGATGCGGCCATCGTCGGCCGGTCCCGCGCTGGAAAAGCCCGCCAGTTCCACCGACTCTGGGCCGTCGTAAGAACTCACCGGCTGGACCGCCCCGACGGTCAGCGTGTTTTTGGCAAGCTGTTCAGAGCCGGAGATGGTGTCGTAGAGACTTTGGTCATCCCGCGCGGCCGTCACCTCAACCCAGTTGTTCTGAGCCGGATCGAAGACGAGGTGGAGGAACGCCGTGTTCGGAACACCCGGGTTTCGCTGATTCCCCGAAGAGACCACCGGAAGATAGAACGGGGCGTTGTAGAGCATCGTGTCGTACTGCGCCGCTCCACCGTCATAGCGACCAAAGTTATAGTCTTCAAAGGCGTTGATCGCCGGGTCGCCCAACCATCGGAAGCGCCCGCTGCCATCCGTGCCACCATCGCCAAATCCAGACCGGATTCCGTAGGAGTGGTTCGAAACTCGCAGAGTGCTCGCCTTTTGGGACATTTCACCAAAGGCGTTAAAGCTGTCGTAAGCGTCCAGCTCGGCTTGATAAGCCATCCCGCGAGCCGTCGGTTCGAGTCCGGTCGCGATCATGATCCCGGCGACGTGCGTTGCGTGGTCCGAGAAGAAGAAGTTGCCATCAAGGATGTCGATCCGGCCCACAAGTTCGCGGTGATTGATGTCCGGATTTCCGCCCGCTTCCCAGATTCCCATCCGCAGCCCCGAGCCGGAGAGAGACAAGCCAAGACTTCCTCCTGGCCAGAGCGCATTCGTACCAGTCGACACCGCATCCGCGAGCCCGTGGCTGGAGACAAACACCGGTCGCCCGTTCTCAATAGAGTCCAAGAGGACCACTTTGCCATTCGAAAGGGTCTCTCGCAGGGGGATGCCGGTCCGAGCCGAAAATGCTTCGACCTCGCGGCGCTCGCGAGACGCCTGGGCGGCTCCTTCACTGGCAAGACGCCGGAGCGTGCGCTGGTCCAATTGCTGGGCGTGACCCACTCCAAAAAGAGCTAGCCCCAAGGCCACGAGGGCGGGAGCGAGGCGAGTTCCCCCTCGCCGTCGGTGAAAGATTGCACTCTGCATAGTAATCGCCGTGAATGGACGAGCCGACACGCGGCCCCGAATACGTCTTATCTTACTAGGTTTTACGGCCTATTCCAAGTGAGGCGACGACCGAAATCCCCAGCCGTCTGATTTTTGCCGCGGTTTTAGTGCGAGTTACGAACAACTTGACAAGACATTACGTATGCCCTTTGAGCCAAAGATCGCATCGATGAACCGTCGCGCTTCAACAAAGAATTCAGCGTTGGGGAAAAACCAGCAAAAAGCCTGGGGGGCCCTTTTGCTAGCTCATGCCTCGGTGACTCGGCGCGTGAATCAGGCACTTGAAGCTGCTGGGTCGATCTCAATCGAGCTCTATGACGTCTTGCTTGCCCTCGAAGACGCTCCCGATCGGCGCATGCGGATGAGTGAACTCGCCGCCCAAGTCGTGTTTAGCCCCAGCGGACTCACCCGAGTCGTCGACCGACTCGAAAAGCTCGGCTACGTTCGGCGCGAACGTCACCCCAACGATGGCCGCTCCCTCTTCGCATGCCTCACGGACGAGGGCCTCGACGCCCGAATCGAGGCGTGGCCGATCTACCGTGAGGCTCTGGAAGAACTCTGGGGTCGACATCTCTCTGATGAGGACGCCGCCACGATGGAACGCGCTCTCCAAAAAGTCTTTGAAGAATGTCCTCGACGCCCGAGCTGACAACCTGAGGTATGCTCCACGTTTCGATTTAGGACCTAGCACATGCGAATTCGAAACAAAGAACTTCGGCAAAAGTGGCATCGGAAAGAGCAGCGAATCAAGGAGCTGATTGCCGAAGCCAAGGAAGCCGCCAAGAACGGCACCAAACCGAGCAAAACCGCCAAGGCTCCGGCAAAGAAGAAGGAAGCCACCGCCGCCAAGGCCGAGCCCAAGCCCAAGAAGACCACCAAGAAGGCAGAAGCCGCAGAACCGACTGAAGAAACCACGGCCGAGGCCTAAGTTTCCCGACCAAACTACGGCGCATTCAAGGATCCCCCAGGGCTAGTTCCGGGGGATCCTTTTGTCTCTGAGATCAGTTCCGTTGGCCAAAATCCATGAAGCCAACCTCTAGGATGGGCCTCGCGGGGTATCCTAGACGTTTGTGGGAGGTCCTCTGAAGGGGCCGATTGACCACGGAGGCACTCAGTGCGAAAGAATCAGAAGAACAAGACCCAGCATTCACCCCGCTTTATCGAACTCGCCAAGCTCGTGGACAAAGACTTCCTCTACGACGTTGAGGCTGCGATCGGACTGGTGAAGAAGACGGCCACCGCCAAGTTCGTAGAGAGCGTGGATCTGAGCATTAAGCTCGGTATCGACCCCCGAAAGAGCGACCAAAACGTTCGGGGCACCACCAGCCTTCCTCACGGAACCGGAAAGGTCAAAAAAGTCGCCGTCCTCGCCAAGGGTGAAGCCGCCAAGGAAGCCGAAGCCGCCGGCGCCGACATCGTCGGAGACGAAGACCTGATGTCCAAGATCCAAGGCGGATTCAAGGATTTCGACGTTCTGATTGCCCACGAAGAAATGGCCCCCCAAATCGGGAAGATCGCCAAGATGCTCGGCCCCAAGACCCCGAACAAGCGGAACGGCACCGTCACCAACCAGATCTCGGTGACTGTCGGGGAAATCAAGGGCGCCAAGCGAGTCGAATACCGCGCCGACAAGGGCGGCGTCGTCAACCTCGGGATCGGCAAGGTCAACTTCACTGAAGCCCAGCTTCTGGAAAACTTTGTCTCCGCTCTCGACGCCGTGATCAAGGCCAAGCCGAGCAGCGCCAAGGGCAAATATCTGCACTCGATCACCCTCAGCGCCAGCCAAGGCCCCGGCATCCCGCTCGACATCAGCGCGGCAAGCAAGACAGCCGGGCACTAACGGCCCTATTGTCGAAGAATCAAGAGGTCTCTGGTTATGGACCAGAGACCTCTTTTGATTGATTAGGTAGCCTCTGGCCTTACGATGAAGGTCAGCTTCCGCACGGTTCGGCTCGAAAAGCTCTACCCCCTTGCCATCAGTAGGGGGGTAAGCACCGGCTCCAACAACCTCTTTGTCATGGTCGAGCAAGACGGCCACGTCGGGATCGGCGAGTGCGCGCCCGGCACTGGATACGACGACACCCTGGCCGCCATCGCCCAGAGCCAATTGGAAGACCTCGTCGCCAAGGGGCTGGAAGGCAAGAGCATCCACCAGATCTGGGCGATGGCCTACGAGCACCAGGTGAACCCCAGCGCCCTAGCGGCCCTCGATGTCGCCCTGTGGGACCTCACGGCCAAGCGGGCCGGGCTTCCGCTCTATCAAGTCTTCGGCCTCAGCCCTCGGTCGGCCCCGACCAGCGTGACCATCGGCATCAACCCGGTCGAAGTGATCCGCGAGCGCGTCCCCGAGATCCTCGCCCGCACCGGAGGCAAAGCTCTTAAGATCAAGCTCGGCAGTCCGGACGGCTGGCAGCGCGACCAAGAAAACTATGAAGCCGCCCGCGAGGTATCGGCACCCTTCGGGGTTCAGCTCCGAGTCGATGCGAACGGGGGATGGGACGTCCCGACGGCCCAAAATATGATGGGATGGCTTGCCGAGCGTGGATGCGACTATGTGGAACAGCCCCTTGCTGAAGGTCGGGAGGACGAACTGCCCCATCTCTTTGAGGGCCGACCTCTGCCGATCTATTGCGACGAAAGCTGCCGATTTTCCCAAGATGTTCCCCGACTGGCCGGCCGGGCCGACGGCGTCAATCTCAAGCTGATGAAGTGCGGGGGACTGACCGAGGCGATCCGGATCGTCGCCACGGCAAGGGCCTGCGGGCTGGGCACGATGATTGGCTGTATGGGCGAGAGCAGCGTGGCGATCTCGGCGGGGGCGGCGATCGGAGAACTCTTCGACCACATTGATCTAGATAGCCAGATCAATCTAAATCCTGACCCAGCCATCGGGGCACCGATGATCGACGGAGTGGTGACTCCCCCCGACCGGCCGGGCCACGGAGCCGAGCTGAGGGTCTGACGAGAAGGGCGAGGATCGCTACACCAACAGTCCCACCGGCGAGCAATTCCCAACCGCTCCGGCCCAAAATCCCTTTCAACCCGAATGCTACAACCTGGTGACAAGATCGCGATCTACATGGAGGGAGCCCTCCACGATCCCAGCGGAAAAATGGGATTTGGTGTCCTCCGCTATTCTCCCCACGCCGTCGTCGCCGTGGTGGACCGGGCCCTTGCGGGCCAAGACGCCCGAGCGGTGACCGGCATTCCAGGTCCGGACTGCCCGATTGTCGCCACCCTCGAAGAAGCCGTCACCCTGGGAGCCAACGTCCTCGTGATCGGAATTGCGCCCCTCGGCGGGGCCCTGCCCGAAGCTTGGCTGCCGATCATCGACCGCGCCGTTGGCCTGGGACTCAGCATCGTCAACGGACTCCACGGCCGCCTCCGTCCTCGGTACCAGGGTCTCCAAGTCGGCCAATGGATTTGGGACATCCGCACCGAGCCCGAAAATCTGCCAAACGGGACGGGAGCCGCTGCGAAGATGACCGCCAAACGACTCCTCCTTATCGGGACCGATATGGCCGTCGGCAAGATGACGGCGGGACTTGAGATTCAGAAGGCCCTCCTCGACGCGGGGCTGAATGCACCCTTCGTCGCCACCGGTCAGATCGGGATGACCATCACCGGGGCCGGAGTTCCGCTCGATGCGATCCGAGTCGATTTTGCCAGCGGGGCGATTGAGCGTGAGGTCATCCAGCACCCCGAAGCCGACTGGATCATCGTCGAGGGTCAAGGGTCGCTGGCTCATCCCAGCAGCACCGCGACCCTTCCCCTCCTGCGGGGATCGTGCCCAACCCACCTGATCCTTTGCGCGCGCGCGGGTCAGACTCACCTGCTGAGAGCTCCGCACATCGCGATCCCCCGGCTCGACGGATTCATCAAGCTTTATGAGGACCTCGCCGAGGTCACTGGAACCTTTCCCCGCCCCAAAACGGTCGCCATTGCCCTCAATACCTCGCATCTCTCCGGGGCTGAAGCCAAAGCCGCCTGCGAAGAACTCACCGCCGATTACGGATTGCCCTGTTGGGACCCCGTCCGCCATGGCGCGGGACCGTTTGCCGAGTTGCTTCAGCGGTCGTAGAACACGCCGACCTGGCTCTCTCCTGAAGGGGTCCGCCGGTCTCGCCAGTTCGGCACGCGGCTCAGATTTTTGGCGTGGCTCACTGCCGCGGGATAGGTGTCGGTTCCGCCCAGATCGAGGAAGAGCCCAAGCGCCAGGGCCCGCTCTCGCAGGGATCCCTTCGGGGCCTCGCTGGCTTGGCCCAACGTGATTCCGGTCGATTCGTAGGAGTCATCCCCCATATCGTCGACAAAGACGCCAATCCCGTTTGCATTCCCCGCACCCAGGCTCAGGTTCGGAGCCCTATAGCTATCTTTGCCTGCGCTATTGAGCATCATTCCGATCCCAAAATCGTGCCCGGCTCCCATGGCCATGTTGAGCGCGGCCGACACCTGGTCGTCTCCTCCAGCGTCATCGAGAAGGCCGATGCCAAAGTGGGCGCTCGCTCCTTGGGCGTACCACTGTGCCTCATAGATATCGTTGCCGGCCTCATCCCAAAGAAGCCCGCAACCCTCCCAATAGCCAACCCCCTGGGCAAAGACCGAGCCCAGGTAGCGGTCATCTCCCACCTCGTCCAACAGGATCCCAATTCCTCCGCTCAAGCTATGGCCGTCTAGGTAATCGGCCCGCCGACCGGTCGCAGCTCCCTGGGCCATGCTCAGGTTCAGGCTTGAGTTCTGAGCGCTCGGAAAGTCGATGGTTGTGGTGTTGGCCGTATAGCGATCCGCGCCGAGCCGGTCGATCAGCATCCCCATCCCCATCACACCCCCAAATCCCTGGCCATTTTGGAAGACCGAGTACTGGTCATCGCCCTTCCAATCATCGAGGATTCCGATGCCGAACTGGGCCGAGCCCTGGGCATTGGTGTAGGCGTCATAAACGTCGTTGCCGGTCGAATCTTCCAGGTAGGCGACCCCAAAGACCGCCGAACCCAGCCCCGCCCGGTGGCTTCGATAGAGGTCATTCCCGTTGCTATCCACCAAGACCGACACTCCAAAGGCCGCCGACGCCGGCCCCGAGCCGCTGTTGGACCTTCGCCCGGCAAACCGCTCGATCGTGGTAGTGGCCAGTCCGGAGTCGCTCAAGTAGCGATCGTCGCCACTGGTGTCCAAGACGATGCTGAGCCAATTGGTCGCCGTCCGATTACTCGCACAATTGAGATAGGTATCGCTACCTCCTGTATCAATGAGCAAGAGAGTCGGTTCTTCCTTATAGGTATCGTTCGAACCCCCGCTCAGGACGATCCGTCCCCATTGGGTGTCGACTTCCCAGCGAAACTTGGTCGATGCATCCGTACTTTGCACCACCACTTGGGCGTGCTTTGTGGCACTGACAAGGTCGCTTCCAGCCGCGAAGAGATACCGCAGGTCAACCTTTCGATAGAAGTCAAAGAGGTCTTGGTTGGCCTCCGGATCCGCCGATTCTAGCGGCCCAGCCTGAGACCGCCGATACCACTCGGCAAAATTGGGAGTCTCACGAAAAGCCGCTCGGCGGTAGGGGATGGTCTGGAGCGAAACTTGCAAAATCACCGCCGCCGCCTCCTGAACTCCCCCCGGAACATTGGCCAGACTCGGAATCGTGCCCGTGATCAGGCCGCGTTTCTTCATGGCCTCCAGCGTCGCCTGAAGCGCGCCTTGCTTCAAACCCACATCAATCGCGCTCTGAATCGGATTACCCAGCAGGGACCGACGGGTGCCTCGCCCCAGCATCCGTCCTGCCACCGAAACGGTCTCCCCAGGATCGCCGACGGTGACCTTGATCTGCCGTTTCCACATTTCAGAATAAAACGGAATACGCCAAGGATCTTCGTAGCAACTTTCATAAAAGGGGGTGCGAAACTCACCTTCGCGGAAGAACCGGACGATCCCCGGGTCGAACGTCGCGGTGGCCCGGTTCAGACCCGCCAAGCCGAGCGCGACATCGAAATCGTTATCTAAACTGGAAGGCAGGGCCGTGTTAAGAATTCCAAGAGCACAAAGGAGGGCATTCATCGCAGTTTTGCTGGGCTGTGGGACCGCCTTCACTGTGGCCCAAACCCCCACAGGTCCGCAACCGCCCCCCGCGATCGACTTCCCCCCCAGCCGCACGCTCCGCACCGGGGATATTTCGCGCGAACTTGAAGTCACCTTCCCTTCGGCGATCCCTTCCGAATTCGCCGAGAATCAGTCAGTTCGGCTTCGCGTCTTCTTGCCCGCCGAAAAGGTAGACCCGGTTCCCGTCGTCGTCATCCTCCACTACTGGGGTGCTACCGATTGGCGATTGGAGGAGCGCATGGCGGCGCAGCTCAATCGCCGAGGGGTCGGGGCCGTCCTGGTTCCGCTGCCCTATCACCTCAGCCGGACCCCCCGTGGCTATCTCAGCGGGCAGCTGGCGATCCAGCCCGACCCCGAAGCCCTCCGCAAAACCATCCTTCAGAGCGTCAGCGACGTCCGCCAAACCGTCAACTGGATCGAACGTCAACCCGACTTCCGACTCGGCCAGATCGGAATCGCCGGAACCAGCCTCGGGGCCATCGTCGCCGCACTCGCGGCCGGAACAGAGCCCCGCTTCACCGCTCGATGCTTTGTCCTCGGCGGGGTCGATCTGGCCTTCCTTCTCTGGAACAGCTCCCGAGTCGTCAGTCAGCGCGAGGTGATGCGCCGAGCGGGGTTCACCGAAGCCCGGTTAAGAGAGATCCTGAGCGATGTAGAACCCGCGACCTACCTCGCCCAATCGGTTCCCGTTCCGAGTCTCGTCATTCGGGCCAAGTTCGACACCGTCATCCCACCGCAATCGACCGACGCCCTGATCGAATCCCTCAATGAACCTCAAGTCGTAACCGTCAATACCGGCCACTATGGCGGAGTCTTTGCCGAGCGGGCCATCCTCCGCGAGTTCGGGGAGTTCTTCCAATCCACCTTTTTTGGAACCGCTAGAAGTGGAATTAGCAAGAGCCTGAGCGCCCCGACCATCCGCATCGGGGGGCTTTACGATGACCAGGATCGCCTCCAAGTCGCGGCCGGAATCGACCTGTGGCGATCCAATGCCCGATCGGATGTCTTTCTCGCTGCCCTAGCCAGCCCGAGGGGGCCCAGGCTGATGCTCGGTGCTCAACTCGGGCCACGGGTTGCGGTGGGCCCGGTCCTCACCGGAAAGAGAGTCACCGTCGGACTCTTCTGGAGCATAGTTTTGTGAACGACGATCTTCAAAGTCGCGCCCGAAAGAATATCGTCGACACCTACACCAAGCTCGCCCGGGTGATGCCCGGGGTAACGGTTCGGGATTTTGGCCACCACCTGAGGGCAGAGTCCAAGCTGGACATGGTCATGGGAAATTTCGCGATTCGCTTCGATGCAGGCTCCGAAAACCTGACCGAGTGCCTCGACGACCTAGAGCTGGCCGCACGTCGGCACCGCACCTTTCGTATCTTTCTGCTGGATGGAGACCGCCCCTCGTCGCTCCGATTCCTCTTGGAAGGTCGGGGATTTCTCCATCAGGACCAGATGCACCAACTCGCGTGCTTGACCGACGGAGAGAACCCACCAGAAATGCTGGAGGCGATCGCCCCCGACGAGCGAACTGCCATCTCCCAGTTCATGGTCCGGTGCTTCTTTCTTCGGCGGGATCCTGGTTTGCGTCGCGTCGTCACCCGGGCTACGGCCGACTCGGGCCACCGGCTGTTCTATCTGGGAAGTCTGCAAGATCCCCTCGGGGCCGTCATGCTGACCGAGTCCCCCGGGTCCATCGGGCTGTACAACCTGTGCGTCAGCCCACCCCATCGAGAACGGGGGATCGGAGGGCAGATCCTGCGCTTCGCCCGACATTTCGCCTTCCAATCCGGCAGCCCGATCCTCCTGCAATGCCACCCCTCGCTGACCATTTGGTACGCAAAGCAAGGATTTTTTGGGTTCGGGGACGTTTTTTCTTTGCGTTTCGTTCAGAAAACGTTGTAGGATAAGAGAAAGTCCTAGCGAACACGCAACGATGCGGAGCCGAAGAGCCTTCACCATAACCGAGCTCTTGGTGGCAATGACAATTCTTGTTATCCTTGCCGCTGTCCTTTTCCCTGTGTTCCAGTCGGCTCGTGCTTCAGTTGATCGGTCCTCGTGTGCCAGCCGGATGAAGCAGGTCTTCTTGGCCGTCACCCTCTACCAGAACGAGTACGACGACGGCTATCCGATGGTGGGCTACCAGGTCAATCGAAGTCCGGATTCGGCAACTCAAGACCGGCTCTGGCCTCAGCTTCTTTTGCCGTATCTCAAGGACTCGCGTCTTTGGGCGTGCCCGGCGGACAAGTCCGAACGTCCGCGTCCGGACACCCGCTTTAACGCGGATCTCTCGCTCGCCGATTCCAACTCACGGTTCTATGCCGTCGCCGAGCGGGCCAACCTAGGCTACAACAGCTACAACCTCTCCCCCGTCGTCCGGAATGGTTCAACGATGTTCTTCTCGCCGGTGAAGGCTTCTCAGGTTGGTGCACCGGCAAACACGATCGGCTGGGTGGAAACAGTTTGGGAAGTCCGAGGCGGAGCGACCTTCGGCGGGGGGAACTATGTGGCCGAACCTCCGTGCCGCTACGTCCGAGCAAATGCCACCTTCGTCGATACCATTCCTGGAGCCGGACCGGCCGGTCGAGACAATGGATGGCTCGTCGACCCCGAAGAGGAATCTGTCAACGAGACGACCTTCGGCGGGGCTTGGGGGTGGCACGGAGGGAAACTCCACATGCTGACGCTCGACGGCCGGGCGGTCCTTATCGAGCCCAACCGCCTTGCCAACGGTTGCCGAGTGGAGTCGAACTGGGCCGGCGCGATCTTCGATCAACAGACTTATCTCTGGGATCTCCAGTAATCGCTGGACCTCCTCCGGCCCGTCTATCGACCTCTGGGCCATAATTCTAAGCAGAACACCGGGCTGTTTCGACACCCCAGGATCCCAGAGAACACTATGTACAAGGTCAGTATTATCGGTGGCGGAGGCCGGGTCGGAAGCGACGCGGCCTTTGCTTTGCAACTCGGAGGAATTGTCAGTGAGATCGCGTTGGTGGACGCCAATCGCGATATGGCCGACGGCGAGGCACTCGACATCCGCCACGGATCGGCGCTGACCAGCAGTCAGAAGATCACCAGCGGCGACTACGACGTCGTCAATGGCAGCGACTGTGTCGTCATCACCGCCGGACTGCGGCGCAAGCCAGATGAGAGCCGGCTGGAACTCATCAACCGAAACGTCGGACTCTTCAAGCAGATCCTCGAATCGCTGAAGGGGTGCAAACTGGCCGATGGCGCAACCATCTGCGTCGTCTCCAACCCCGTCGACATCCTCACCCACCTCGCGGCCAAGAGTGGCATCCTGCCCGAAAGCCAAGTCATCGGCCTCGGCACCGTCCTCGACACCTGCCGGTTCCGCTCGATGCTCGCCGACCACTTTAGCGTCGGCGCAACCGACGTCAAGGCGCTCATCCTAGGCGAGCACGGCGACACAATGGTCCCCGTCTGGAGCAGCGCGACCGTCGCCGGCGTGCCTCTGAGCAGCCTCCCCGGCTTCAGCGAGACGGTTGCCGCAGAGATCTTCGACAAGACGAAGAAGTCGGGCGCAGAGGTCATCCGCCTGAAGGGTGGAGCCGGACGCGCGGTCGGGATCTCGATCAAGGAAGTCGTCGAAGCCATGTGCCTCGACCAAGGCGCGATCCTGCCCGTCAGCGCGGTCCAAACCGGAAAACTGGGGATCAGCGACATCTCGCTCTCGCTACCGACCCGCGTCGGCCGCCATGGCGTCGTCGATATCCTGGAACCCGCTGTGAGCGAAGCCGAAAAGGAAGGACTCCACAAGTCCGCCCAATCGCTGAAGGACGTCTTCGCCCAGATCCAGTAGTTGGCTGGGGTTAGGAGTTAGGGGTTAGGTTGTAGGTGGTAGGAACTGGGATCTAGGTAGGGATCAAGACCCTCCGAACCTCACCCCTCACCCCTAACTCCTAACTCCTAACTCCTAACTCCTTGCCCCTAACCCCTAACCCCTAATCGGCAAAACGCTGCAGTCGAAGACGTGCTCGTTCAGCTTGATCCGAGCGGCTCCGGCGGGGCTGAGTTCTTTGTCCACCGCGATTTGGGCGATGGCGGCTTGGGCTCCGCCGAGGATGATGTTCTCCATCTCCTGGACATTCACGCCCTCATCGCGCAGAATCGTCAGCACGTGGGCCAGCACGCCGACGCGGTCTTGGTGTCGAACCACGACGAGGTGGGTTGCGTGGTCACTCTTTCCGCCGACGTTCACCAGGTTCGGAGCGAGTCCGGTGTTCTTGTATTCCCGTACAATTCGCACGGTTTCGCTTGCGACCGCCTCTTGGGCCTGATCGGTCGAGGCTCCGATGTGGTGGGTGCAATAGACCCCGGCCTTTTCGCGCAGCGAACCTTCGTAGGTCCCCTCGCCGCCCGCCGGTTCACCTTCAAAAACGTCCAGACCGGCCACGACTCGGCCTGAATCGACGGCCGATTCGAGCGCCGTCTGATCCACGACCTCGGCCCGACTAGTGTTCACAAAAACGGACCCAGAGCGTAGCGCGCCGAAGAACTCGGCCCCAAGCATTCCACGAGTGTCCGGCGTCAGCGAGACGTGGACCGAAACGAAGTCGCTTTGCTCGGCGAGTTCTTTCACCGTTTGGGCTCGTCCAATGCCGAGCGTCGCCGCGACCTCGGGGGTCATCCAACGGCTAAAGGCGACCACGTTCATGCCAAAAGCCTTGGCTCGGGGGATCATTTCTTGACTGATCTTGCCCATTCCGATCAGGCCGAGTGTTCGGCCATAGAGCCCGCGGGCTTTGCTAAAGGCCTTTTTGTTCCACTTTCCGGCGCGGAGCTCGGCCACGTTGTCGGGGATGTGCCGGTCTGCGGCCAGCATCAAACCGAAGGCGAGTTCGGCCACCGCCTGGGCGTTTTTGCCTGGGCAGTTCGCCACATAGATCCCGCGGGCACTGGCGGCCTTGACGTCGATCGTGTTGACACCGGCTCCGGCCCGGATGATGAGGCCAAGCCCGGCTCCCTCCAGCATCGGTTCGGTCACCTTGGTGCTTCGGACGATCAGGACGTTGGCCCCGCTCTCGCGGATCCGGTCGCCCAGTGCCTCATCCTTTAGGTCGGGTTCGTAAAGCGTCTCGACCCCCAATGCCGCCAACCCATCGAGTCCACTCTTCTCAAACTTGTCCGCCACCAGAACCTTCATGAATTCAAATTTACCCTTGAAAGCCCGTTCCGGCCCGGATCCCATTTGGTCGAAAATTTAACCAAACGTTAACAAAGATCCATCATCCTAGCGGAATGCGAAATCGACGTCCGATGGGGTTCACCCTGATTGAGCTCTTGGTGGTCATCGCCATCATTGCGATTCTTGCGGCGATCCTCTTCCCTGTTTTTGCCCAAGCCAAGTCCGCCGCGCAGAAGACGACCTGCTTGAGCAATATGAAGCAAATGGGGACGGCGATGACGCTTTACCTGGGCGACAACGACGATCGCGTGATGCAAGGCGAGACCTGCCGAGTCTACGACCCAAACCGAAAGCAAGTCTGGGCCGAGCACTACTGGCCCTGGCTCCTGCAGCCCTACGTCAAGGTGAAGATCGAGGACGCTCAAAAGGGCCGAGGATCCTTCTACACCTGCCCCACCAATAGGATCCAGCAAGAACTGAACGGTTACACCGGTCTGACTACCCGCCCACTTTGCACGACGCAGTTTCGCGATGATCTCATGCGATCGTGGGGGCTGTCAGCGGTTCAGGGCCGAGTGAATGTGTGGCTGAACTATGGGATCAACGCCAATATCGTCAACTATTGGCCCAGTGCAGGCAGTTGGGAAGACCTCACCGGAACCTATCTCGTGCTTGAATCTGGCGATCCCGACGTGTGGGCCGACGATATCGATGAGCTTCTGATCAACAATTGCTCCGAACGACCCAATGGCCAAGGCCGACCGGCCGATATGCGCCAGTGCAAGCCGGCGCACGGTGAGGGGGCCAACACTCTGTATCTTGATGGCCACGCCAAGTATCTGCGTTTCTCATTCACGGCCAACCACCCGAATCCGGATCGCTGGAACTGGTCGGTCCCGGCCTGGGGAGACGGTGAGTTCTACAACAACGTGGACCCCGGTTCGGAGTGCGACGGATGGACTCCGGTCGCCGATAAGCAAGACGCCCAGAAGATCTGCCGGCTCGCCAACTAATCAAACATCAGTTTTGACAGGCGGGCCTCACGTCCGCCTGCTCGAAAGAAGAGGAGAAAACTATGAAGAAACTTGCACTCTTGGCCCTCGCGGGTCTGGCAGCGGGCGCTTTTGCCTCCCTGCAACCTGGACTACTCACCGTTCTGGTTATGAAGGACACCGACATGGTGAGCGGAGAAGATGCCGATGGACTCACCTCCAAGCGCACCGTGATCCGACAGTACGACTTTGCCGGCAACCAAGTCGGTACCGACATCGAGCTCCCTTCCAGCGCGAGCGACCCCGTCAAGTTCACCAGCCAATGGGGTGAAGATAGCGAAGGCGGTCTCTGGACCAGCGAAGATGGACGCTTCATCACCGCCGCGGGCTACAACATCGAAGCCGGTGTTAGCGACCCAGGCCCCTTCGCCGCCCGAACAGTGCTCCGCATGGCCAGCAATGGGATCGCCGAATTTGTGAATATCCTGCCCCAAGCCGACCTCGGTGGAGACTCCAGCCGATTCGTTTATAGCAAGGATGGCAACCAGTTCTGGATGACCGGTGGTGACCAAGGCGTCGACTACTTCACGGTCGGCCAATCCACGAGCGTCCCCGTCGTCGAGGGCTCCTCGTCGCGCGTTCTGCTCAGCTTCAACGGCGACTTCTACTACACCAGTTCGGATGATAACTTCTACAACGGTTCGATCCGAAGCAACACGCTCTATAAGCTTAACGGCCAACCGACCAACCCGTTCGTGAGCCCGACTATCGAGTTTGCCTTCAGCTCCAGCCCGCGAACCGCGATCCTCGAAGCTGATGGCGACCTCTATATCGCCAGCACCACCGGATCGGGAGCCAACGCCATCGGTGTCGGGAAATTCCGCAAGAACTCCAGCGGCATCTGGACCCTGCAATACAGCACCGGAATCGCTGGCGCAGGCGCCCCGATCTGCTACATGGTCAAAGTGGGCGAAACCCTCTACGGAACCCGAGAAACCAACGACCCGACCGATGATGCTGAGATCATCAAGATCGAAGACACCGGTACGGCGCTCACCCCGAGCAAGCTCGTGGACATCCCGAACACCGAAGTCCTGCGCGGAATCACCCTCGGACCGGTCGCGACCCAAGACATCATCGGAACCGTCGACCTCGGTGAATTCGATGCCGACGCCGGTCGACTCGTCACTGCTCAGTTGGTTGACGCCGGTGACAATGTGATCGAAACGACCCAGTTCGTTCTCGATTCGACCGGAGCCTTCACGGTTCCTACTAAGGCTCCCAACGGTGCCTACCGACTCCGACTCAAGGCCTCTCACTGGATCAGCAATGCTCCGGTGGTCAACCTGACCGGAAGCGGAGACTCGGTCGGGACGCAAGTCCTGACCAATGGCGACGTCGATGGCGACAACTCGATCACCATCTTCGACTACATCGACCTCAGCGGCAGCTTCGACCTCTCAACCGGCGACGCTGGATTCAACGCCGAAGCTGACTTGGATGGAGACGGATCGGTCACGATCTTTGACTACATCATCCTCAGCAACAACTTCGACCTGAGCGGCCTCTAAGGCTCCCGCTTATCCCCGCCTGAGTGTTCGGGCGGGGATTTTTTGTCACTTCTTGCTGGTCAGGTTGCGCAGAGCCTCGGCGATTGCTCGCACCGGGAAGCCGACCACGGTCTCAAAGTCCCCCTCGATCCGGTCGATCAGCAGCCCGGCCATCCCTTGCGCGCCATAGGCTCCAGCCTTGTCCATCGGTTCGCCGGTCGCCACGTATTCCTCAATCTGGGCCTGGGTCAGGGGCCTAAAGTGGACGGTCGCCGTCTCAGTGAACGCCTCGAACCCCGCCGGCCAGCGGATCGCCACCCCGGTAATCACCTTGTGCGATCGGCCCTGCAAAAGCCCCAGCATCCGCGCCGCATCGGCCGCATCGAGGGGCTTGCTGAGCTGAAGGAACTCTTGCGG
>ERZ761602.598-NODE-598-length-75497-cov-5.202407_pt1 | contig 75497 bp, 70 predicted proteins | sample MGYA00512165_ERZ761602 | MGnify/ENA primary metagenome ERZ761602 (study PRJEB28899, sample SAMN02445085) | bioreactor sludge metagenome | biome: EBPR sludge; isolation source: Thorneside wastewater treatment plant | place: Australia: Brisbane, Thorneside Wastewater...
GATTGGGATGTGCGTTATCAATTGGCAGTTGGCGTTGGTAAGTTTTTCCATCGTGCCTTTTTTGTTTTGGATTACGGCAATCTTTCATGTTCGCATTCGCCGTCGGTTCGGATTCATGCGTCAGTCCCTATCGGCGTTGAATGCATTTTCTGGAGAAAGCTTTGCGGGCAGTCGCGACCTTCAGGTGTTTAATGCGCTTGCCACTAATCAAAGTGAATTCGAGCGATACTCCAAAAAATTGCAGGTGCGATTCACTCAGGCGGTGAGAGAGTATGCGCTTTACAATCCGATGGTTCCTCTCATTACCTCTTTCATGACCGTTCTCATTATTGCGTTTGGCGGATGGAAAATTCATTTGGGAACGATGACCGTGGGCGATGTCGTGGCATTTCTTGCTTATGCTTCGCACTTCGAATGGCCTATTCGAGATTTTTCAGAAAAGTACACGGTTCTTCAACAGGCTCTTTCAGCGGTCGATCGTTTGCTAGAAGTATCCAATCATCGAGAAGAGCCGGATCAAGGATGTTTAGATTTTAAATCTATCGGTCGCATCGAATTTCGAAATGTGGAATTTGGATATGAATCGAATCAGGCTTCAGCCGTGCGCGGACTCAGTTTCACTGCCGAGCCAGGTGAAAAGATCGCGCTTTTAGGAGAAACGGGCTCGGGAAAATCCACCACATGCTCTCTTCTCATGCGATTCTACGAACCGCAAAAGGGAATCATTGAAATTTCTGGAAAGGATATTCGCGACTACTCATTGGACACGCTCCGTTCGCGAATTGGCTGGGTCTCTCAAGATGTCACGCTATTCTCGACGACACTTCGGGAGAATTTGAGATTTTTCGAAACGTCGGTTTCCGATGCTGATCTTTGGAAAATTTTAGATCTCATTCAACTCCGAACTTGGGTGAGCCAACTACCAGCGGGCTTGGATACCCAGCTCTCGGAGCGTGGGAGTACGATTTCCACGGGGCAACGACAATTGATTTCGCTTGCTCGAGCTCTGGTGCGCCGTCCATCCATTCTCATTTTTGACGAAGCCACGGCCTACATCGACTCGCAAACGGAATGGCGACTCCAGCAGGCTGTGGACAATCTGTTTAGCTCGTCGGATTTCAAATCCACGACCGGGTTTTTTATCGCCCACCGCCTAAGCACCCTTCGAAAGTGCGATCGCCTGCTGGTTTTCAAATCGGGCCAAATCGTCGAGCAGGGAAATTTTTCTGAAATCATCTCCGCAGGAGGTTACGGCGCCCATCTTTATAAGGAACAATTTCGTAGACCTGCCTGATTTTTTTATAACGCAGCGCGCTAAGAAATAATGAGCTCGACCAACACTTTGCGTTGACCAGACGCGTCACCCTTTGGAAATCTACATTTCGAGGGGAATCGCAAATGAATATTTGGAGGGGATGGGCGCTCGTCTGCGTTTTGGGTCTTATCGCTGGCACGATCGTTTTTGCCTATAAATTGAATCAGCCGCCTGAATATTCACTCATAGAGCCTTCTGTAAACCATTCGATTCCGCAATCTGGGCGGAAAAAATCCGAACCTATTTCTACACCCTCCGCTCCTATCACGACCCTTTCGGCAAAGAAAATCGTTACGGATGCTAACATCTTGGAACCCATTCAGGATCTCGCCGCAGAGCTGGAAAAGTACGGTCTCGATGCTGAGGAATTTCAAGAGAAGGCCGAGGAAGGTTCTGATCTTTCGGAATATCCCGAATCCGTTTTGGCCGCATGGAGGCGTGTACAAGATTCTATCGAACTCATGCAGAAAAAAACATTGGAGGACGATGGCGTTTCTGAAGATTATTTGAAGCCGATTTCGAAACAAATTCCCACCGCGCTCCAAGATCAGGCGAAATCGATTGATAAATTTGAGCTCGATGCCGAAGCGGAGGCCTTCGTCCGCGATCGATCGAGAGCGCAAGCAATCCGTGATGAGGATCTTGAGGAGTTGGTGACCGTGTGTCGTTCCAACGCTCGATGCATCGAAAAAGCGGTAAAGATTTGGCTCGATAGCAATCATCTGCTGACAGAACAGCAGATTCAGTTTGTTGAGAGACATATGTAGGAAACCTTGGGAGGGGAAAAATGAAATTAGTGAAAGTATGGCTGGGGTGCGCCTTGGTTTGGGGACTCGGCGGATGCCAGGAAGTGAAGAGTATTCTCGTTGTCAATTCGGCGATGGAAGTGATTTCTAACGGCGAGCGCGTGGAAATCCCTGAGGGACGCTATGACGTGACTTTGAAAATTTCAAATCGCGGGGACGATCTCGACTCCATTCAATTCGACAACGCAAAACAACGTCCACTCAAGACCATCCGCTTGCAGCTTCCTCCTGCCAAAGAGTTAGGCGCGATCAAATCGGGTGCGATTTTGGAAAGTGGATCGATTCGTCAGCCCTTCCATGTGACGGTGTCGAGAGATCAGGACCCTGGTGTGGATTTCGTGGGTTTAAGTTTCTCAGATCCTGAAAGCGGCGAACTTCTCGCCACGGCTCATTTTAAGAATTCGTGGGTTGAGGACTCTTCCAAAAATTCTTTCGTGAAGAATTATCAAAACTGGAAGCGATCTCAGCGGGCTGTTGTATTTGCGATCGATGGCGGCCTCGATGGGGGTGGAGCACTCGATGTTTTAGTGAATGGCTCTGCAAAAAACTTCATCGCGCCGTGGATCTATGCACGCTACGCGCATGTGGAATGGCTGTTGAGTAAAAAGTCTCACGATTCCGATGGAATCGAAAAGGCATGGAAACGTGCGTTCGAAAAATCGGCGGTCGTCGACTACATGGCTTTTACGCACGGAGGCCACGACATGGATATCGCGAGCTCCATGCCCCTCACGGTGAAAAAGGAACATCAACTTCGGTATGTTTATACCGAGGGATGCAGTAGCGGATCGGCCTTCGAGTTCATTCGCGAATTTAACGCGCTCGCTGCGACCGGACATGCGGAAACATCCGCCTCACCCTTCTTCGCATTTCCTTTAGTTCGCGCGTGGACCTATGGAAAGAATTTAGAAAATACCGTTAAGGATGGATGGAGCGGTGGCAAATCCATGATTCATACGTTGAATCTGGGGGGCGGTTTGGATGCGATCCTAAAAAAGATGGGAATGGGCTTCTGGCCGAGTGTGGAAGATATGATTCGCGACTCCGAACCCATGCTTTCCTGGACGCCGGAGGCCTACCCGACACAGATTCAAATCGGGCAAAATCCTCTCCCTGAGCGTAAGGATTCCAAGGCAAAAATGATTTATCAAAATCGGATTTCGGAGCTCAATCGAGTAATGCCCGAAGTCGCTTCCAAGATGTGAGCGTTCCCAGTAAAACGGATGAGTGAAAATTGGACTCGCGCAGATTAATTCCACGGTCGGGGATTTTGAAGGGAACACTCAAAAAATCCTCGCCGCCTTAGAGAAACTGAAGGCAGCCGATCTCGTCGTCTTTCCCGAGTCGGCTCTTTGTGGGTATCCGCAACAAGATCTTTTGGACTATCCGTCATTCGCAGATAAGGCAGAAAGCTATGCCGAGCGCATCGCCGCAAAAGCGCCGGGTGCGAATTTCTTATTGGGTTCGATCGAAAAGAACCGCGATTCCGGTAAACCTTTTCGAAATGTGGCGCTTTGGATTTCAAATGGAAAAATCCAAGCACGCTATTTCAAGCGACTTTTGCCGACTTATGATGTGTTCGATGAAGATCGATTTTTTGAGCCGGGACGCAGTCCTCTTCTCTTGGATTTTCGCGGAGAGAAAATTGCCGTTACCATTTGTGAAGACATTTGGAATGAAGCGGGTGGCGCAAAGTTAGAGAACCGTTATCATCAAACTCCTTTAGCGGATTGCAAAGGCGCAAGCTTAATTCTGAATCTATCTGCTTCGCCCTTTGAATTTGCGAAAATTCGCTCGAAGCGAGGGATGCTCGAATCCATCTCCAAAAAATATCGAGTACCTTTCGTCTATGTAAATTGTGTTGGGGCCAATGATGGAATCATTTTCGATGGGCGCTCGTACGTTTGGAATGGTGAGGGGGAAATTCTCGCTGAAGGAAAATCTTACGAAGAAGATCATTTGATCGTCGATGTGAAGTCAGGCACTGCGAGCGCAGAGATGTTGCCGTCCTCGATGGAGGAAACGCGTGAGATTTACGACGCGCTTGTCCTCGGCATTCGAGATTATTGCAGGAAGCAGGGGTTTTCTTCCGTGGTGTTGGGATTGAGTGGAGGCATAGACTCTTCTGTGGTGGCTTGTTTGGCCGCCGATGCCATCGGCGTTGAAAACGTGGTCGGTGTGCTTTTGCCTTCGCGCTTCACTTCTGCCGAATCGAATCAAGATGCAATTGAAATGGCAAAGATCATGCAAAATCCTATTCACATTTTCATGATTGAGGATGTCTTTCAGGCTTACCTCCGCACGATGTCGAAAGCTTTTGAAGGGGTCGCTGCAGATGTGACGGAGGAGAATCTTCAATCGCGTTCTCGGGCGGGAATTTTGATGGCGCTTTCGAATAAATTTAATCATCTCCTTCTCACGACGGGAAATAAGTCCGAATTGGCGGTGGGTTATTGCACGCTCTATGGAGACATGTGCGGGGGGCTCGCTCCATTATCAGATGTGTATAAAGAGCAGGTCTACGCTCTTGGGCGTGAGGCAAATCGACGATTGCAGAGAATTCCTGAGCGTGTATTTACCAAAGCGCCTACCGCAGAACTTAGGGCGCATCAGACCGATCAAGATACACTGCCTCCGTACGCGCGCCTTGATGCCATTTTAAAAAAGATATTAGAGGACTTTCAGTCCTTCGAGCAGTTGGTTGAAGCGGGTTTTGATCCTGTCGAGGTGAAGAAAATCTTCCATTGGATTCGAACCTCCGAGCACAAGCGCTTCCAAATGCCTCTTGGCCTTAAGGTGTCATCGAAGGCCTTTGGCATCGGTCGTCGCATTCCAATTGTGCATGAGTTTTTTGAAAAGCTTGACGCATCGCGATAAGCCCCCGTAGCCTTAAGGCTGTACGTAGGGGGGTTTATGATGAGGGGTCAGGGGAAAATTTTCCTATTTTGGATATTGGCTGCAATCTGGGTGGCGGAAGGCTCAGCGACTGAAAACACATCAGGCGTGGGCAATGAAAACCAATTGAGACAAACACGAGTCGCCGAGGCGACCTCGTTCTCCGTCCGCGTGATTTCGCAAACTGCCAATTTGTTTAGTGGCGAAACGGAGCAGGGTCACGGCACGGGATTCATCGTCGAGATGGATAATGACTTCGGCTACATCTTCACCAACCGCCATGTCATTGCGAAAGACCCCATGCATGCACGGCGAGTCACGCTTCAATTTGCAAGCGGAGAAGGCGAACCTGAAACGGCTGAGGGTAAGGTAGTGTTTCAAAGTGCTCTCTATGATTTTGCTGTCATTAAATTTAAAAAATCTGAATTGAAGCGTGTGAGATCAAAATTGCGATTGGCGTCTCTTCCTTCTGAACAGGAGATGAAGAATTTAATTGTGCAGGGACGGGCGGTGATGACGTTTGGTTATCCACTCGACGGCGATAAAATTGCAAGTTTTGGAATGATTACCGGATTGTCTCAGGAGGTTTTTGATTCCAAAGAATTCATTAGCGTAGACGCCGCGATCAATCCCGGAAATTCAGGAGGTCCTCTCATCGATTTGGAAACAGGAAAAGTCATTGGTATCAATTCTGCAAAATCGACGGAAGGCGAAGGCATGGGGTATGTCATTCCCCTCAAGGTGCTTCAGGCGGACTGGGCGAGATATCGTGAAGATCCAGAGCAATATGGCCTCAATTCCTACGGCTACATTTCGTGGACGAATTATGGCGAAGACGAACTCGAAGTTTTGAAAGTGCAGAAAGTTTTGGAGAAAGCAGTTCCACAATACTTTTCAAACTTCGGTTCCGCCCTTGTCGTAAGCTACGTTGCTCCTAAAAGCCCGCTTCAAGTGGGGGATATTTTGGTAAAGATAGACGGTGAGGTCATCGGCAATCGTAGAGATTTCATCGGACTGCGTGCGCATTTCGCGACTTCCGATCACTCGGTTTTTACCGTTATCCGAAATGGCAAGCTAACCAATGTAGAAGTCCCCGTGCGAAAAACCGCTCGAACTCGATACCAGCGTGCAAATGATTTTGTTTTAGTCTCAGGTCTTTTAGTGCAGGAGCTCACGCCAGCGGAAAGAGAAGCCACAAATGGGGGCAGGCGAGGGTTGATTGTGCGGATGACTCTACCAAACTCACCCGCCGAGAATTCCAAATTTTTAACTCCGGGGGATGTCTTGACGGAAGTCCAATTGGGCAATCGTCGAGCAAAGCTGAGAACCTTGCAGGAACTGAAGGATTTTTTGGCGAGTGCCAAGGAGGGCGATGTTCTTCAATTTGCCTTTCGCCCATCCGTTAGAAATCAAGGAACTCGAGTGGTGTCCTCCATGACGGGAAAAACTCTCTATCATGCGATTACAGCCGTTGATTTGCTGCCCGTGACTTACGTGGTGACGCCGGAGCAGTTGTCATTAAAACAATTTAGAAAGAAATTCGATTTTACTGGCTACAAGCCGAATGAATCCGACTGGCGCTATCACCTAAAAAAAGGAACCTGCAAGCATGTGATTGCTTCTTTGAAGTAATCACGCGCGGACGATTTGTTTCCAGTCCTCCGGCGTTGTTCCCACTTTGATTCGGTTACGAGTGACAAGCGCAAATGCTAGAGTTCCGCCCGTAGCGTGAACGCAGGCCTCACGTCTTGCACTTAAAGCGATCAAGCCAAATCCTCGGCTTTTCACATGGGGATAAATCGTTCTTGTCACCGCGTTTGCTAAATTTTGGCCGTCTTCGAGTCGTGTGGCGATGGCACTTGCTGCGGAAACTTCTAAAATATCTTCGCCAATTCCCGTACAGGAGATCGCACCAGAGCGGTTTGCAAAGTTTCCAGCGGGAGTGCACGAATCCGAAACTCGTCCCGGAACTTCAAATCCCTTACCACCGGTGGAGGTGCAGGCGGCCGTGCGTAAGAGCGCATCGAGCGCCACACAGCCGACGGTCCCCGTCTTGCCTTTTAATTTCCTTTCCCATTCAGCGCGTCTCCGCTCCGTAATGGGAGAGGTCAGTCGGATGCCGTGTGAAAATGCCCATTGATTCGCTTCGAGTGCGGCGAGATTTCGATCTCGCTCTTTCATCAGTAGTTTCACCATATCGGAAGGATTTTTCACGCGCTGGATATTTGCGACGGAAGCAAACCGCTGGCTCTTTCCATCCATAAGGGAGCCTGACAATCGTGCTATCCCATCTTTTTGCAGTTTAGATCCTAAACCTGCATTAAATAGCGGATGATCTTCCAAACAATGAACGCCCAATGTCGCAAGATCCGTGGCTTTCATTGTAGGGGAACGTTTGAGTGTATTCTGAATTTGCTTTGCAATTTTTGTGAGGACATTTTCAAATTCCTTGCGGCGTTCAGGATTTGAATCTCCAAGCCCGCCGTGAAATAAAACATACGGCGCATCGATGTCGTATAAACAGAGCGCGGTACTTGGCCAGGATTGAGAAGAGCGATGCGGGGATGAAGCTTTCACGGATGGCTAATTAGGTATCTCAGGAAGCTTCTCTCGTTCCAGAATCTTTTGTTCCACTTCGTTTGGAATTTGCATGGGCGTAATCTGTGTTGATTTCGAGGGATCATTCAACTCAACAGGGGCGCTGCCATTCATTTTTCGAAAGCCTGCAGTAAGCGATTGCCAGTTTTGGATCACAAAAAATCCAACGATAAGCAGGCTAATGAGAAGAATAATGATGCCGGCCGAGCCTTTGTTTTCTTGGCGATTTTTCATATAAATCCATGGTAAGGGCTCTACGGGTGTAGCGGCAATTTACGGGTGCCCCAAATCGCTCCAAATGGCTGATTTTAGGCCTTTAAACCGGTTGAATTGTGCATTATTCGGGTCTAGTTTGGACTTAACGTTCACGTAAAGGTTGAGATATGGCAAAGGTCGAAAAGAGTACGAACCCATTCAAGGTGTTTTCTAAGGTGGCGGCTTCGAGCGAGCGCAAGGTTATCTATATGGATAATCACGCGACAACGCCGGTGGATCCTCGCGTGTTGGAGGCCATGATGCCGTATTTCACGACCGTGTTTGGGAATGCCGCCAGTCGAAACCATGCTTACGGTTGGAGTGCCGAAGAAGCGGTTGAAGCCGCAAGACTTTCGATTGCGCAAATGCTCGGCGCAAATCCAAAGGAAATCGTTTTCACTTCGGGTGCGACAGAGTCAAACAATCTCGCCATTCGCGGAGTCGCGGAAATGTATGCCGAAAAAGGTAAGCACATCATCACCACCGCAATTGAGCACAAAGCGATTCTTGATACCTGTAAATATTTAGAGACCAAAGGTTTTGAAGTGACCTACTTGCCGGTGGATCACTATGGCCAAGTGCGTGTGGAAGATATTCGCGCAGCCGTGCGAGCAGACACCATTTTAATTTCCATCATGGCGGCCAATAATGAAATTGGAACCATCAATCGCATGGCGGAAATCGGAACGTTCGCCAAAGAGCGTGGCATTCTTTTTCATACCGATGCCGTGCAAGCGATCGGACGCATTCCGGTAAATGTGGAAGACTGGAAAGCCGATTTACTTTCTCTCACCGCGCATAAAATTTATGGCCCGAAGGGAATTGGTGCGCTGTATATCCGAAGAAAGAATCCTCGAGTACGCCTGAGCCCAATTTTGTTTGGCGGCGGTCATGAACGAGGTGTTCGTTCTGGAACGTTAAACGTCCCCGGGATCGTCGGGTTTGGAAAGGCGGCGGAGCTCGTTCGAGAATTGTTACCGGAAGAATCCGCGCGCGTCTTGAAGCTTCGTGAGCGTTTGCATCAGGGAATACTCGCGCAGGTGGATGAAGTGACTTTGAATGGGCATCCTACGGAGCGACTGCCCAACAATTTGAATGTGAGCTTTGCATATGTGGAAGGCGAGGCGCTCATGATGTCGATTCCAGATGTGGCGGTCTCTTCTGGCTCGGCTTGTACAAGTGCGAGTTTGGAGCCGTCCTATGTTTTGAAGGCAATTGGCGTCGGAGAGGATCTCGCGCATTCGAGCATCCGCTTTGGACTCGGAAGATTTACGACGGAAGAAGAAGTCGATCATACGATCGAAATGACGGTGAAAGCTGTTCAGCGTTTAAGAGAAATGTCGCCGCTCTATGAAATGGCGAAAGAGGGAATTGATTTGAAAACGGTCCAATGGACCACACATTGAGGTTATATGGCATACAACGATAAAGTAATTGATCACTTTGAACATCCCCGAAATGTGGGATCACTCGATTCAAAATCCACGAATGTGGGAACGGGAATTGTGGGAGCTCCAGAATGCGGAGACGTGATGAAGCTTCAAATTCAAGTGAATCCCGAAACGCAAGTCATCGAGGATGCGAAATTCAAAACGTTTGGATGCGGTTCAGCAATTGCATCCTCTTCTTTGGCCACGGAGTGGTTGAAGGGAAAGACGTTGGATGAAGCGCTCACGATTAAAAACACTGCGATTGTAGAAGAGTTAAGTCTTCCTCCCGTTAAAATTCACTGCTCGGTTTTGGCGGAGGACGCAATTCGATCGGCGATTTCGGATTATCAAAAGAAATCAACGACGGAAGAAACTCCTTTAAAGAAGGTGGGAGCTTAAGATGTCATTGGCAGTTGCAGATAAACCGGTTGTCGCACTAACGGACAATGCCGTTCAACATGTGCTGCGACTCATGGAGCGGGAAAAGAAAATGGGAGCGTTGCTTCGAGTTTCTGTTGTGGGGGGCGGTTGTTCTGGAATGTCTTACAAAATGGGTTTTGAAGAAAAGCCAGCGGAAACCGACAAGCTTGCTCAATTTGGCAATCTCACAGTGATCGTGGATCCCAAGTCGGCGCTCTTTCTTTCGGGAATCGAGATCGACTACGTGGATGGCCTCAATGGGTCGGGTTTTACCTACAATAATCCTAATGCCAAACGTTCGTGTGGATGTGGGACGTCGTTTTCGGCCTAACGAATGAGCCGAACGTGGATTACTTCGAGATTCTAGATATTCGCCCTCCGAAACTTTCGCTCGATTCATCCGATCTGCAAAATCGTTTCTATAAACTTTCGATGGAGCAGCACCCTGATTTAAAAAAGGATGCCAGTTTGGATGTTCAGCAGCGATCGGCGGAGCTGAATAAAGCATACCGAACGCTCCGCGATCCTTGGCTGAGAGCAGCCTATATCGTCGAGCAAAACAAATTGCCGCCTTCCAAAGAAATTCCGACTGATCTCACTGCCATGTATTTTGAGATTCAAGAGTCGGACGATCGAGCCGCGCTCGCGGAATTCCAATCCGTTATCGTTAATCGAATGAAACAAACGTCCGAAAAACTTCTGCGCGTCTTCGAACAATTTGATTCAACTTCTGCAGAAGGCCGTCATGAAGTCATTGTTTCCCTCCAGCGTCTATGCAATGAAAATGCCTACGTGAAATCGATGGCAGCCGGTGTCGAGAAGCGATTGAAAGGAGCTTCGTGATTCCTATCGCAGGAAATAAAGAGCTCATCGTGGGCATCGATCTTGGGACCACGAACTCGCTCATCGCTTTAAGTGATGGCAAGCAGTCGCAGGTTTTTAAGGATGGCGACTCTCCCCTCATTCCCTCCGTCATTGTGTTCGATGAAAATGGGCGCATCCAAGCGGTGGGACAGCGAGCGAAAACTTTAAAATCGGTGGAACCGAAGCGTGCCGTTTATTCTGTGAAGCGTCTGATGGGCCGAGGTCTAGAAGATTTAGAAACGGTGGAGCGAGAACTGCCCTTCGATTTTTCTCTGTCCTCTCAGGAAGTGCTTCGAGTCCGAGCGGGAAATTATGCTTACACCGCTGTGGAGCTTTCCGCGGAAATTTTGAAACGCTGCAAGTTAGTGGCGGAAAATGTGCTCGGACGGCCCATTCGAAAAGCCGTGGTGACTGTTCCCGCATACTTTAATGATGCGCAGCGCTCTGCAACGACGCTTGCGGGTCAACTTGCTGGCTTGGAAGTCGTTCGAATTCTGAATGAGCCCACAGCAGCAGCGCTGGCATTTGGCATTGGTCGAGACAATGAGAGTACGACTGTGGCTGTCTATGATTTTGGCGGCGGAACATTTGATATCTCCATTTTGAAAGTGACTTGCGGAGTTTTTGAAGTGCTTTCGACCGATGGGGATACGCATTTGGGCGGTGACGATTTGGACTTCGCGCTTTATCAAGCTTTTGTGAAGCGCGCGGGAGTCGCTCCCAAGAAAGAAGAAGACCGCATCTCTGTTTTGCATCAGCTGGAGAATTTGAAGCGTAAGCTTACCGATGAAGCCGAAATCGAAGCCTCAATTTATTGGGATGGGAAGGTTCAGTGGAACGGCGTTTTCACTCGAGAGGAGCTCAGTGAGATCTTTCGGCCGGTGATCGAGCGAACTCTCCAATCGTGTCGATCGGCCCTCGCTGCATCCGGTTTAGAAATTTCGGCGATCGAGCATCTCGTTTTTGTAGGCGGCTCAACGCGAGTGCCACTCGTAAGAGAGTTAGCTTCTCAGTTTTTTGGAAAAAAACCTGCGGAGGGGATTGATCCCGATCAAGTCGTCGCCTTAGGAGCCGCGATTCAAGGAGCGATCTTGGCCGGCGAAAAGAAAAACACACTGCTTCTCGATGTCGTTCCCCTGTCGCTGGGAATTGAAACGATGGGCGGACTCATCTCTAAGATCATTCATCGAAACACGACAGTGCCTTGTAGCGCCTTTGAGGATTTTACGACCTATGTCGATAATCAAACGGGGGTGGACGTGCATATCGTTCAAGGCGAACGAGAGCTGGTGCAGGACTGTCGCAGTCTCGGCAGATTTAAATTGAAGATCGCTCCTGCTCCTGCGGGATATCCTAAGGTGCGTGTGGAATTTCTGATGGATGCCAATGGAATGCTTCGTGCGCATGCGACGGATTTACGAACGAAAGAATTTGCAGAATTGGAAGTGCGCCCGAGCTTTGGACTTTCTGATTCCGAGATTGAGCGCATGCTGGCGGAGTCTTTTAAGTACGCGGAGCGGGACTTTGCAGAACGTCAACTGATCGAGGCAAAGAATCAAGCCCGAGCGTTGTTGCGGGCAACAGAGAAATCGTTTGAAAATCCTCTTCTGGACAGAGTCTTTGTGGAAAGGCAAAAAGCCAGAATTGGACCGGTGATGAAAGCTTTAGAGAGAGACATTGAGATGGCCCCTTCGGATGTTATCGTCCTTCGAACGCGAGAGTTGGATCACATGACGCAAGAGCTCGCTCAGCAGATCTTGGATCATGCTCTGCGCAATCGGTTGAAGGATCGCACGGTCGCGGAGGCGCGGTAGTATGCCCAAAATCAAATTTGCTCATTTGGAAAATGCGTTCGAAGTACCCGTGGGGAGCACGATCTTAGAATGTGCTCTTGAGAATGGAGTCGCTTTGGATCACGATTGTGGAGGAAATTGTGCTTGTACAACCTGCCAGGTTTGGGTTGAAAAAGGCGCGGAGCTTCTCTCCACCATGAGTGAGGATGAACTGGCTCTTTTAGAGGCCAACGAGAAGCTCGGTGAGAATTCCAGATTGGGATGCCAATCTCGAGTTCGCAAGGATGGCGAGATCCTCGTCCGCATTCCTGGGGTAAGTTAGAATGGTTTTCGAAATTGAAGTTTGGAGGCTTTGAGTAGATATGGCTAAGGGCAAATTGAAATGGACCGATGTAGAAGACATCGCTTTTCGTCTCATCGACGAGCACCCCTCCACCAATCCACTGTCATTGCGGTTTACGGATTTGCACAAATATGTGACGAAACTTCCCGATTTCTCCGACGATCCGAAAAAATCCAATGAAAAAATTCTCGAAGCGATCCAAATGACTTGGCTCGAAGAGCGTCAAGAGATGGAAGACGAGCTGGGACCTCTCTCAGCGGCTCGGAAGGACGACGAGGATGAAGATTTGGACGAAGACGATTATCGCGACGATAAGATGATCGACGAGAAAGAAGACGAAGACCTCATGTCGGATGATGACGATGAAGACGGCGACGAGTTCGGCGACGGCTTTCAAGAGGAAGAAGTTCAGGACTAGGCCTCACGCTCTGGAGCGCGCACTGCGCTAGCGTTCGTAGCCACGCAAAATCTCTCTTTACATCTCGGCCGTTGAAGGATTTCCTGCAGAGAGCGGGCAAACAATTATCGGTCATTTTTAGGAGGAAGTATCGTGGCTCAAAATCAATCGTCGTCCGTATTATCAACATCAGCTCAAGTTCCTGCGAATGCTAAGAGCGTTCCGGTTAACCCAGAAAAGCTGAAGGCTCTCGAACTCGCCGTGAGTGCGATCGAGAAGCAATTTGGAAAAGGCTCCATCATGCGTCTGGGAGAGAATCAGGCTTTGATTCCCTCCACCGATGTCGTTCCCACGGGATCGTTGGGATTGGATGTGGCTCTTGGAATTGGCGGGCTGCCTCGCGGCCGTATCGTCGAAATTTTTGGTCCTGAATCGTCTGGAAAGACCACGCTTACTTTGCATGCCGTTGCGGAATGTCAGAAAAAGGGCGGCATTTGCGCGTTTGTGGATGCAGAGCATGCTATCGACGTCGGCTATGCACGCAAATTGGGCGTGAATGTGGATGACCTGTTGATCTCTCAACCTGACACCGGTGAAGAAGCGCTGGAAATCGTGGATGCGCTCATTCGCTCCGGCGTGGTGGATATGATTGTGGTCGACTCCGTGGCTGCGCTCACTCCCAAGGCTGAAATTGAAGGCAACATGGGAGATTCTCACATGGGTCTTCAAGCGCGATTGATGTCGCAGGCATTGCGAAAACTCACCGGTACGATTGCGAAATCGAAGACGATTCTCATTTTCATCAATCAGATCCGTATGAAGATCGGTGTGATGTTTGGAAACCCTGAAACGACGACCGGTGGAAATGCTCTCAAGTTTTATTGCTCGGTGCGTTTGGATATTCGTCGTATGACGGCCATTAAAGTGGGCGAAGAAGTGGTGGGCAGCCGCACCGTCGTCAAAGTGGTGAAGAACAAAGTGGCTCCTCCATTTAAGCGCGCGGAGTTCGACATCTTGTTTGGTCAAGGCATCTCCCGATTGGGCGAAGTCGTCGACACCGCGACAGAGCAAAATATTTTGGAAAAATCCGGTTCTTGGTATTCTTTCGAAGGTCAAAAAGTCGGACAAGGGCGCGATAACGTGGTCCAATTTCTAAAAGATAATCCTGCGATCGCAAAAGCGATCGACAAGGCCATCATGGAAAAGTCTGGCGTGTTAAAAGCAGTCGCTTCCAATACCGCAGCGACTCCTACGCCTGAAGCCAAGGCCACGGCCAAGGCAGCCTCGGGCGACTCCAAGAAGAAGTAATCCGCCCTCTTTTGAATTAAGTTCTTACGCGAAGGCCGCAGGATCTGCATTCTGCGGCCTTTGTTCATTTAGAGCCACTTAAACAGGGTTTTGGGGGGTTGTGCGCCTGGCGGATCCGGGCTATATACCCGCTAACTCTGGAATTTCCACTATGCAGTTTAAAATGCCTTTTCGAAAATTTATTCTCTCATTTTTAATCGTCGCAGCCGTTTCCCTTCAATTGTCGGAAGCAATCGCAAGTCCGTGTGGGGTGACGCTTGGAGCCTGGCGACGAGATCCCCAGCTGAGGTCGCAAGTTTTACTTCAAGTACTCAATCAATATCTTTCTCACTCCGCAGATTGGAACCAACTTTCTAAATCAAACCCCGAGGCGGATAAGTTTTTATATGTGGCGGCCTTTGAATTAGCGCGACTTAAACCCAAAAAGTTACCTGGGGAAGCTTCGGTCGTAGAGCGATCCTTTGCTTGGTATATGCAAGAATTTTCCGGGCTCTACGGGGATCATTGGGTGGCGGAACATGTGGTCACCTTCGTCTTGGATAGACAAGTTGCTCTTGTCGAGCATGATGACGTTTCTGGTGTTGTAAAAGCTTTTGCTCCGACAAATATGGGAATCTTTTCCGATATGAATGCAGAAGTTCCAAAATACTACGAAATTCCAGAGTCAGAAGAGAAGAGTGGCCCTACAAAAGCAAGAAGAGATCGTGAGCATAAAACTTTAAGGGATCCGAGCTACAACATTATGTCTTGGCATATGACTCATCTTCGAAGGCGACTCATTTCCGGGTTGAATGATTCCTCCTTCATTCGTCCAAGTGTGTTTGAAGAACGCGAACAGCAGGAAGACGCCGAGGCAGAAGGTGAGGGCAATGTGGCGCGCAGTCGCGCATTTGGTCCTAATGGTTTAGAGATTATTCCAGACGATCAAATCAGGCCACTTCGAAGAGAAGATCAAGCCGTGATGGGACGACGTCGCCCTCCTTCCGATCGGTCGGAGCCCTAAAAGCATCCGATCGCTTTTGAATTTTCCGTTTGCACGGCGATCCGCTGAGTGTTGTTCAAACTTTCATCTACTAGAAAAAATGCGGCCGGTGATTCATCGGTGATGATTCCAAAACAGGGACGATGAAGCACAAAATTCAATCGCGTTTTCATTTCTGGTGTGCCGAAGTCTCCAATTTCTTCCGCATGCAAAAATGCTGGCAGCCGAACGATGGCATCTTCACTCGCCCAAAAAATGGCAAGTAAGGCTTCCGAGTTCCAATTCACCGGAACTTGCGGAGCGATCTTGTCCAGATTGCGAGTATTCTCCGCCCAAAAATTTCTCCATGTCTCTTCAGACTCAAATTTGAAAATCCGGATCGAATCGAATTTGAAATTCGTGTCTGCCGGATCAATTTGAATCTGCGTAATTTTTTTTGCAGCGAGCGCATGAAGGGTTGTGGAACAGAAAATCCCCATTAAGATGAAAAATAAAATCTGTCGCTTTGTGTTAACACGCACCGTCATAAAATTTCTCCATTTGCAAATCCGATTCTATTCTTGAAATATTTTTACCCCTACCAACTTTTGCTCTTCTTTTTACGCAGAACTTTATAAACTCGCGTTGGGGGAGGATCTTATTGTGAATAAATATTTCATTGCGGCGGAGCGTCGTGCTTGCCGCGTAGCCGCAATCGCACTCGTCAGTGTTCTAACCTTTCAACTTTCTTCGTCGGTGGCTCAAGCCGATGAATCGAAGATGTCTGCCAGACTTGTAAATGTACTCGAGCAGACCAGCAACCCAGTTCCAGTGGTTGTCATGCTTCAACAACTTACGCCATTGCCTCACACGGTCTGGGGAAAGATTCCTTCAGCTCAAGTAGAGACCATGATCAAGCATCGCATTCTCGAAAATCAAAGAGACCTCCGAGCCCATGTTGCCGAACTGATGAACAACAAAACATTCGGCGCGAACACGAGCATCCGAAATGTAAAATATTTTTGGAACGTGAACGCAATGATGGCCACGGCTTCGGTGGACACGATCTATAGCCTGTCCGATCGAGATGATGTGGCGTTCGTTTATCTGGATGAACGCATTAAGCTGGCCCCAGACTACAGAGTCGAAGCGGATGTGGATGGCTCAGAATTTACTTATGGTCTGGAAAAAATTGGCGTGCCCGCGTTACGGCAAGCCAATCCCGACATCAGCGGAAAAGGCGTCATCGTTGGAATTTTGGACACGGGAATTGATCCTAAGCATCCCGAGTTCGAAGGTAAGACGATCACTTTCAAGGATCTCGTGGGCGGAAAGAAAGATGCCTATGACGATCACGGTCACGGCACGCACGTTGCGGGAACCATTGCTGGAATCGGCGCGGGTGGCACTCAAATTGGTGTTGCTCCCGGGGTGACCCAACTCGTGATTGGAAAAGTTTTCACGGCTTCGGGCGGAGGAAGTTTGAGCTCTATCTTAAAGGGAATGGAATTCATGGCCGATCCCGATGGAAAGCCTGAAACTCCAGACCAACCTCGAGTGATCAACAACTCTTGGGGTGGAAATCTTGGCGATAGCGTCGAGAACGATCCATTTTCTCCCGCCGTCTTTACATGGGTTCAGCTGAATATCTTTCCAAGCTTTGCAGCTGGAAATTCCGGTCCAAGTGCGTCGAGCGTAGGATCCCCTGGTGGACTTCCCCAGTCTTTCGCAGTGGGTGCGACTGATCAAAATGACAAGGTCACTTCATTTTCTTCACGCGGTCCTGTGAGCATTACGCACAAAGGTGAGCGTGTGAAATATGTAAAACCCGATGTGTCGGCTCCTGGAAAAAGCGTTCTGTCCGCAATGCCTGGCGGTAAGTATGGCGAGATGAGCGGAACATCGATGGCGACGCCGCATACGACTGGGGCCATCGCTCTGGTCATCCAAACCAAGCCCGATGCGACGATCGTTCAAGTTCGCGACATCTTGATGAAATCGAGTAAGGATCTCGGTCAATCGGGAATGGATAACGATTACGGCGCCGGTCGGCTCGATGTAAACCACGCCTATGAAATGATTATGAATGGAGCAGGTCGCTAAAAAGAGCGCTCTGACACACGTCAGTACTATCCGTTCTGTCGAGGGCTCCTGCGGTTGCAGGGGCCCTTGCCTTTTGTTACGGTCGCGACAGAATGTTTTCAGGCCTGCAAAATAAATTCGAAAGAGCCCTTCAGGTCCTTAAGGGGCAGGCAAAGATTCGCCCCGAGCATATTGAAGAAGCGATTCAAAGTATTCGCGCCTCGCTTCTGGAGGCGGATGTCCAGTTCGATGTCGTTCAGCGATTTCTCGCGCGCGTGAAGGAGCAGGCCATTGGCACTGAGGTTGCAAAATCCCTCACGCCTTATCAACAGTTCGTCAAAATCCTCTACACCGAGATGGTTCAGACGCTCGGCGGGAAAGTGGGCGAAGAAGCGAGCTTCGATTTGTCCTTCAAACCCCCCGTAGTTATTTTTATGATCGGCTTGCAGGGATCTGGAAAGACCACGTCGTCAGGAAAGTTGGCGCTTCATTTAAAAAAGAAGATGAAGCGAAAGCCTTTGCTCGTGAGTGTGGATGTGAAGCGACCGGCCGCCATCGAGCAACTTGAGCGACTGGGCGCCGATGCAAAGATCGACGTTTTCAAATCACCTTCGATGAATCCGCTCGAACGAGCCCAGGGCGCGATGAAATTTGCGCAAACTTACGGATTAGACGTTTTAATCGTGGATACGGCGGGTCGACTCTCGATCGACGAAGAAATGATGTCCGAGCTCGAAGGGCTCACGAGAGAATTAAATCCGCAGCACAAATTGTATGTGGCCGATGCGATGAGTGGGCAGCAGGGCTTAAGCGTTGCAGAAGGATTTCAAAGTCGCGTGGGAATCACGGGCGCAATTTTAAGTAAAGCGGATGCGGATACTCGTGGTGGGATTTCATTTTCCATTCGAGAAGCGCTTGGCGTCCCTCTTCGATTCGTGGGAACGGGCGAAAAATTGGAAGCGATCGAATTGTTTCATCCCGATCGCTGGGCCTCGCGCATTTTAGGCATGGGCGATGTGGCGAGCTTAGTTGAAAAAGCTGAAGAGGCTTTTGAAGGCGAGGACGTCGATCATCAAAAGAACCAAGCCAAGCGCATGATGAAAGGCCAGCTTACGCTCGTGGATTTTCAACAGCAGATGAAGATGATGTCGAAGATGGGATCGCTTGGAGGGCTCATGGGAATGATTCCAGGGATGTCGGGGATGGCTTCGAAAATTGATTCGGAAGCGATTGAAAAGAAAATGAAAAAAGTTAATGCCATGATCGATTCGATGACGCCGAACGAACGCACGGATCCCGATGTGTTAAATGGCAGTCGTAAGCGCCGTGTCGCGATGGGTTCTGGAACGCAAGTGGAGGACCTTAATCAGTTTCTGAAAGAGTTCCACGACATGCAAAAACTCATGAAGCAGTTCTCAGGCAAAAAAATGAAGGGCCTGGGGAGCTTGCTCGGCGGGATGAGGGGGTAGTTTCTTCAGCCCCCTTGACGTCAACAGCCGCGTTCTTATCCAGAATTCCTGCCAATTTGCCTCTAAAACCTCGATTTCCAATAATTAATTGACGTCAGCAGCGCGGCAGGGTGAATGGTTACATGGCTGTTAAAATTCGACTGACTCGTATTGGAACTAAAAAGCGACCTTTTTATCGTGTGGTGGCTATCGATTCTCGACTTCCTCAAGGTGGTCGTCATTTGGAAATTTTAGGTACCTATGATCCTCTCAACTTGGGCGTCTCCAAAGATTCGACGGAAAAGGCTGAGAAAGGCCTCGTCAATTTGAAGACCGATCGAGTGTTGCACTGGCTCAGTGTCGGCGCTCAACCCACGGATACAGTTCGTGCGCTTTTAAAGAGAGCGAAACTGTCTCTGACATCTTCGAATAAAAAGAGCGCGGCTTAACACGCCGTTCGATACATTTTTTTAAAACCTCATAACGCAAAGGACTGAGCATGCAGATGTTTAAGAACCTCTTTTCCACGAATTCCTCCAACGCTTCGAACGAAGACTCCTCCTCTTTGAAAGGCCTCATTGAGAACATGACCAAGGCCTTGGTGGATGATCCCTCTCGCATTCAAGTCGCCGAAGTTCGCAACGACGATGAAAATTTAGTCTATGAATTGCGAGTTTCTAAGTCCGACTTGGGCAAAGTCATCGGCAAGCGCGGGCGAACGGCGTCTGCGATGAGAACAATTCTGAGTGCGGCTTCTCGTAAGCACAATCTCGGCGTTGATCTTAAAATCGTTGAGTAATCAGTTATGCGGGTGGCTATGTGAGATTTTCGATCCTCACGATTCACCCTCATTTTTTTGATGGGCCCTTTAGCGAGGGCCTGCTTTCGAAGGCCGTCCAGCAGGGCGCGCTTCAAATATCCATCATTAACATTCGAGATTTCGCAGATCCTCCTCATTTCCGAGTGGACGATCATCCTTACGGTGGAGGGCCTGGGATGATCCTCAAAGTCGAGCCGATCGTGCGCGCGATTCGAAGTGTGGTGAAGCCTGACGAGGAAACCTCCGTCGTCGTTCTGGCGGCAAAGGGGAAATTATTCACGCAGTCGAAAGCTCGCCAATGGGCAAAAAATATTGATCACCTGGTCCTCATTTGTGGGCGTTATGAGGGGATTGATGAGCGCGTCTCGGAATTTTTCGCGAATGAAGAAGTGCGGGTGGGAAATTACGTCTTGATGGGAGGCGAGTCTGCGGCAGTTCTCATTGTAGAAGCGGTGGGTCGATTGCGACCGGGTGTTTTGGGAAACCCCGATTCGCTTTCTGATGAGAGCTTCGCAAAGCCGGGTACGCGAGAGTATCAGCAATTCACAAGGCCCCCGAAATTTGAAGGTAGAAATGTTCCAGATGTTCTACTTGGGGGAAATCATGCAGCCATTCGGAAATGGCGTAAGAGCGGAGAGAGCGCGTGAAAGATCTCTACGTCGCGCTTCTCCATCATCCTGTAGTGGATCGGAATCGTCAGATCATCACATCTTCCGTGACAAACCTGGACCTCCACGACATCGCTCGCTCCTGCAAAACCTTCGGGGTGAAGAAGTACTTCGTCGTTCATCCATCGCCCGACGAGCAGGCGCTCAATGCTCGAATCGTCAATCACTGGTCTACGGGCTATGGACAAAAGACGCATCCCACGCGGATGGAAGCCCTGGAAGTTTTAAAGCTTGCCACTGATTTTGAAGAGGTCGTGGCAGAAGCAACTCAGTTGTCGGGGGGAGTGAAGCCTTTCTTGATTGGGACGGCGGCTAAGCGGCAGGCCCCTCGGGTGCTTTCGCTCCCTCAGTTTTTCGAGCGGCTAGAGTCTGCTCCGGTTCTATTGGTCTTTGGAACCGGGTATGGACTTGCGCCCGTCTGGCATGAGCGCTTGGACTTCTTTTTAGCCCCCATTTGTGGGCCAGGAACCTACAACCATCTCTCTGTCCGTTCGGCCGTCGCCATTTACCTAGACCGCATCGCCGGGCTGCGGGATTGAGGTTTTTGGGGACCCCTTCGTTGACAAAGTAGAGGGGTTTCGCTGAAGTCTCCCCCATGAAGAAAAGGTCCGATCCCACTAAATTGATGGCCAAAGCGGCCCAAAAACTCCATCGCAAACGCCCCCAATTTCCTGACTTTCAAGTCGGAGATACGGTGAAGGTTCACGTCAAAGTCATTGAAGGTGAAAAGAGCCGCGTTCAAGTTTTTGAAGGTGTCGTCATTGGCATGAAGAAGGGCGGAACGAATTCTGCCTTCGTGGTGCGTAAGATTTCTTATGGCATCGGTGTGGAACGGATTTTCCCATTCTATACGCCGGTCATCGAAAAAGTTGTGGTCATCGCAAAGGGCGAGGTGCGTCGCGCAAAGCTTTACTATTTACGAGCGTTAAGTGGTCGCGCGTCTCGTATCAAATCCGAACAAGTTTACGGATCAGAGGAGAGCTCCGGTGCTTCCAGCGGGGAGTCCCAAGAGCATGGCGAAGTCACCGCAAAAGCCGCCCAAGCTTAAAAGCGTTTCAAGCTTTCGAATTGAGCGTCAGTACAGTTTTTCTTACATCGCGGGGGTCGATGAGGTCGGTCGCGGCTGTCTAGCTGGCCCTGTCGTTGTAGCAGGTGTAGTTTTTCCCTCTGAATTTCGCACGCAAGAAGATCACGAATTTCTCTCGAAGATCGATGATTCTAAGAAGGTTTCAGCGCATCTGAGAGCGGAACTCTCCGAGTGGATTAAAGCCAATGCGATCGCATGGAGTTTAGCATCCACGTCGGAGCGAGAAATCGATGAGATTAATATTTTGCGCGCCACTTTTCAGGCTGCTCGAGCGGTTGTCGCAGATTTACATCAAAAATTAGGTCGAGAACTCGATCTCATTTTGATGGATGGCAACCAAATGATTCCAGGACTGAAGTGTAGGCAGCAATGCGTGATTGGGGGCGATTCTCTTTCGAAATCCATTGCCGCAGCATCCATTGTGGCAAAGGCAGCTCGGGATCAGCAAATGACGGATTTGGACAAGCAGTACCCTGGCTACGATTTTGGAATTCACAAGGGCTATGCTACCGCCAAACATCGAGAAGCATTAAAAAGCTTGGGGCCAAGCCCGATTCATCGCATTTCCTTTCTTAAAAAATTGCTAGCTCAGGAGCGCGGCCGCGCAGCTGAGGATCTGGTCTGCGAATTTCTAATACGGAAAGGATTTCAAGTCATGGAGCGCAATTGCCGGATTGCTAAATTTGAAATCGATGTCGTCGCCGAGAAAGATTCCGAGATTCATTTTTTTGAAGTTCGTGGACGCTCCGGCGAAACTCCAATGGAGTTGGAGTTTCCTCAGCTAAAGCGATTGAACTATCAAAGAGCGATCGCGGAATTCAGAAAAGTTCGAAAGCTGCCTATGCATCGGTGTCGAGTCCATTACGCGTCTGTCGTCGGCTCCGATATCAGTCCACTTTGGGATGTCTTTCAGCTGTGAGTGCAGGGCAGCTCGCTATCATTGGAACGCCGATTGGGAATTTAAAGGATCTCACTTTTCGTGCCCTTGAAGGCTTGAAGGAAGCAGACGTGATTTACTGCGAGGATACGCGACGCACGTTGAAACTGCTCAATGCCTACGAAATTCGAAAGCCTTTAAAGAGTTGTCCTCATTTTAAAGAAAAGTTGGTGGCAAAGGATGTGGTGGAACGCGTGCGTGCTGGTGAAAGAGTTGCTTATGTGAGCGACGCCGGTATGCCAGGACTCAACGATCCCGGAAGTCTTTTGGTCGCCGCCTGTCGGGAGGAGAACCTTAAAGTCGAGGTGCTTGGAGGTGTAAGTGCGCTCACGCATTTTGTGGCGGGGTTAGGAGTTGAGATCCCGATCTTTACCTTTGTGGGATTTCTGCCCTCGCGAATCGTGGATCGGCAGCGATTTTTCTCTCAACCTTGGACGAACCCCTTTATTTTTTTTGAGTCTCCGCATCGTATCGAATCCACACTGGGCCTGCTAAAGGAGCGCCTTCCCTCGCACAACCTGATTTTAGGTAAGGAGCTCAGCAAGATTTCAGAGGCATATTTTAGAGGAACCCCTGAAGCTCTTCTGAAGACGATTCCCTCTTACAAGGGAGAGTGGATAGGAGTATGGTTTCCCGACAATGCTAGTTCTTGATGCACTATCGATGAATCCCACAAGCCGAAGACCCGTGTGGGTCATGCGGCAGGCTGGCCGTTATATGCCGGCGTTTCGTGCCATGCGTGAAAAGTATTCCTTTGAGAAGCTTTGTCTGACGCCTGAGTTGGCGACGGAAATTACGTTGCTCCCCATGAAACGATTTTCGTTCGATGCATCGATTGTTTTCTCCGATATTTTGTTTCCGCTTCAGGCTTTGGGCGCGGAGCTAAAATACACCGATCAGGGACCCGTTCTTACGGCTCCAAAGAATGCGGCTGAACTTTCTAAATTAAAAACCTCCTTTGAGCCCAAAGAAGGAACGCCTGCGATCTTGAAAACACTTTCGATGATGCGACAGGAGTTGCCTGCGGAGAAAGCTTTGCTCGGTTTTGCAGGTGCACCGTTTACGATGCTGACGTATTTGCTGGAGGGAAAACTCAGTAAAGATCTAAAGACGATAAAGCGTTGGATGGCTGAGGAACCTGAGCTGGTAAAAACGTGGCTCGATCGCTTAGCGAGTTTGACGGGTAAGTATTTAGATGCACAGGCAGAGGCGGGTGCGGATGCAGTTCAATTATTTGATACTTGGGCGGGTCAATTGAGTCCTGAGGATTTCGAGAACTTCGCTCTTCCCTATGCGCGAAAGGCCCTCAGCATGGTGACAGTTCCCTCCCTTTATTATGTGAATGGCATCGCGGGAGTACTGGAATCAGCAGCGAGTGTGGGAGCGCAGGGCCTTAGCATTGATTGGAGAATTACTTTAGGCGACGCGCGAAAGCGTATCTCTCAAGTGACAGCTCTTCAGGGCAATCTGGATCCTCATTCTTTGTTGTTGCCCAAGCGAGAGATTCGAGAACGCGTATTTCGCATGTGTGAAAGTTATGGGCGAGGGCCCGGGCACATTGTCAATTTAGGCCACGGGATTGTTCCGGAAATTTCGGAAGAGGCCGTTGAAGCTTTTGTTTCGGCAGCCCAAGAATGGCGATAATTTTCACAGAGCGACAAGATTAGAGTGATAAGAGGACATTCAATTCGGTAGGCATCCATGTTTTGGAAAAATCCACTCGGAGTACCCGTTCCATTTTTTGATTATTGACCCACGTCGTTTGATCCGCGGTCGTTTCTCGGAGAAGTGGTTGTTCTTTTAAGCGATTCGCGACCAATTTTTTAATTTCCTCATCGGTTTCTAATTTTGTTCGCAAAGAAGAGATGATGTTTGCATTTTGGAGATTGAAGCTGGCGCTAGAAAGAATTCGGATGGCGTAGAGCAACTGATCTCGATTGGTGGCCTCAAATGCTATGTTCCCTAGATATTCAAGTTTAAGAGCATTGCTTCGCTCCATGTCGTTGGCAACTTGAGCGTAGGACGCGCCTACCAGAAACATATCTCTTTGATCGGGGAAAATCCGAGCGGCCATTTCAAAATAGGGGACGGAGGCCAGATAGTTCTTTGCCTCCAGCGCATAGTTGAAAGCGCCTTTCAAAATCGTTTGCAAATCGTATCTGCGATATTGGTGGAACGAGCGAATTCCAAAATTCACGTAGTTGGTGGAAGAAATAATAGCCTTCTCATCAATTGGAAGTGCGTTGTAAATAAAAACCGTTCCCGCCCATTCATAAAAAATTTTAAAAAGAGGATCGAGATGCATGATCAACTCGCAATAAGATCGCAAATATTGATAGTTCCGATTCTTCCTTACCAGTTCACTGCCAAAATAATTGATGGCTTCGATCCAAGCGACGTCTGCCATTGCTTGTTCAAATCCGAAATATAGAAACTTCAATGTCGATGCTCTTGGAAGATAGCGAATATCTGCGGTGTCTTTGCGGGCTTCCATTCGAGCGTCGACGAGATTTTTCGAAAAAAGATAGAGCAGCCCTAAAACCAGGACAGTACCGATCCATTTGATCTTTCTCTTCCTGATGAACGCCATACCGTTATTTTCGTATCACTTCCCGAGCGATGATCAGTCTTTGAATTTGTGAAGTGCCCTCATAGATCTGATAAATCTTTGCATCTCGCATAAGTTTTTCCACAGGGTATTCCGTCGAATAGCCATATCCTCCGAAAACCTGGACGGCATCCGTTGCAATTCGCATTGCGGAATCAGCAGCGAAAACTTTTGCGAACGAAGCATTCAACGTATTTCGTTGTCCTTGATCGATCACCCAACAAGCTTTTTGCACAAGCAAGCGAGCCGCCTCGATGTCTCGAGCCATCTCGGCGATGAGAAAAGCGATGCTCTGATGCTGTGCGATGGGTTGGCCAAAAGTTTGTCGAGTGAGCGCGTAATCGATCGCATGTTCCATCGCAGCTCGTGCCAATCCTACGGCCCCCGCAGCTACAAGAGGCCGTGTGTGGTCGAACGCGCCCATCGCAATTCGAAAACCATCGCCTTCTCGACCGACAAGATTCTTTGCGGGAATGACGACTTCTTCAAATGTAATTCCTCGAGTGTCGCTGGCTCGTTGGCCCATGTTTTTTTCTTTTTTTCCCACTTTTATTCCAAGCGTATTTGCTGGAACCAAAAATCCGGATAGGCCTTTATGTTTCGCGGCCGCGTCGGTTACGGCCAATACGAAATACCATCGCGCCACTGAAGCATTGGTGATCCACATTTTGGATCCATTTAAGACGTAATTATTTCCTTTTTTAACGGCGGTCGTTTTGATGCTTGCGACGTCGCTTCCGGCTCCCGGCTCGGTCACGCAGTAAGCAGCCAGACAAGGTTCGGATGTAAGTTGTCCTAAAAATTCTTTCTTCTGTTCTTCGGATGCGCCAACGACAATCGGTGCGGCGGCAAGATTGTTGGCTTCCGTGGCGGTGGCGATTCCGGTGCAGCCCCACCCGAACTCTTCCGATACAATAGCGGAATCCATAACGCTCATTCCTGGACCACCGTAGGCCTCGGGAACATGGCCATTGAGTAACCCCGCTTCAAAAGCAGCTTTTACAACTTCATGAGGATACTCTCCGGTCTCGTCGTGATGCTGAGAACGCGGTCGAATCTCTCGCTGAGAAAATTCATACGCCAGTTGTTTCAGTGCTTGTTGTTCCGGGGAGAGCTCAAAGGAAATCATAAGGAATTCAGTTTTCCAAGGTTCTCGGGGTCTGTATAGTGAAGAAACGGATGGGGAAAACCTTATTAGCTTTAGCTGCAATGGCAGTACTTTTGGGCTGCCAAGCGGGACGTCGCGCCGATTTGGAATCGAGCGTCGAAAGTTATGTTCGAGCCATCAGTCGAAAAGACACCCGCATGGCCATGGCCTACGTGAGTCCGCAGTACCAAGTAGGATATCAGAAGAATTTGCATCTTCTGGAAGGGGTGCGTTTTTCTCACATAGAAGTTCAAACGATTTTTCCCGACGAAAAAGTGGAGAATGCGGTTGCGTCAGTATTTGTGGAATTTTTCTCAGACACCGGTTCGGAAATTCGAACTGCACGTAGGAATTTCAGATGGGCCTACGAGCCGAAGATAAAGACCTGGGTTCTCGCTGAAACGAATCCTCTTGGAACGAATTAAAAAAGGAAACGGGACCTTAAAGGTCCCGTTCTAAATTGTTCGATGAAATATGATTTCAATTAAAATGGAATATCTTCATCGGCGCTTACGTCGGGCGCGCTAATTTCAGGGAGTGGTTCGTCCATCATGGGAGCTCCAGCGGATTTATCCCCACCTTTATCTAAAAATTGAACGGTCGCAGCGACCACTTCCGTGGTGAAGCGCTTGTGACCTTCTTTATCTTCCCACTGTCGAGTTTGAAGTCGACCTTCAACGAATACTTGGCGGCCCTTCGTGAGGTACTGCGAGCAAAGCTCTGCAATCTTCCCCCAAACGACAATGCGATGCCATTCCGTCCGTTCTTGCTTTTGGCCAGATTTATCGACCCAATTCTCACTGGTTGCAATATTGAAATTAGTCACGGCGACGCCTTGTTGGGTGTAGCGAATTTCTGGATCTGCCCCCAATCGACCGACGAGGATGACTTTATTAACTCCTGACATACTTCATTTCCTTTCCCGATACTTGTTTCGCTTTACTGGTAACAACTGGCAGGGAAATATTCCTGTGTCCACGTTTTTTGAATCATGATTTTGGAACTTTTAAGAAAAATTCTTCACCAGCCAAGTTGGGCTTTTACTCTCGTGGTCAGCATTCCTCATATCGTGGCGTGGAGTTTAACGTGCTGGCTGGTGGCACTTTATGAGTTGATCTTTCATCCGAAGGATAGAGAGGGTCGGACAGCAGGGCCCCGCGCGCTTTGGATGAAGATGGGATGGGCTCGAACGTCCCTCAGTGTTCACCGCATTTCGATCGAAACGAGGGGCGAGTATCAAGGCGATGTAAAAGATTTTCGTGGCGTTGTATTTGTGTCGAATCACCAAAGCATTGTGGACGTCATGGCGCAAATGCATGCTCTGCCCGCTAACACAAGCTTTGTGGCAAAAAAAGAACTTCGGCGGATTCCAATCTTTGGTTTTACGGCGCACCTCATTGGAACTCTCTTTGTGGATCGGAAAAAAGGAACAAACAATGAGAGTCTCAATGTCATTGGAGATCATCTAAAGAGGGGTGGAAATATTTTGATGTACCCCGAAGGCACGCGATCTTTGGATGGAAGGCTTTTACCTTTTAAGCGCGGGGCCCTTGTTATGGCGATTGAGAATCAGGTGCCGATCGTTCCTCTGACCATCATGGGCACAAAAGAAATCTGTCCCAAAAAAAGTATGAAGATAGGAAGTGGGACCGTGCGTTTGTTCGTCGATAGTCCCATTTTGACGAAAGGAAAGACGCTCGAGGATCGATTTTCTTTAAGTGAGCAAGTCCGCGCAATCCTTGCGAAAAACCTAGATCATTCGATGTAAACACGAGATCATGTGCAGTGTGCGGATGGGGCTTCGCCAAGTTACATGCTTCACGTTGGTTTATGTCTTAGCCTTCGGACCCGTATTTGCGCAAAGCGTCAAGCGAACGGGGGTCATCGATGTAGACAGCGATGTTTTATCCGACGCGGATAAAGCTTCTGTCATCGCTTTCGTGAAGGATCGTTTTGCCAAAGAGACCTACCTCAGCCTCGTTCGAGATGAGGAAATTGATGAGAATCTGGTGGAGAAGAATCGTCTTCGCGCGCAGGTAGAGCGACTCCGATTGGATCATGAAAATCGGTTGGCTGATCTAAAGACTCAATTCAACGAAGCCCTAAAATTTTATCAGGCTTCTCAATTTGAGGAAGCCATTGGCGTGCTCGAAGCCGCGTGGTCTTCTCTTAAGACTGCTGCGCTTGTGATGGACACGACGTTGCCTTCAGAAATTCTAAAATTGCTAGCGGCTTGTCATTTCTTCATGGGGGAAGAGTCCAAGTCCAAGCAAGAATTTGTCACGCTCTTAGATTTGGATCCCGAAAGTCTTTTGAGCGCGCAGCGGTTTCCGCCGGCATTGCAAGAGTTGTACGGAAAAGCGAAGGCAGAAAAGCGATTTGAAAGAAAATTTTGGACGGTAGGATCTAGCGTCCAAGGAATTCGGGCAAATCTCTTGGGCTATCCAATTGACTTTCAAGAGGGAGAAAAGACGAGTTTTAAAATTCCTTTGGGCCACCCCATTCTTGGCGATCAAGTGCTGGTCGTTGAAAAGGAGGGCTTTGTTCCGTTACTCATTTCGCTGAAGTCGTTGCCGACGACACTCAACTGGCAACCCACGTCGGACCAGCGACAATCCACCAAAGGATTATTTAGCCCTGTGGGTTCACTCACGCCGCCCGTTGAGCTTAAAAAGATTATTCAGAAACTCAATTTGGATCTCATTTTTTTAAACCACGTTGGAAGAGATCCTAGTGGAAAATGGATGGTGAAGGCCCAACTCCTCGAGCAGCCTTCTGGCAGAACCACGCCGATTGTCCAGCGGGTGAATGCGAGTTTGAGAGAAGCTCTAACGGAGATATGCAATGAACTTCTTTCTTACGTTTCGCCGGAGGGTGCGATCCTTACCAATCCTCAAAGGCGAGCCGCTGAAGCTCAAGCGCAGGCAGCAGAGAAGGCTCAAGTGAGCGCCGAAAGCGGGGAAGATCGGCCCTTCTACAAAACTTGGTGGTTTTGGACTATAGTAGGTGTGGGTGTCGCAGGAGCTGGGGTAGGGGCCTTCTTACTTTTAAAACCCGAGGATTCATTCAAGTTCGAGGTAGCACCTGGCTCATGAAAAAAATCGGCAGCTTTATCACTCTAGTTTTTTTCCTTTCAACTCAATTCGGTTCACTTTCAGCGCAAAATGCGAGGGTGAAGGATTTTCGTAGTTCGAATCAAAAAGCTGCTTTGCTTGGTGTGGCCTCGGAATTTGTTGAAGGTACTCTCGAGGATCGAATCGTTGAGCAGATGCGCCGACTTGTGAATCGTTACACTCGGTCGTTCGGTGGATCCACCGTGGCAGGGTTTAATTTGGGAGCGAATCAAGGAAAGAAATTTTTTAAGCCCGTATTGCCCGATGTTCCCTTCGACGAAGCGCAAAAGAAATTTTTACAGGCCGCGGGAAAGGACAATAGTTTCGAGATTGTCGTCTTGGGGTATTTGAGAGACGACGGCGGAGAGATTTCAAGTGATTTACAACTCTACGACGTTCGAACCGACACACGATCGCCGATCGTCAGCGCAAAATTTCAAACGAAAGACATGACGGCCGTTCTAGAGAAGCAAGTTTATACGCTCATGAATCACATGGATCGTGAGGGATTTGTGGGGGCTACGGCTCAGAACTTTTTGGAACCGCCTGCTGCATTAAGCAATGAATCTGGACTCGGTGGGGCGGGAAACTTTCCTTCAGAATCGGAGTTAGCGGTGAATCCGACCGAGTTAGGTCAGGGGTATCTGGCTGGCTCCACGACGGTGGGCGGCGAGAAAACCCCATTTTGGGAAACATGGTGGTTTTGGACTTCCATCGCTGCGGGTTTAGCTCTTGCCGGCGGCCTCACTTATTATTTTGTCGTGGTCGATCAGCCAAAGAGCGGCGCCAACGTCGGCTTCAACTTACCGTAGCAAATTGGGGACAGTATACCCTTTCACTATTAGTTAAAAGTGAAAGGGTATACTGTCCCCAATTACTTAAGATCTTGGCAGTGAACGGTGATGCGCTCGTTGGGTTTGACCTGAATACTTCCAGAATATTTTCGAGAAGAAGTCTGACAGGAAATTTCGTGTTTGCCTTCGTCTAGAGGAATACCACGCGCTTTCGGGCCGGGGACGGTGCCCATTGGCTTATTATTTACAAACAATTGTGCGAACCCCTCGAGCGGCGCGATGACATCGATGCTGCCCTTCCCGGAGCTTTGGGTGACGCTTTTTTTAGGAGCGGGACTGGGCGCGGGCGTCGGTTTTTTTTGCGGCTTCTTTGCCTCCACGACTCTCTTGGCTTCAACCACTTTCTTTTTTGGAACGGGCTTGGGTTTTGGCACCACAGCGGGCGTAGCTGCGGGAGTGGGTTTAGGAATTGGCTTTTCCTCGATCGGATCCTCTCGGCCGGCATTGTCCAATTTTTGATCGAGATCCGGTGTCGGCGGAGGAACGTTTTTAAGGTTGTCGAATTGATCTTGAGGAAGAGGTGGAGGGGGCGGACGCTCCATCGAAATCGCAGTTTCAGAGTCTTCCTCCCTCATGACCGAAGAATTTCGTTTCATTTGAGGTTGAAAATAAATGAGTGCGGCAGCCGCTAAGAAACAAAGCACAATGAGTATTCGAAGGAACCGCGCTTTCGTTTGTTTTCCATCCATCGGTTCCGCGGTCACCGACTCTTCATTTCGATGCTTTGAACTATCATAGGCTTCGGTATTGCCGCTGAATGGGCTTCGCTTGAAGGCAATGTTTGTCTTTGCATTCTGCAATTGTTCGGTGGCGTTGGCCGGGATTTGAGCGAGAGCCTTTAATAGATTTTCTTTCTCGGACGAAATCGTCTCCGCGAAAAGTGTCTTCATGAAGGCCGAGAGTTCTTGCGAGGAATGATTGAATTTTTGTTCATGGGAGAATCGAGTGAGATCTGTCAGAAATTCTCCGGAGGATCTGTAGCGCTGATATTGATCCTTCGCGAGCGATTTTAAGACAATGCGATCCAGTTCCGGAGGCACATCGGGATTTTTCTCGCTGGGCGCGGGGACTTTTCCTTCCTTCACTCTTTCCAGCGTTTCCATATCCGTCTTTGCCCTAAAGAGTCGCTCGGAAGTTAAAAGCTCATGCAAAATTACTCCGCAGGCGTAGATGTCCGAAGTCTGATCGATCACTTTTCCGGAAGCTTGCTCCGGCGACATGTAGCTAAACTTACCTTTTAGAACACCAGCTTCGGTCTTTGAGATCTTGGATGCAGCTTTGGCAATTCCGAAATCCAAAATTTTTACTTCGCCTTCGTAGGAGACGATGATGTTTTGAGGACTCATGTCGCGATGGACGATCGAGAGCGGATTGCTCGATGAATCCGTTTTTCGGTGGGCGTAATCTAATCCCTTCAGCACCTCGACCATAAGGTAAACGGATTGCTCGATGCTAAGGTGAATCCCTCTTTGCGTGGCGGACCGAGTGACATCCCGCATGTTTTTCCCATCAATGTATTCCATCGTGATGTAGAGCGTGGCATCGACCTCGCCGAGTTCGTATATTTGGACGATATTTGCTTGAGTAAGCTGGGCCGCGATCTTAGCCTCGTCTTCGAACATTTCAACGAATTCGGGATCTTCGCTCAGATGCTGCAGAATTTTTTTGATGACGACGATCTTTTCAAAACCTCGTACACCGATTTGCTTGGCCTTAAAGATCTCGGCCATACCGCCCACGGCAATACGCTGGAGCAGATAGTAATCTCCAAAAGGTTGGACGCGAAATGTAGGCGTCTTTTCCAAGCTCATGCGGTTTAAATGGTCCCCGTAGACAGAAAATCTCTTTTCCACAATAACATAGGTCAGTGAGCGTCATGGGTCGTGAAGTTTTGAAATCCTACGAGAAGTTTACTTCTTCGAGTTTGAGTGCGGTGTGTCTCGGCAATTTCGATGGCGTGCATCGAGGCCATCAGAAAATCATTTCGACGTGTTTGGATATCGCTTTGCGCAAGAAGCAGAGTCCCATTTGCTTTAGCTTTGATCCCCATCCTAGCAAAATTCTCCGACCTGATCGCGCTCCCAAACTGATTCTCACTCCGGAAGAGAAATTGGAAATGCTCATGAATTTTCCTTTCTCAACGATTATCAATCAGACTTTCGATCGTCGTTTTTCCGAAATGAGTGCCGTACATTTTGCCGAAAATATTTTAGATGCTCGACTGCACGCCAAGGACATCGTGGTGGGAAGAAATTTTCGATTTGGAAAAGGGGCGGCCGGCACTCCCGATCTGTTGGAACAATACAACCATTGGACGGTTGATGTGGTTGAACCGATTCCCACTCAACAAGGTAACGTGATGAGCAGCACGCGAATTAGGGAGTGGATTTCTTCTGGCGAGATTCAAAATGCGAATGAGGCTCTGGGATATCATTATTTTCTCACTGGCATAATCGAGCCGGGCGATGGAAAAGGAGGGCCTTTGGGATTTCATACGGCTAATCTGCGAACCGAGAAGGAGTGTCTGCCGGGTAATGGGGTTTATGCTTCCGTTTATTGTGATTTAGAAACGGGACGATTCTTTCCTGCGGCCACCAATGTGGGTGTTCGACCGACGCTTCATGGAAGAGAATCCAAAAAGACGATTGAATCCCATCTCATGCAATTTTCAGGAGATCTTTATTCGCGAAAAGCGCGCCTCTATTTATTAGAGAAGATTCGGGACGAGCGCCAATTCTCAGGACTGGAAGAGCTTCGGGGGCAGATCGGTAGCGATGTGCAAAAAATTCTGGATATTCTTTTCGCTACGAAAATATTTTCAGCATTTGATGCGACGCAGTCCTGGAGTTTGTCTCAGAGCCCCACCCTGGCGCCGTTCTTTAGAAGTTTTCCACGTTTAGCTTAACCGCCTGTCTAACGCGTTGCCGACCGAACCAATTTTTGGCGCAAGTCGTCACATTTTGTCCGGGGTGCGCTACACTATCGTATATAGCGCAACGCGCGAATGCGTAAGGGGAGTAGTTACAAATCATGGCAACGTTACCTTCCAATCGGTTAGGCGAACTTCTCGTCCGTGAAAATTTGATCTCGGCGTCTCAACTTATGAAGGCGCAAGAGGCGGCGCGAACGGGAGGGGGTCGACTTTCTGCAAGTCTTACAAAACTTGGATTTATCAAGGAATCTGATCTCACCAATTTTCTGAGTAAACAGTTTGGTGTTCCTTCGATTGATCTTACGTCATTTGATATCGATGCGGAAATCATTCAACTCGTTCCACAGGACGTCGCAGAAAAACACTTAGTGATTCCAGTTAACAAAGTTGGCAGCAACCTCATTGTTGCGATGAGCGATCCTTCTAATATTTTTGCAATCGACGATATTAAATTTCTAACGGGGTATAACGTCGAAGTGGTCGTGGCCAGTGAGATAGCGATCAAAGCCGCCATCGATAAATATTATCAAAGCGATGAAATGAAGTTCAGCGAGGTCATGGCTGGATTTGAAGACGAGGAAGTTGAAGTCGTCGCTGCCGATAAGGACATGAATCTAGCGGATCTCGAAAAATCTTCCGAAGATGCGCCGGTCGTTAAGTTGGTGAATCTGATTTTGATGGAAGCCATCAAGAAGGGTGCTTCCGATATTCACATTGAACCTTATGAGAAGGAATTTAGAGTTCGCTACCGTATTGACGGTGTTCTTCAAGAACAAATGCGTCCTCCTCTCAAGTTGAAAAACGCTCTTCTCTCGCGTGTGAAAATTATGTCTCAGCTCGATATTGCTGAGAGACGCCTTCCCCAGGACGGTCGTATTAAATTGAAATATGCCAAAGGCAAGGAAATGGACTACCGGGTTTCCGTTTTGCCCACGCTCTTTGGTGAGAAGGCGGTGCTTCGTCTTTTGGACAAGGGAAATCTGCAGCTCGACATGACCAAACTTGGATTCGAAGAAAAGGCCTTGGCCGATTTTAAGAAAGCGATCCATCAGCCCTACGGTATGGTTCTCGTCACGGGTCCTACGGGATCTGGTAAAACGACGACGCTGTACTCTGCTCTCTCCGAGCTCAATCAAATCACTGAGAATATTTCTACTGCGGAAGATCCCGTCGAATTCAACCTGCTCGGGATCAATCAAGTGCAAATGCATGAAGACATTGGCCTCAACTTTGCAGCGGCCCTTCGCTCATTTCTGCGGCAAGATCCCGACATCATCATGGTGGGGGAAGTTCGAGACTTCGAAACCGCTGAAATTGCAATTAAGGCCGCTCTTACGGGTCACTTGGTGCTCTCCACATTGCACACGAATGATGCGCCAAGCACGGTCAGTCGTCTTTTAAATATGGGGGTAGAGCCTTTCTTAGTGGCTTCTGCGCTCAATGCCATTGTGGCTCAACGTTTGGCTCGCCGAATTTGTGGCGAATGCAAAGAGGAAATAAAGGTGCCCGTGCAAACTCTTCTTGATATCGGGGTGAATCCAGACGCCGCCCCGTCGATGAAAATTTATCAAGGCAAGGGCTGCAGCAACTGTTCGAACACGGGATACAAAGGTCGAGTCGCTCTTTATGAAGTCATGGTCATGAAAGACGAATTGAAGGAATTCGTTTTGAACGGCGCAAGTACCGCTGAGCTCAAACGAGAAGCCATACGTTTAGGAATGCAGACGTTGCGTATGTCGGCAATCAACAAAATCAGGGATGGAGTTACCACCGTGGAAGAGGCAGTACGTTGTACCGCTTCCGACCACACGTGATCGATGGAGTGACGCGATCAAAGTGCGGATTTGTTAGGGGAGAGGAACCAGACGATGGAAGATAAAGTCGATCCAAATAACATTACCGGCGTCAACGAAAACCAAGGGCTGAGTCTCCATCAGTTGTTGAAAACGATGTTAGACAAAGGCGCGAGTGATTTGCACATTACCGCGGCGACACCGCCGGTCATTCGGGTTGATGGAGAATTGATTCCATTAAAAGCGCCGCCCCTTACACCCACGGATTGTAAACGCTTGTGCTACAGCATTCTTACGGATCAACAGAAATCACGATTTGAAGAGGAGTCGGAATTGGATCTTTCCTTCGGAATGAAGGGACTTGCGCGATTTCGAGCAAATATCTTTCTACAGCGCGGTGTGGTGTCGGGAAGCTTTCGACAAATTCCCTTCAAAATTCAAACCTTTGATGAGCTTGGTTTGCCGAAAGTCATTTCCGATTTGTGCGAGCGCCCTCGCGGTCTCGTGCTTGTGACGGGCCCTACCGGCTCCGGAAAATCCACGACGTTGGCGGCAATGGTAGATAAGATCAATCGCGAAACCCATCAGCATATTCTTACGATTGAAGATCCTATCGAATTTTTGCATCCGCATAAGAGTTGCATCGTCAATCAAAGAGAGGTGCATGCTGATACGGAAAGTTTCAAGAAGGCTTTGAAGTATGTGCTTCGTCAGGATCCAGATGTGGTTCTCATTGGTGAGTTACGAGATTTGGAAACGATCGAGGCCGCTCTTTCGATCGCAGAAACGGGTCACCTATGTTTTGCAACTTTGCATACAAACTCTGCGGTGCAAACGATCAATCGTATTATCGATGTCTTTCCACCTCATCAACAACCTCAGATTCGTGCCCAGCTTTCCTTCGTGCTTGAAGGAGTCATTTCTCAAACCTTGATTCCTAAGGCGTCCGGAGTGGGGCGTGTGATGGCTTGCGAAATTATGATTCCAAATGCCGCCATTCGAAATCTCATTCGCGAAGATAAGCTCCACCAAATTTATTCTCAGATGCAGATCGGCCAAGGAAAACACGGAATGCAGACGCTTAATCAAACGTTGGTCAGTCTTTACCAGCGGCGATCGATCACTATGGATGATGCGATCGCAGCGACTAGTGAAGTGGATGAATTTAGAAACATGATTATGCAAAATGCAAATGGGCCCGCTCAGCCCAGTCTCGCCGGACAATCGCCCAAGAGAGGGAGGGAATAATCTATGCCAATGTATAAATGGGAAGGCATTGCCCGGAACGGCCAAGTTAAATCTGGAACGAAAGAAGCAGCGAACGAAGGCCAAATTCTTCAATACTTGCGAGCTCAGCAAATTCGTCCGAAGAAGATCAGCGCTTCTCGGGGCGGAGGCGGTGGTCTCGCCAACATGAACTTCTCTTTTGGCTCGGGCGTTTCTCAAAAGGAAATTGTGGTTTTCTCGCGACAGTTTGCAACCATGATCGATGCCGGTTTGCCTCTGGTTCAATGTCTCGATATTTTAGGATCCCAAGCCGCGAATCCAGCCTTTAAAAAAGTTGTGAAGGGCGTGCAAGCGGATGTCGAAGGCGGATCGACTTTTGCCGATGCGTTGAAAAAGCATCCAAATGTATTTGATGCTCTCTATGTGAACCTCGTGGCCGCCGGAGAAGTGGGCGGTATTCTAGACGTCATTCTTCAGCGCTTGGCCTCCTATCTTGAAAAGGTCATGAAATTGAAGGGCCAAGTGAAGAGTGCGATGGTTTATCCTGCATCGATCGTCGTGGTGGCCGTAGTCGTTATCACGGTGTTGCTCGTGTGGGTCATTCCTATTTTCGAAAACATGTTCAAAGAATTTGGCGGAGCGGCCCTTCCTGCGCCCACGCAGATCGTCATCAATATCAGTCGTTGGACGCAGCACAATTTCTACCTTCTCATTCTTGGAATTGTCGCTTTGGTCTTTGCGTGGAAATACATTCGTAAAAATCCAAGAGGCCTTGAAGTGACCGACGATATTTTCTTAAAGCTTCCGGTCTTTGGCCCACTTCTTCGAAAAGTAGCCGTGGCTCGATTTACGAGAACGCTTGGAACCATGATTTCCTCGGGGGTTCCTATTTTGGAAGCACTCGATATTACCGCACGAGCAGCGGGAAATAAGACGGTGGAAAAAGCGATCTATCGCGCTCGAGTGAGCATCTCGGAAGGAAAGTCCGTCGCAGAACCCATCGCACAAAGTAAGGTTTTTCCGCCCATGGTGTGCCAGATGATTAACGTCGGAGAACAAACCGGTGCCCTCGATACGATGCTTGGGAAAATCGCCGATTTTTATGACGACGAAGTGGATGCGGCGGTGAAAGGCCTCACAAGTTTGATGGAACCCGCCATGATGGTGATCCTCGGCGGTCTCATCGGGGGTCTCGTCGTTGCAATGTATCTCCCAATTTTCAACATGGCGTCCAATCTGAAAGCGGGCGGTTGAGAAAGTGAGAACAGAGGAAGAATGAATTCGATGACCGACATGAGTCTACGAACGCGAGTGAAATGGATCATCATTTTCCGTCTGGCATTTCTGATGGCGATGATGGGTTCTGGACTCGTTCTCTATTCATTCTATGAAGTTCCTTTCTCTCAATCGCTTCGCAATCTGATGTTGTGGGGATTTGGAGGTGTTGCAGTCTCATGGATTTTGCATGGTCTGCTCAAGCGACATCTCTTTATTGCATTGGCCTGGTCTCAAATTATTTGGGACCTCGGTTTTACAACCGTGCTTGTGCATCTGACGGGCGGATTTCAATCGGCCTACGTTCTTTTGTATGTCGTCAATATCCTCATGGGGGCGGTCCTCTTTTACTCCTCGGGCGCGATTGCGGCGGGATTTTTAGCAGGGCTAGCTTTTGCGGGAATCGCGTTCTTAAATCGAGGAACTCACCTTTTCGAGGAGGCTGCCGATCTCTCCCGACTTATCTTTAGTGTAAGTGCTCTTTGGTTCTTCGCTGGAGGTGTGGGCTTCTTGTTCAAAAATCGAGAGCGACTGGCGAAATCATTGGAGCAAACCACCGCAGATTTGATGGAACTGAATCAAATTCATTCTGCGATTGTGAATCATATTCCTTCTGGAATTATTTATTTGGACGATCAAAACAAACTCATTTTGAGTAACCCCGCTGCTAAAAAAATTCTGGGTAGAGTCGAAGAACTCCAGGGAACGATCGTCGAAGCGTTCTTAAGAGAGGACGCTCGATTTGAAAGCCAAATGGAAGTGGATGGCGTGATGAAGTCTTTCGGACACTCCCGAGTGGGCTTGCCGAATGGTGGGTCGGTGATTGTGTTTCAGGATCTCACGGGAATTCGCGATTTGGAAACTCGAGCGCAAACTCAAGAAAAACTGGCGGCCGTGGGGCAATTGGGCGCGGGTATTGCGCATGAAATTCGAAACCCCTTAGCATCTCTTTCAGGATCCGTTCAGCTCTTGAAATCCGAATTTTCGGTGGATTCTAAGGCAGAGAGATTAATGAAAATCGTTCTGCGGGAAACCGATCGCTTAGATGCACTTTGCAAGAACTTTCTGGATTACGCAAAGCCCTCTCAAGTGCGTGCGGAGGAAGTGAATGTGCGAGATTCCGTCCATCAAGTGATTTCGCTTCTTCAAAACTCCTCGGAATATAAATCGAAGGCTCCCACCATTGAGAATCTAGTTTCGAAGGAGTTCAGAATTTTTTGCGATCCAAAACAATGGGAGCAAATTCTGTGGAATCTTTTGAAGAATGGGGTCGATGCCGTTCGTTCGGGAGGAAAGATCACCGTTGATGCTTCCGAAGTTTCTTCCGCGCAAGGGATGCGAACGCAAATTCGGATTTCGGACAATGGAGTCGGAATTTCAGAAGACAACCGAAAGCAAATTTTCAATCCGTTTTTCACGACGAAAGGTGGCGGAACCGGTTTGGGACTAGCACTTGTGTATCAGATGTTGAAAGCCCATGACGCTACCGTGCAAGTGCATTCCAAAGTCGGCAGCGGCACAACTTTTTATATTGAATTTAACTCGATGGAACAGGGGGACGTAGCCTATGACAACCAAAGCTCGAATACTGGTGGTTGATGACGAACTAAGCGTTCGCGAATTCTTTGAGATACTACTCGCCAAAGAGGGTTACGACGTCGTAACTGCTCTCGATGGCGCGGATGCGCTTCGGCTGATTCGCGATCAGGCTTTTGATATAGTGATCACCGACTTGCAGATGCAAAATGGCGATGGGATGACTCTTCTCAAAGAATCTAAGCGGGTTCAGAGCGAGGTTCCGGTCATCATGATCACGGCCTTTGCAACCACAGATTCCGCCGTCGAAGCCATGAAAGCGGGAGCTTTTGATTATCTAAGCAAGCCGTTTAAAATCGAAGAAATTAAGGTCGTCATTCAAAAGGCGGTCGATGCCAAGAATCTTGCCTCTGAAAACAAGAGTCTCAAGTCGGAGCTTCGTGAAAAGTATGACTTCTCAAACTTGCTCGGCAATTCCGACGCCATGAAGAATGTCTATGATCTCATCAAAAAGACGGCACCCACGCGAACGAATATTTTGATCTACGGAGAGTCCGGAACCGGAAAAGAATTGGTCGCACGCGCTATTCATTTTAACTCGACGAGGAAAGATAAGGCCTTCATTACTGTGAATTGCGGCGCCATACCTCAAAGTTTGATTGAGAGTGAATTATTCGGACATGAAAAGGGAAGTTTCACGGGAGCCACTGCGACCAAGCAAGGGCTCTTTGAAGCTGCTCATAAAGGGACGATCTTTCTGGATGAAATTGGCGAGTTGCCCCTCGCGATGCAGGTGAAATTACTACGAGTCATTCAGGAAAGAAATTTCCTTAGAGTGGGAGGCACGGAGACGATTGAAGTGGATGTGCGTTTGACCGCGGCAACGAATCGAAATTTGGAAGAGGAAGTTCGAAAGGGCAATTTCCGGGAAGATCTCTATTACCGATTGAATGTTATTCAAATTCAATTGCCGTCTCTAAGACAGCGTAAGCAAGACATTCCATTATTGGCAGAGCATTTTCTTCGAAAGTACGCCAAGGAAACGGGAAAAGACATTCGCCGTATTAGTTCGCGCGCGATGGAAGTTCTCATGGAATATGACTATCAAGGAAATGTTCGCGAGCTTGAGAATATTATCGAGCGGTCGGTGGCGTTGGAACCGGGTCAAGAAGTGCAGGCGGACTCTCTGCCTGGAAATGTGCTTCATCCGCAGCAGAATCGAGAAAGATTTGATTTGAAGGAAGCCGATGAGAATTTGGAACACGGCGGAACGATTGCGCTTGACGATGTGGTTGGAGCATTTGAAAAAGATCTCCTTTTGAAGGCATTAGAGCGTTCGCATGGATCTCGAACGCGAGCCGCAAAAGTATTGGGAATTTCCAGTCGATCGATGCGATATCGTTTAAAGAAGCATTCGATTGGCGGCTATGAAGATGATGAATTTGACGATGATTCAACACTGGACGGCGAAACTAAGTCTGGGAACAATGGGCAAGTTGGAGGCGGTGGAGGCTTTCAATAATTTTAAAGTTTTCGGGGAGAAAGAGAAAAGCTCATGAAATTAGTGCAACTACTTACAAAGGACCGCATAGGCGGATTCACTCTGATTGAATTGATGATTGCGGTGGCAATTGTGGGAGTACTTGCGGCGGTGGCTATCCCTGCTTATCAGGGCTACATACGGCGATCCTATTTAAATGAGGTCCCAACGAGTATCTCAGCCATCAAGAGCGCTGAGGAGAGCTATTTCTCTATTAATAATTGTTATATCTCTGCCGATGCGACTCCTTCGACCATTCCTGCGGGAACAACGACGGCTTGGCCGACGTCTCCCAGCGGAGCATGGGCTCAAAATGCTTTGGGCGTCCGACCCGATCGTCAGGTGAGATTTCAGTATTTAGTGTATGCGCCCAATACGGTTGGAAGTTCGGGCTCATGTGACGCTGGCGCGGCCGCGGCCAATTGCACTTCAACGGGAACTTCCAGCATTAAATGTTCGCGAGCGAATATTGACGGCCTTGCGCTCGGCTGTGTTTCAAACATAGGGACGACTTTAGTTCCCAATGCAGTTTTCGGAACGAACTGGTATGTCATTAATGTTCGAGGAAATCTGGATAATGATACTGTCACCTCGAATTTTATTTCTGCAATCGACGACACGGCCTTAATTTCGTGTAACGAAGTTGAGTAGAATCCATAGAGTACCTGGACATCTGTGGTTTCTAAAAAGTATAGGCTCTATCTCGCGGGATTAATTGTAGCGCTCACCGCCCTCGCTCTAAGGGCATCGAATTTCCAATTCTTTCTTCGCACTGAAACGGGGCACTTCAGCTTTTTCGATACCGATTGCTATTACCAGCTTCGCCGTCTGGTTTATTTTCTGGAGAATTTTCCCCGTGTGTTAGTGTTCGACCCTCTGACCGATTGGCCTTACGGAGGATCGGTGGATTGGCCGGAGGGATTTCACCTGCTCATTGGCATTCCTTTAAAACTCATGGGCGTTGATTCCTTTCAGGGCCTGGAAATCGGCGCCTGTATACTTATGCTGTTTTTAGGATTGATCGCTATTGCCGCGATCGTGTGGGCTTCCACATTTTTATTAAGAGAAAATGTCGACCGGCTCTTTGTGGCACTTTTTGCCGCGTGTAATTTTCTCCTTATTCGATTCTCGTGCTTGGGCCAAGTTGACCATCATATTCTGGAGGCTACCTTTCCCCCGCTACTTTTTGGACTTGGGTGTTTACGCTCCACTTCCAAAAGATACCCATGCGATTTTTTGGCGGCGGGATTGCTCATGTTTTTTTCTTTGACTGTTTCCTCGTCATCTCTCTTTTCAATTGGAGCCTTTTTTCTCAGCTTTGTTTTTGTTCATGGGAGAGCGGAAGATCTCAAGCCTTTCTGGTTTTGGATGATCATTCCTTTGTTAGGGCTGCTTGCCGCATACACCTATTGGAATCATCAGGCTCGGGGGGTTTGGACGGGATTGGGACAGCCGGGAGTCTTCCATCTTGGACTTGTATTGCTATTAAGCCTTGTCACATCGCTTACTTTAAAATTTCAAATCACTCAAAAATCGATGGGAATTTTCGGGATAGTCATGGCATCCCTTTGCGTGACGCATATTTTGAATATCGCTCCATTTTTGACGTCACCTTTCGCTCAAGCGATTGAATATGTTTTTGGCAAAGGATGGGTCTTAGGAAATGTAGGAGAGGCGTCTTCCATCTTCTCCCATTTCGGGGAAATCAGTTTCGACTATGTGATCGGTAACTTCACCTATCTCTTTTTTTTAGTTCCCATCGCTGTTTTTGGTTGGTTTGAGTGGAAGAATTTGTCCGTCAATCAGAAGGCGTTTCTCATCTGGCTTACCGTGATGAGCATACCGGGAGTTGTTCAGAAGCGTTTTGCTCATATGTGGCTTGGATTCGTTCTCATTTATTATGTGATTGCACTTCGATATATCGTGGAAAAAATGAAAGAGAAGCAACTTCGTTTGGGAACCGCATTTCAAGCGTTATGGTTAGGGTTGATGATCTTTCCTCTCATCGGTGCAGGCTTCGCCCCGCTAGGTGGAGTTCGAGATTCGGTGGATGGCGGAATCGTTCGCATGTTGAAGGAACATGCTAATTTGAAAACAGATGAAGCTTGGGATCGATTGGCCCTGAAAACCAAATCCGACGAAGCGGTTTGGGCAAATCCAAATATCGGTCACATGCTTCTCTATACGACCGGTCATCCCGTCATGACGAACACTTACTACCATGGTGATCCTTTAAATTTGGATTTCGAGCTGCGAACGATGAAATTTTCCGACGAATTTGTGAATCGCTTACGCGAATTGAAATTCAAATATGCGATCGTGGCGGATGATTTTCGGTATATGGAATTGCAGGCGCGCATTCGAGGAGTGCCGACTCAGTCCTGGGTCAAAATTGAATCATTTGCTCAGGGGGATCGTATGACCTTTGAGTTGCCTGTGCTTCGTCAGTGGGCTTGGGTCAGGCTGGTTACAGATGACGACGAAGTCGACGGATTGAAACGTCTCTTCACCGCGAAAACGAATGAGAATTATTATTACAACTACATCCGAGGATATGAAATTCTACCTTCGAAGTAAAAGTTACGGGGTGGTAACGACTCGCGTTTCATTCCCTTTCGTGAGCTCATAGATTCCCCATCCTCCCAGGCCAGCGACCACACCCACGCCCACCCAGAACCACGGATTTTTCAAGATTGGCCAGTCAGAAGAGGGCTCCTCATCGATCCAATCTTTGTCAGGCATTTCTTGAAGAGGCGGAGGATTGGCGCCTGACTTTCTTGAAACCACGAGGACGCGCTGAGTTTCACCGGATCCGGAAGGAAGCAAAACCCAGACGGACGCTTCCGGAAGTGCCGCAGGTTTTGTTTTTCGAACGGTAGAGGCAAGAGTGGCACTCGGTAGAAGCGTCCACAAAGGGCGCTTCCATAGGAGTTCGGAAGTGGCAGTATCATTTACGCATGAGAGCCATCGAGCTTCTAGATTATGCTCTGCGATTCGATAGCTTAAAATTTTTCCTTCTTTGATTTTCTGATTTGAAGAAATTTCTCGATCCAATGAAAATATTCTACCAGTAAAATTCTGAGACGATGGAAGTGCGCATTGCTTGATCTTCATCATCTCCGCTCGATTTTGTAACTTCAGGGGCAGTTCGGAAATAAATTCTTTTCGATCCAAAAGGGGAAGGGCCAACATGGGAAACGAGGAATCGTCATTTTTGTTTGCACTTGCCAGAGCTTTGAGAGCAACGGCTTTCAAATAGTCAGACTTCAACCTAGCGTGAGGAGTCATTTTTGAAATGATCGCAATCGCTTCGTCAGCTTGCTCCTCAGCTAAATCAAAATCCAGCTCCAAGGCGGCTTGGGAGCCGCGATTTAATATCTCATTGACCTTACCAAGCTCCGGATTTTTCGCGGTCCCCAAAAAAGAAGCGAAGGAAATCGTGCGTTCGAAGGATTTGAGCCATTCCGAATGTCTATCTAGCGAGGGATTTAACTGGTAGGGATCGAGGATATATCCGTCCGCGGGGGCGTCCTGCAAAATGAGTTGCGTGGTTATGAGAAAAGCTGCCGTCAGAAATGACATGGCCCAGACCGAAACCTCTGAATGGTGAATAGTCAAGACGGATGCACCCGTTAGAGTCGGTAATGTGTGTATGCCAGCCTATTTTGTGCCATATTGACTAATCATGGATCATGCCCTAGATTGGTCAAGTATGTGGTTTGACAGGGATATCGAGCAATTTTTGCGAATCAACTCTAGCCTCCCTATCAAAATCTTGAAAGGACCTCGACAGGTTGGAAAAACGTCGCTGTTGGAACATTTGAAGACGCATTCGCCGGTGTATTTCGACGATTTGCAAGTTCGGCGTCGCGCGGAGGCTGATCCTAGATTTTTTTTTGATCAAATGGGCTCCAAATTGATTTTGGATGAAGCCACGCTCGTTCCGGAGGTTTTTTCTGAATTAAAAAGGCGAGTGGATGAATCCCGAAGAGTCGATAAAAAGTTGGCGGTCGATTACTGGATTACGGGATCGAACCAGACATTGTTGCAGCGAGCCGTTCGAGAGTCCCTCGCAGGCAGGGCAAGTTACTACGATCTCAATACGTTGAGTTGGCATGAACTTCCTCATTCAACACTTGAAGATTTTTTCTTTCGCGGTGGTTGGCCAGAATTGCGCAAAGACTCTCATCTAAATTCAACGCGATATTTAAATGACTTTATTGCAACTTTTATTGAAAAGGACATTGTTGTCGCTGCGGGGATCGAGCGGCGGGATGCTTTTGCGAAATGCTTGCATTTAACCGCAGCGAGAATCGGGCAGCTCTGGAACAGCGCTGATGTGGCTCGTGATTCCGGAGTTGATGCGACGACACTTCAGTCATGGATCAGCCTGCTACAACAAAATGGCGTATTGATGAAATTGCCCGCTTATTCATCTAATTTAAATTCCAGACTCATTAAGACGCCTAAAATTTATTTTGAAGATGTAGCTCTCGCTACTCGATTGCAGGGGTGGGTGGAATTTAAACCATTATATTTGAGTTCACAATTTGGATTTCTCCTTGAGAATCTAGCAATAACGGAAGTTGCGAGGAGTTTTACGAATCGAGGGCTGCCAGCGTCATTATTTTATTTGCGATCGAAGGAGAAAGTAGAAGTCGATCTTGTTATCGAATTGCCGAATCAGCAATTTATTGTCGCGGAAGTCAAAGCGACGCCGAATGGTTGGACGAAAGAACAGCATGCGTTGGTTGATTCCTTGAAAATCAAAGTAGTGGAGCGTTGGATTATTTCTCCTCAGCGTGGAGCAAATTTTAAGGGTGTGCGTGCGATTGAATTTAAAGATATTTTTGATGAAATAGGACGGCTTTTACCGGAGGGTTCATGAGATCGAAGGGTTTAGCGATTATTCTCGCAGGAGGGCGTAGTGAAAGGTTGTTTCCGGAGATTACACCGAAACCGCTCTTAAAGGTGCGCGGAAGATCTCTTTTAGAAATGACCTTGGAGCGATTGAAGAGCGTGCCGTGTTGTGTGGTCGCGAAGGACGATATCGCTCAGCTCATACGAAAGGATTTTAAGTCGAGAAAGAAGGCAGTGCCCAAACTTTATGTGGAACCTGCGGCGCGCGATACTGCGGCAGCCGTGGGATTTGTGTTAAGCAAATTGCCGCGGCAGAATCGGCCGGAGTGGATCGCCGTTTTTAGCGCTGATCAATATTTTCCAGGTTCTCCTTCATTTAAAAATTTTCTGAAGAAAGTTGAAAAAGAGGTTTTAAAATATCCTCAGGCACTCTTTGTGTCGGGAGTTTCTTCAAAGTCACAACATCGAAACGATTTTTCCCGCTTTGGTTGGATCGTTTGCAAAGTTGGGAATGCCGGGAGCGCGCCCGCCGAACAATTCGTGGAGAAGCCAGATTCCAAGCGGCTTAGCGGTTTATCGAAACGACGGGCCCTCATAAACTCGGGAATGTTCTTCGGAACAACGGAAGCGTTTTTGAAAGCATACCAAAAACACTTTCCCGAAGTTTTGAATTCAAGGGCTTCCTTTGGAAGACTTCCGAGACAACCCATCGATCGGGCAATCTTTGAGAAGTTCGCGAACGTGCGGTGTTTGAAGCTTGCTCATGCGTGGCAAGATCTTGGAACTTGGAAGGATTGGGCGGAAATGAATGGATGGAGATCTAAGAGGAACTTTGTCTCCGTCGAGGGTGACAAGGATTTGAGATTCCATCTCTTTGGAGTTGAGAACCTGGCCGTCATTCAACGGGGCAAAGATTTAATGATCATTCCGCTCGAGAAAACAAAGCGAATAAAGGATTATCTTATCCATGGGTGAACAATGGACTGAGCATCGACCTTGGGGACGATTTCTCAATTTGCTGGATACTGAATTTACCAAGGTAAAGTTAATCGAAGTCGATCCGGAGAAAAGACTGAGTTACCAATCTCATCAAAAACGAAAAGAAGTTTGGACTGTGGTGGCAGGTGAGGCAACGGTGACCTTAGATGACAAAGAGCATCGCTTGAATGCGGGAGAAAATATCGTGATTCCGTTGGGCGCGAAGCATCGCTTGGCCAATCCTTCCTCTTCCCAAAAACTTTCCATCATTGAAGTGCAGACGGGTAGTTATTTTGGAGAGGATGATATCACGCGATATCAGGATGACTGGGGCCGGTGATGGAATTATTTGACTACGAAAAGCTGATGGGCTTGGCGGAGAAGACCCACTCACAGTACCTCAGCGCCAGTCCATTTCCACATGCCGTCTTCGATGATTTCGCGAACTTGGAGGCTTTAAAACGAGCCGTTCAAGAATTCCCAACTCTGGAAAAGGTGGCTTGGTATAAATACGACAATCCTTTGGAGCGTAAGTTGGCGATGCCTCACGTTGATTTACTTCCGACGAGCTTGCGGATGTTTTTTTTGGAATTTAACTCCGGACGATTCGTTCAGTTTTTAGAGAAACTGACTGGAATTAGCGGACTCATTCCCGACCCAAAATTTAATGGAGGTGGTCTTCATCTCATCCTTCCAGGGGGCAAGTTGGATATTCATGCCGACTACAACTTCCATCCGGAAACGAAATTAGATCGTCGACTAAATGTTTTATTGTATTTGAATGAAAACTGGAAAGAGACCTACGGAGGGCATCTAGAACTTTGGGATTCAATGATGACCAAAGCAGAGAAAAAGATTCTTCCGCTCTTTAATCGGATGGCGGTCTTTAGCACGAGCGATGGGTCGTTGCATGGCCATCCCGAGCCGCTCAATTGTCCCGAGGGCAGTTCGCGGAAGTCGATGGCTGTCTATTATTATACGAATGGCCGGCCAGAGGCAGAGCTCTCCGCACCGCATTCCACGATGTTTAAGAAGCGGCCTCAAGATCCCGAAAGCCAGGAGCTCGACGAGCTTCGGAAAAAGCGAGGCACAAGACGGGTTGCGGATCTAAAGACTGATAAGTCGTAGTTGTTGATCGCACCTTTTTAGGCATTTCTCATGGTGCGAAACCAAGAAGATTGTCGGAGAATTTTTTAAAGTTAATACGGTTTCAAGAATTTCTTGCTCCAGCTCTTCGTCGAGCGCACTAGTGAACTCATCCAGAATGATAATTTCCGGTGATCGCACGAGCGCTCGAGCGAGTCCCAGGCGCTGTCTTTGACCACCCGACAAGTACTCTTCGCGGTTGAGCGGCGTTTCCAGACCCTGAGGGAGGCTCTTCCACCACTCGGTGAGTTTCGCTTGCTCGAGCGCTTCGATTACTTGCGAGCGCGAAAAATCCAGCCGACCGAATGTCACATTCTCCATCACACTCGCTTCCAGCACGGAGACATTCTGAGGAACAAGTCCTAAGAGATGAAACCATGCGCGATTAAAATTCTTGAGATCAATGCCATCGATCGTGATTCGTCCCTGAGAGGGCGGAACCAATCCCATCAAGATATCGAGGAGCGTACTTTTTCCGATACCAGATTGCCCGGATATTCCGCAGGACGTGCCCTTCTTAATTTGTGCCGTCACGGGTTGGAAGAGATTTTTGTGAGTGTCGGGATATTGGTACGTGACTTCCTCGATGCGAATTTCATTTTTGAAAGAGGGGCTATGAATGCTTTGAGGCAGGTGAGTGGCTGAATAGGTTGTTGAATCTTGCAGCTCTCGCGCTATTCGATTGAGGGAGGGCTTGGCAAAATTAAAGGAATGAATACTGGAGCCGATCCGGTGAAGGCTAGGCAAGATGCGAAATAAGCCCACAGCAAAAACACCCAAGCTCGCCGGAATCGCTTCTCGTGCGCCATTTTGAAGAATGAGAAAGAAACACACAATCAGTAGACAAGCAATCGACAGAACTTCGATGAGATATCGGGGTAATTCTGAGAATTCGAGATAGCGACGAATGGAGTTCTCGAGTTTCCTTTGAACTCCCACATACTTTGAAACCAAGGTTTCAGACGTCTGATAGATGAGCATTTCCCGAATCGATTGAAAAAATTGAAAACCCATTTTAACGACATCATGCTCGGCGGTCTGATGTTCAACGCCAAGTGCACTCACGCGATCCGATAGAAACTTGAGATAGACGATGCTTGTCACTCCAATGAGAGCAAGGCAGCTGAGAGCGGCAGCCCAATTCAAATAAAACAGCACGCTTAAAACCGCGAGGAGGACAAATCCCTCCGATATGCCGATGAGCATTCCGAGAACGAGTCGATCGAAGAGTCGATTGAGTTCCAGTCCAAGCGTCTGAACGAGGTGACTGGCGGAATACTTTCGCAGTTGTGTGAAGGAGAGTTCGCTATAAATCTTCACCAAACGCTGAAAGCATTTCCTCTTTAGCGCGAAAACCCAGCGAAGTTGAAGGGAAGTTCCGCACATGCCGAATGCATTTTTAAAAAGGAAGAAGAACAAAAGAATGCTGCCCGTCGAAATGAGGAGGTGATCCTTCAATGCCGGGACTGTTCGTTCGGCCCAAGTTTCTAAAAGTCTCCAAGCCGATGAATCCGAATGGTTCGTTAAAACGACAATGAAGGGAAGGACGAGAGAAATCGTGAGGGCCTCCAAGATCGCCATAAAGCCCGAAACAGCAATCATTCCAATGATTTGTATTGGGCGAGTCTGCCCAAAAATTATCTTAAGATTCTTTAAATTTTTTTTCATACTGATTTGGTCGCCACATAGAGCCGTGAAGGTGGCAGTATTCCATATTTCCTTGGCATGCCATCTGTGAGTGTTTCTCCCTCCACCTCTCTCACTTCCAATTTTGCATCGGTAATCAATTTTAGAAAATCAGCTTTTGCAAACATTGTGCAGTGATCGCTTTGCCCTAAAAGGAGAATCCGATCTACTTCTGCCACATTGGCCAACGTTTTTGTGAGATCTAATGGAAGAGGAACCAGAAAAATAGCTTCACCTCCGATTTTTAAAATTCGTTGGATTTCTCCCATGGCCTTCGCGGGTTCTTCCACGTGCTCTAAGATGTGGGAGCAAATGACTAAATCAATCGAATCGCTTGGAATTTCGCGCATGTCGCCTATATCGAGCTTGAGATCAAACCCGTCCCGTAGGTAGTCGGCGGTCCGATAGCCTTTCCCAAAGGTTCCTCGAAGCACCTCGGAGAAAATCGGAGAAGGCGCAAAATCCAAAATATTTAAACTTCTCTTCGAAAATTTTTTCTGAATATAGAGCCAGAGCAGTCGATCTCGATCGGATCCTCCGCATCTTGGGCAAAGATATTCTTCGGCATTCAGCGTTTCAAAAACTCTCAGATCAAAAATAAAACCATGTTGTTTCAGATCTCGAACATACTTTGGGTCTATGGGTCTGAATCCAAAACACTTCTGTTGGCAGAGCGGACATTTGCGACCGAAGAGAAGTGGGCGAAGTAGACTTTTAAGCCATTGCACACGGTAACATTCTGCAAAATTTTTTGGCATGAGCCACCGTAGAGTGAGTAATCGAAAAGTATGGCGTCGAGCAGCGCTCAAATATTTTTTGAAACTGCTCTTAATTTCGTCGCCAAATTTGTCGTGGCAAAGGGCGACGCCCTTCACCCACTTTCGATGTTGAGCGAGAGCAGCTTGAGGTCCCCAGGATCCCTCTGTGTGAATACGATAAACCCCCATAACATCTCTTTGAAAAATTCCAGGCCCATTTTGCGAGCAAGTAAGATAGAGAGGCCAATCGCCAATGGGCATTTCTAGAAACCAATCGGGAAGACCAGCGGCGACGATGCTTCTTCGAAAAATGGCTGAGCATGTGAAAATAAAATTGGGCCCTATCAGATCGTGGAGTGTTACTTCTGACTTTGTATCTCGATTTGAAATCCAGCTAGCCGGTGGCGCTTTTGTTTCATCGCGAACAATGACTCGATGAAATGAAAATGAGGCATTTGGGTGTTTTTGGAAAACGCGAATTTGCTTCTCCAGTTTTTGGGGATCGAGCCAATAATCGTCACCCTCTAGCATGGCGACAAACTCTCCCCTGCAACGATTCAAGGTGTGCCGAAAGTTTTTCATCATTCCGACGCGTGGTTGATGATGAACAATTTGAATTCGAGAATCCCCATCCGCGATTTTCTCAATGAGAGCGCGAGTGGCGTCGTCGGCCGAATCATTGCCAATGATCAATTCACATTCGGGGTAAAGTGTTTGCATTTGAACGCTGCGAACAGCCTGCTCTATGAACGCCTTATGACGATATGTAATCATGCATACGCTAATTTTCGGCAAACCGGGGCTCAAGAGCGTTTGGCTTTCCAGGCGATGAATTGGTATTGAATGGGCATCAGATCTCGATCGGGCGACTCCGTCGCCTGAATTTCAATTTTCTCAAAATTTTGGAATAGCGCCCTCAGTCCATGTTCGGTGAAACGCCAGCAATCGGGAAGCGGGCCGTGAATTCGGAAATTAAATGGAGTAGTGCCAATCAGGCATCCCCCGGGCTTCAGCATGCGACGTATTTCTTCGACTGCCAAAAACGGCTGCACGACATGTTCTAAAACCTCCGTGCAAACAATCACGTCAAAACGATCCGTCGAAATTGCTGCGTTTGTTTGGCAAATATCTGCCACGTAGGTGGGAGTCGTCTTTGGATCAATATCCAGAGTTTCTATTTTCACTGTCGCCGGAAAGTGACCCTTCGCGCCTTTGTAAGTCTGAGGGGCGATGTCCAAAATGACGCCGTCCCGCATCGCCAATCGCTTAGCACATGCCGAGATAAATTGATCAACGCCATTTCGAATAATTTCTAAGTTTTCAATGTCGAGTGCACTAACGGTCGCCATGTTAAATTCTTTCGTCGAACAACAATTCAATCATCGAGGGATCAAACACTGGAATTCCTCTTTTGAGATGCACCTCCATTCTCTCTGAGAAACTATCGTCGATGAGAGCGGAAGCTTTTCCTTTGATGACTTTGGATTTCGGAGCATCTTTCTTTAGATGATGAATCGTGTGAAAAAGACCCCGAATCCCCAGTTTCTCTAAACGCATTTTCAAATTTCCTGCATGCCGCGTGACGAGCTCTACGCGTTTTTTTTGATTGCGGAACTGGATGATGAGCTTTACTAGATCGGAGTTCAGTCCCTGCCGCGTAAGTAGGGTATCATCAAAATCAATGTACAGTTTTTGGATCTTAAGATTATGTTTGTATCGATTCTGAAAAGAGCGATGAATCTCCACCGGGAATTTCTGCGCACTAATTTCGAAGGGGAGCCGCTCATACTCGAAAATATTGAGAAGCGGAAAATTTACTCCCGTCACCCGACTGAGTGACATCGTCCCTGCGATTCGAGGTGCAATTTCTAAAAGAGTGAGCTCGCCGTCGCCGTTTTCTTTGACTTGAAAAAACCAAGTGCCATGAAACTCCAATTGTTTACAAATCGTCTCTGCGAATTCCTTGAAAATCTTTCGATCATCAAATGCCGACCAAGTGGCGATGCCTGTTTTCATTTGTTTCCGCTCGCGAGCGCGACAATACAAAAGCCCTCGCTCGCGATCTGAAAAGCAATCCACGGTAAACTCACGGCCCGGAAGATACTCGAGGGCTAACATTCTTGGATCTTCTAGAACCCGATTTAACTCCTCGGTATTCATTACCTTAAATGCACTTTGAGAACCTTGACCGACGTCTGGCTTGCAGAAAATGGGCCATGAAGAAACTTCTTGGGCAGACTTAATTTCTCGAGGAACTTTCACGTGAGATTGGAGGTGAGCGTATGTTTTTCGCTTGGATCGTGTGAGCGTACAAGTAAAGGAAGGAGAGAGGAAAATTTTTGCTAGAATATTCTCGCGTTCCTTGGACAGAGCTAAGAGCACGTCGTCATGAGCGGGAAAAATGTATTGAATTCCCTTGGTTTTGATCACTTGGTTTAATTTTTCGATCCATCCCGAGCTGTTTACAGTGGGAATGTGAATTTTATTCTTTAATAAAAGATCGGAGTGATCGAACGGCACTGAAGACGCTCCAAAAATTTCCACCTCTTTAAGCAGCTTCAAGCTTTTGTAAATCTCGAGACCGATTTCAGTCCCTGATGGAAAAATGAGCACCTTCAAGGGAAGTTTAATTTTCTTAGATTGCTTATAAGGCTTGCTCAATTTGTACCCTCGGATGAAACTTTATCTACCCTTCATGATGGAGCCAAGCCTCGGTTTATGATTAGAGTCACACGATCATTTCTGCCCCCTCTCGAAGACTACCTGAGATATGTCCGCGAAATTTGGGATCGCAATCATCTCACCAATGATGGCCCGCTTCTGAAGGAACTTGAACGATCCATTGAAAATTTTATCGGCGCGCGTTCACTAAGTTTAGTGACGAATGGAACCTTGGCTTTACAGCTGGGGATCCGCGCTTTGGAGCTAAAGGGAAAGGTCCTGACGACTCCCTTTTCCTATGTGGCGAGTACGTCAAGTCTAGTGTGGGAAAATTGTCAGCCTCAGTTTGTGGATATTGACTCGAGGCGATGGACGCTAGATCCCGCCGCTCTCGAGGACGCCATTGATGATGAAACAACGGGAATTCTTGCGACTCATGTCTATGGCATTCCTTGTCATGTAGAAGAGCTAGAGACTATTGCAAGGAAGCATAATCTTAAAATTATCTACGATGCCGCCCATGCTTTTGGGGTGAAGTTTCGAGGAAAGCCCATCGTTCAGTACGGTGAAATTTCCACTCTGAGTTTTCATGCGACAAAGTTGTTTCATACGGTCGAGGGGGGCGGAATTTTTTGTAAGACGGATGTGCTTCATCAAAAAGTTCGATCCTTTCGAAACTTTGGCCATAGGGGTTATGACGATTTTGATGGTTTAGGAATTAATGCAAAGATGTCGGAGATTCATGCAGCGATGGGTCTTTGCAATCTTCCTCATGTCGAGAAAATTATCTCAGAACGCAAAACTCTCTTTGATTCATACAAATATGAAATCGAAGAAATGTCCCTGCCTCTTCAATTTCCTGAAATTCCGCAGGGTACAGAATACAATTATGCTTATTTTCCCGTTCTTCTTCCCAGGGCCACTGACACACTTCCTTTGAAGTCGCATTTGGAAGCGAAAGGCATTTTTCCTCGCCGGTATTTTTTCCCAACGCTCGATAAACTTCCCTATGTCCAAACTTTAAAGCACTGCAAAAATGCTGAAGAGATTTCTTCAAGAGTGCTTTGCCTCCCGCTTTTTAACGGGATGACTGAAAACGATCTATCGACGGTGCTAAAAGCACTCAGTGAATTTTTTAAGAAGTAGCTTTTAAAAATAAAGAGCTATTCTCGAGCGCCTCAGATAGCGCGCTCTCCCAGTGAAGCTTCGGAAAGGAATTCGTCGATATTACAAGCGGACTTTCCTGAAAGCTCTTCATGATGCTAGCGATGTCGCCTGATGAATTGACAATACTCACGCCTTCTCTTTTCGCATGCTCCTCAAAACCTCGGAGAGCATGAGGTGTGAGCGCGACGGTGCGCGCGTAGGTCAGCGCTTCCGCTGTTCTCAGATTCGTTCCGGCACCTTGAGTGATCGGCAAAATCAATAAGTCTGACAGGTGAATGAGTTCTATCCAAGATGCCTTGGATAGATTCCCAAGGCAGCGAATGTTTTGAGATTTCGAATCTGGCAAACGATCTTTTACGGCATTCGAAAGCGCCCCGGCGATCCACAGCTCCCAATTCTCCGGAAGTGTCGAGAGGATCGGTTCAATATATTGCTGAAATCCCTGAATATTGGGCCAGTGATCACTTCCCGGAACTAGGGCGAGAAATTTGCGATCCCTCTTTGCCTGCCAAATCCAGCGAGTGATCAGGTTTCGCGAGTAGGTCTCGCAAGCGTTAGGAACGCGAATGACTTTCGCATTGAGGCGTTTCATCTCCGCTGCCTCTTCGTGAGAGGTTGCAAACACGAGGTCCGATTGAGAAATGAGATTTTCTTCTGCTCGGCGGAGTTTCTCGACGCTGTCCGAGTCGCCGAACGAGGAATTAAATCGGATCGCCTCGGTGAGATGTTTGTATTCCAAATTATGCGCATCGTAAAAGAGCTTGAACTGCGAGCGTTGAGTTTTGAAAAAAGAAGTTTCTGAGATCAAGGGCCACAGATGGGGCTGTTCAATTTGAATGAGCGTCGGCCGGAGAGATTCTAGGAATTTTGAAATCCGATTTTGTGTATCTTGATCGTCGGCTCCCTTGGAGCATAAAAATAATTCCTTATTCCCAGCGAGCTGGCGTTGTGCTTCGAAATAAGGCGAGAGTCGAATGTCTTCAAAAAATGGCGCCAGCCAAGGCCATCGCTTAATTCCTCCCACGGAAGCATAGCTCACCTGAAATCCTTTTGATTGGTAGTAACGAATGAACGCAAGAATGCGCTGACGTCCGCCAAAATTGACGCCCACTTTTGGAAACATGCCCATTATGAGAATACGATGGGGTTTCATACTTAATTCGTGAGTTCCCTGGATTGCGATTGGAGGAATTTTATCGCCTTTTTCTTTTCGAGTTCAAAACTTTGAGAGCTCCTCATGGCCTTCTTGAGGGATAGAAAAGTTGCATCTTCCATGACGATACCGCACTTCCAGGTTCGCACAAAGTCTGCGGGATTTCCCCAGGGCCCGACGATAATTTTCGCCATCGGTCCAGACAAAAGAAGAGCTTCAAAAAATGTGTAGGAAAATGTCTCGGGCCAAATGGAAGGCATGGCGACTGTGGAAGGATTTATTCTTCTGAAAATCTCTGCGAGTTGAGCCTCGCTTTGATAAGCATGAACCTTGGCGAGACCTAAAAGTCTTAAAAGAGGGGCAAGTGCTGAGTGACCCACGAGGTGCGCTGAAATTCCCTTCCCTTTTAGCCATATCAAAGTCTTTAAAAAAGTCGTGAGGCCTTTGTGAGGTCCAAATGCTCCGAGGAAAACAATCGATTGGAGGAGAGGCCTTTCTGTCGGCGGTGTGAACGAAAAATACTCCGTCAGATCATGAGGTCTCACGACCCATCGATCCGTCGCGACCGCTACTTTTGAAGTTTCAAGGGCCTCCTTAAAATAAGAGAGAGCATTGGCCGATGGAAAGACAACGCGTCCAAAGCGAGCCAGCAACTCGCGCGCTTTCAATCGATACGTCGTGATGTCTGTCTTTATTCCGTAAAAATTTTGAGCACATCGATTGCATCGGCTTAAGTTTTTTTCCACATGGCAGAACTTTATTTTCAAAGGCCCGTAGAGAAACTGCGTGGAAGGCGTCACCAGATAGAAATCGTGAATAAATATCTCTCTTTCAGGGACAGAGAGAGTCGACAGCGTCAGAAGCTCGGCAGGTGAAAATCCCATCGTATGATGGAGTTCCAAGCGACTAGCGCTTTGCAGGTGAGTTTGAAAAAGTGAAGCCAGATCTGACCTGCGGCTAATGTGTTCCGAGGGAGCTCCTCCGATCTCATGCAATCTGATTTTGAATTCTGATTGGTGAATGAACAGAGTGGCTGTGGATTTATTTTGCTTCGACTTTTTTTGAATCTCAGCTCGAATGTGCTTTTCAATTCCACCCATGAAATGATGAGGATCTCGGCGAGTCACATAAAGCGTGTCGATCGATTTCATAGGTGGTTTAGTTTGAATTTCGAATGGGGAGACCAAATCTTTCTCAATCTGTCATGCTCAAGATATTCCGAAAACACTTTGGCTAGCTGCGCCAAAGATTCGATTGGGTAAGTGTGCACTTTCGAAAATTTTTTCCAAATGCCGACCTTGGTTCCAAAGCAAAAAGGTGACAATTGCCGTACAGAGCGCTGATGAATTCGAGTCAATTCATAATCGAACCACAGTCGATCTCGTGGAGTCCAAGTATCGATCTCATCGCCGAATAAACCGGCGTAGTGAACGCGATTTTTTTGATCCAAGATGGTCGGGCTAAATCCGCCAATTTCCATTCGATTCAGATTCGATGTCATTTCCTGAAAATCCTTGTCGGAAAGTGGCAGCACGCCGGGTCTAGTCAGAATCAGAAGATCTTCATTTTGCAGCTGCGAGGTGGATGTCGAAAGCTTCCTAAAATCATCGGCATTTGAAATCGTAAAGGTCGTGCATTGGGTCTGTGCCGCTGGAAAATCTATTTTATAGACGGAAAAAATGGGATGACATGTGACAGTCGCGGCAACTCCCTTCCTTTGAAGATGGTCCGCAATCGCTTTGAGGTGCGGATTTCGAGTGTGCGCGCCTTGCGCGCCCGAGGCCGTCGAAGCGGGGAGCATTCGCCAATGATAGAGGACGTCGTCTATAGAATCGATCGTTCGAGCATTCTGAGTTTCTGAGAGCCTCAAAATGAGATCGTGGTCTTGCGCGTGATCATATTCAGGTCGCAAGCCGCCGATTTCGTTGAACAGGGCTCGGCGAAGCGCGAAAAAATGACAGGTGTAGTTAAAGGTCAAAATCCATTCCGGATCCCATGGGCCCTTAATCATGGGCTCGGACAATTTTCCCAATCGATCCATTTTATCGTGATTGGAGTAGACCACATTGACTTGAGGGTTCTTCGAAAAACGAGCGGCAACTGTGCAAAGCGCATGAGGCACGAGTTCGTCATCGTGATCTAAAAAGCACAAAATCTCGCCAGACGCTTGAGAAGCACCATGATTCGTTGCTTTGGAAATGCCAGAATTCTTTTCCAGCTTTAAATATTTAATGCGTGGGTCTTTCGCCGCCTCTCTCAAAATTTCGTCCGGCTCTTTCTTTGTCGAACAATCATCCACACAAATTAATTCCCAATTTTGATGGACTTGTTTTTGAACGCTTTCGATCGCCTTTCGAAGTGCACTTGGATCGGTATTATAGACCGGCATAACCACCGACAATTTTAGATTCGAAGGGGCGCTCACCGGTGGATGAGATGGTTTCTGTCTCCGATACTTTGGATTGAGGATAAAAATTTGAATGAAATACCAAGCCAGCAATCGCCATGTAGAGGACCAGCCAAATTCGAAGTAAAAGGCCTTTAGGCGGCGTAGATTGCTCAAGCTCACAATTTAAAGAATTGCCGAATTCTTATCAAACGACTTCACTATCGAACCATGGCGTTAGTGAAGCCGAAGGTCATCATTCTCTTTTTGCGCTTTGGCCCAAGTAAGACGGAGCATTGCATTGAAATCTTGAAGCGCCTTGAGGTCTATGATCCTTCACGCTTCATTTGCATCGAAAATGATTTCCACTTTTCTGAGGAGCCGGGGCCTGGAATTTTTTTAAAAGGGAATAATCAATCTCGCGAGTTCAGCGGTTGGAATGTGGGTTTAGAGTGGATCGCCGCGAATATGCCTTTGGAAAATCACGACCGCCTCATTTTCGTCAATGACACGATCTGCAAGCCCGAGACTTCGGTCTATCTCAAGCGTTTCCATCGATCCTCTTTTATGAAACTCACCGAGTACCCTATTATTCTTGGCCACATTGATGCTTATCCCCGAAAGGTTTCGTTTCTCGGACATCCTCTTAAGCGTTGGGTTCGAAGCAATTGTCTTTCTATGAATTACGGTACCGCAAAAAGGCTCACTCCCTTTGGTCTCCCCATGGGCAAAGCAGAAATTTTTGGAAGCACTCCGAAGGAGCTCTTCCTTCAAAGCGCGCCACTTTCCGAGGGTTATCAAGATTATTTGAGAGAGTGGATGACGGGTAATAGGGGTCGTCATCCTTTGGGAGTGAGCTGGTACGCTTCAGCTCCGATCGGGGAGGGCAATTTTCAATCCGTTGCCGACAAGATCCACTCGATCTTGTGTGAGCACTATCTAAGTGTGAAGGCGGAATCGCTTGGCATTGGATTGATCGATTTTAAATTTCCGCTGCCATTCTTTAAGAGCGTTCTTCAGTCCCTCATATAAAAAAGGCGCGGGGATCGTACCCGCGCCTCGCATAATTTATTATGCTTGAACTAAATCTTACTCGAGTTCGTTACCGATCACGAGACCGCCGGCTTGAGGCACGTTCAAGTCGTTCGTATTCGCGCCTAAGCTGCGATAGAACTTGGAATAGGTAGAGTCGTTATCGAAGTTACCCGTAGCAATTGCATACACCCACGGAGTAGCGGCCGTTGTAATAGTGCAATCTCCCGTAACGGCAACGACATTGCCAGCAGAAGCGGACTCAATCGTCCAGTTACCAACGGTTCCGACGAATTGGGTGGCGCTACCAACGCCGTAGTTGAAGAACACTTGCGCGCCAGCGGCAAAGCCGAGAGCATTCAAGTTTCCGACTGAATCCAGCCAAGTGGTTTTCGTTCCCGTCGGGGCGCCAGTGGGTTGCGAGCCGGAAATCAGATAGCAAGGTTGATCTTGCGTACCATCGGTCAAATAACGAGGTCTCGAATAGAAACCGACTTCAGACTCTGTCAATGTCTTCAACAGGTTCGGAGCTTCTGATGTCTTCGAACGTGTGATGTAGTTTAAGAACGCAGGTACGGCCACCGCGGCCAAGATTCCGATAATCGCCACGACGATCATCAGCTCGATTAGGGTAAATCCCTTTTTATTTAATTTCATGAATTCTTCCTCCTCCAGAACAATTTCACTTTATAAGTACGTTGTTGCTTTTTCTTACCAACCCCTCCGCACCAAGCTTTTAGTTCTTGGAGGAAGTGGATGAATCACTCAACAGCACTTTCAGCACGTTTCGTGCCATCCCTTATGATTGACGCGAAGCGGCGTTAAGACGCTGTTTTCCTTTGAAAGTTTATCGATTTCTCGCATCAGCACAAAGTCATTTTTGAGCGACAATTTTTGTCGAATCGAACATTCTATGTCGAAGACGACAAATTTGTGTCGCTTGAGGACGTTCCATGGAACGCTTTGAAGGATGAGTCAGACTGGATCGATAAACTCTTTGCCTACAACCGCCGTCGCCTTTCCCGAGGTGAGTATCGTGATTCCTTGCTTAAATGAGGAGGGTTCCCTCGAGGAATGCGTTCAAAAAGTGCGCGCCGCTTTTCAGGGTATGACTCATGAAATCATCGTGGCGGATAATGGATCTACCGATAAATCCAAAGAAATTGCGCACCGCGCCAATGCGCGGGTTGTTGAAGAGCGAAGACGCGGTTACGGTTCTGCCATTTTGTGCGGCATGCGGGAAGCGCGCGGCGAGTTCGTCGTCGTGGGGGATGCCGATAACACCTATGACTTCGAGGACGGGCGCATGCTCGTGAACCTTTTAAAGGAAAGGAATGCCGATTTTGGAATCGGGAATCGAATCGGCGGAAAGGTCGACGAGGGCGCTATGCCCTGGCTGCACAAACACTTGGGAACGCCGGTTCTCAGTTTTGTACTGTCGAGATTTTTCGGCTGCCGCGTGCACGATATCAACTGTGGCCTTCGAGCGATCAGACGAACCAAGCTACAAGAATTGAAACTTCGCAGCCCCGGAATGGAATTTGCCAGTGAAATGGTCATTCATGCGCAGAAGGCTGGCCTTAAATTCGCGGAGGCTCCGATTCGCTACTATCGTCGCCATCATGGACAGGCGAAGTTGCGAACATTTCGCGACGGCTGGCGACACTTGCGATTTATTTTACTCTGTGCGCCCTTTCCTCTGTATTTTTTGCCGGCGCTAGCTCTCATCGTTGCTTCAGTCTTTTTGTATCAGCAGGAGCGATTGGGTCTGCAGGTGATGGCGAGTTTGCTGACGACGGCGGCCTTTCAATTGATTGTGTTTGCCGCCTTTGCCAAAGCGTACCTTTGGATTGCCGATTCCTTCATGCTCGATCGTCGCGCGGGCAAGTTTTTGGCGCGGTTTAAATTAGAGCATGGGATTTTGATGGGCTTGGCCTGCGGGCTCGGCGGAATTTTATTTGTGCAAAAATTCGATCTCGCCAATCTCATTCGAGGTTCCACGCTGCTTGCTCTAGCAGTGCAAATTATTTTCTCATCGTTCTTTCTTTCCACCATTCTTTCGAAAGGATCTCGAGATACTCTATGAGTCCCACGACTGAGCTTCATTGTACGGGTGTCGACCTGTTTGTGATTTGTAAAAATGGTATTCCCAAAGTCCCGGAGACCTTTGGTTCACTCAAACTTGAGTTCATCTCTGAGCGCGGAATGAACGTGTGGCCCGGGCCCGTGCCGGATGGAATCATCAGCAGTTGGTTTCGATGTCGCTACATTCACAGCACTCGCAGCGCCAAAGTGAGCGACGAAGAAATTATTTCGCTCACGAAAGAGGTTTCAAAGACCTACATGTGGGAGAAAGCGCAAAAACTTTTTGAGATCAACGGGAAGGCTGCTTATTCCGGAGGATATGCATCGTGAAATTAAATGAGCGGCGATTTTCCGTTGGGCTATTAAAGGGCGATGGCATTGGTCCAGAAATTTGCGATGCCACCGTGGAAATTTTAAATGCGATGAAGCTTCCCATTGATTGGGTGGAAGTGCCGTGCGGCGATGCGACTTTAAAGACGCAAAATTCCGCCATGCCCGCATCTTCCATTCAGAAAATTCGGGAGCTCAAAATTGGATTGAAGGGACCGACCGGCACACCCATCGGCACGGGTCACAAGTCAGCGAATGTCACGCTTCGAAAATCATTGGATCTCTATTCAAATGTTCGTCCGGCACAAAATTTGCCAGGGGTGATGACGCCTTTCCAAAATGTGGATTTGATCATCGTCCGCGAGAATACCGAGGATCTGTACGGCGGAGTCGAGCATCAAGTGTCCGAAGATGTCGTTCAATGTATGAAGATTCTCTCGCGCCCCGGTTCAGAGCGAATTTGCCGTTACGCCTTTGAGATGGCGCGAAATTTAAAGCGACATAAAGTTACCTGCGTGCACAAAGCCAACATCATGAAGCTCACGGATGGAATGTTTTTGGAAGTTTTTCGAACGGTGGCAGCGGATTACCCGGAAATCGAAGCTAGCGATATGATCATCGACAATTGCTGCATGCAATTGGTCACTAAGCCCCATCAATTTGACATCATCGTGACGCAAAATCTTTACGGCGATATTGTCTCTGATCTTTGCGCGGGACTTATCGGAGGTTTAGGTGTTGCGGCAGGGGCAAACATTGGAAAACATGTCGCTGTTTTTGAAGCCGTGCATGGGACGGCTCCCGACATCGCTGGAAAGGACGTTTGCAATCCGACGGCCATGCTCCTTTCGGCGGTGATGATGCTCGAACACATGTACTTGCACGAAGAGGCGGGCAGAGTGCGAAAGGCGCTTCACAAAGTTTTGAAGGAACCGAAGCTACGCACCCAAGATCTCGGCGGGACGGCAACGACGAAGGGCTTTACCCAATCTATTATTGAGCGCCTAAATCAATAATAAGGGGTTCTAGGGGGGCTAGCGCATCGCGACGTTGGATGGTACATTATAAAGTGCCATGAAAAACAAGGGGATGCCTATATCAGAACGTCAATTTGCCAAGCGCGCCGGGTTATCTCGCACCACGCTCTCTCTTCTCAAAAAAGGAAAACTTAATCCCACCGTTAAGACATTGGAGAGGCTGAGTAACGCTGCCGGACAGAATTTCGCCATTCAGCGATTTCCAAAAAATTCCACGCTTGATTCACGTTACAGCACACCAGTCGTTTCGTGGCTGGTTGTAAATGAAGGCTTCGAAAGTTGGAAAATTCATTTCTTTGAATTTTTAGATGAGGTGCGTCGGTCGAAAGATTCGCGGCTTTTGTTCGTACCTCCTTCGCCAAACCTCGATGTCCGCCTAAAATCTCTTTTAGCGGCCATGGTGTTAGAAATTTGTAATGAATGCGATTGGGAGGCTCCAACGTGGGCGGAAGAAGAGCCTTCATTAAAACATCCTTGGTTTCCGTCGAACTCTGATGCTCTAAAGGCTTCTGCGCTTTTGGAAAGTCCTTTGCGATTTAAATTAAAAAATATTTTTGTACTCGAGAATTTCATGAGGAGGGTATAGCGGTGCTGGTCGAAGATATCGAAAAATATTTGAAAGCACTGAATCGAGAACTTTTAGAAAAAGATATTCGCGGGGAAATAGGAATTGTGGGAGGGGCCGCAATGTGTTTGGCATTTAAAGCTCGAGCTGCAACGAAAGATGTCGATGCCATCTTTGAGCCAACTAAAGAAATAAGAGATGCGGCAAAGAAAATCGCCAACGAATTTTCTTTAAGTTCCGATTGGCTTAACGACGCTGTAAAGGCTTATTTGAAACCCGGATTCAAAAAGAAAATTTTATTTGAACTCTCTAACCTCTCAGTGTGGACGCCGGAAGCGGATTATCTTTTAGCAATGAAAGCTATCAGTGCGCGGTGGGATTCATCGGATAGAGACGATGTTCTTTTTCTCATCCGGCATTTAAGGCTTAAAAGTTCGGAAGAAGTTTTTCGGATTATCGAGGATTATTACCCCCGCAAAGAAATTCCATCTAAAACTCATTTTTTTATCGATGAGCTATTCGATAAAAAATGACTATTGCGCGGCGGCTCTAAATATTTCGCCAAAGGCCTTCTCGACATTTCCTTTCGTGAGTAATTCCGGCAGTACGATGCTTTGATTTTTGGAGTGAAGCATGGAGAACGGAATCCCCACGCGCCCGTGCTTTTGTAGATAAGCCGCGATTTTTTCATTCGGTCGCGTCCAATCGACGATGATGAGTTTCACTCGGTGGGCCTTTAACATTTGAACAAACCAATCTCGATAGATCACGGTTTGTTCATTGTATTTGCAGGTCAAACACCACTCGGCGGTGATATCGACAAAGAGGGCGTCATCGCCCTTTAGCAGGGCTTGCAGTCTTTCTTCGGAAAAATCATCGCTGAATAAAATGAGATCCTCTGCAGGGAGTCCGAGAGATTGAAACGATTTTGAATTATGAGATGTGCCACTTATCTGAACAAAGAGAACATAGCCCAGCCAAAGCGCTGAGAAGAGCATGAGAATCCCAAAAAGTTTTTTTGCGACGACCATCCAATTTCCCGGCTTTGGAAAGAAGCTGAGCAATTGAGGTGCGAGGAGGAGCGTAAAAAACGGAACGGAAAGTCCTACTCCAATGGCGAGGAAAAACAAGATGAGCAAAAGCGGAGGCTGGGAAAGAGCATAGGTGAGTGCCACACTTAAAAACGGAGCCGTGCATGGCGTGGCCAGAAGCGTCGCGAATACGCCTTCAAAGAATGGACCGTTCCAATCGCCCATCTTTGTGGCGATTTTTGAAGGCAAATGAATTTGAAAAACATCCAGAAGATTCAAACCAAAGATCACCATGATGAGTGCCATCACGGCGACGAAGCCGGGACTTTGAAATTGAAATCCCCATCCCACTTGGTTGCCAAAGTTTTGCAAAATTAATGTCAAAATGGCGATCACCAGAAAGCTTGTGAGTATCCCGGCAATGGTGAGTGTCAGAGATCTGCGAACCTGGCGTTTGTTTGTTTTCCTCAATTCCAAGAGTTGAAATGTCTTAATGCCAACGACGGGAAGCACACACGGCATAATGTTTAAGATAAGCCCGCCAATGAATGCAAAGAACAGCGCCGCCCAAAGCGACAGATTCGAGGCCCCTTGAAGGGGCATGGTGGAGTGAGCGTAAGGATTATTTTCGACGACTCCCGAAACTCCTGTTCGCTTTCCATTTTCCAGCCACACCCAAGTCCATTCAAAAGGCGTGGGAATTGCAGAGAGTCCTTCGTTCTCCGCACTTTTCGTCAAATGGACACTCCATTTATTGGTTCCCAGAGATTTGGAAATCACCTGCAGGCGTTGATCGCGAACATAAATAAAGAGATCTTCCGCGGCGGGAGCGGCCGCCAATTCGATTTCCACCGTATCTGCCGACTTCCAAGTCACCTTTCCATTTCGAATAAGTTTAGGCGCTAAGCTCATGGTGGATTCGATGGCGGTGGCCGCATCGGAAGGAACTTCGCTCGCGCTTACTGGAATCTGAATGTCAATGTCCGCCCACTCGGGAATGCATTGAACTTCACAAACTAAATAGTCGACTCGTAACTTTGCATTCCAGGTCCTGCTCGCTGGCCAGGGTCGATCTGTCCGCGTGAGAGACGTGGGGTACATCACATTTCGCTCATACCCAAAAGATTCCGATTTAATGGACGAGTCCTTCGTTGGGGCATAGGGGATGCGCGTGGGAGCGGGAAAGACAATGTCGGAGGATTGCCAACCGTCAGGCAGCTGCCATTTCATTTTTGGCGGGTTGCCCACGGTGCCCGGATTCTTCCAATAGGTATGCCATCCCGGCTTCATTTTGAATTCCAACCCAAATCGAATCTCGGCAGTGTTGGTCGCAATACGATCCCATTCCGAGACGACTCGAACGGAAGAGACCTTGGCTCGCCCTTCAATCCATTGATTGAGTCCCGCGGCCGCGCTCGCGGTCGACGATTGAATTAAGAACAGATACAAAAAAGTGGAGAAAAAACAGAGGAGACGCATGCTCAGCTATGGTAAACGGACATCTCCGTGGCGGAAAGCTTTGAAAATCGCAGAACCTTTTGCATCATTTCCCACCCTGACGCCGGGAAGACGACGCTTACAGAAAAGTTATTGCTTTTCGGCGGCGCTATCCAAATTGCAGGAACGGTGAAAGCGCGGAAGGCTGCGCGCTATGCAACGAGTGACTGGATGGAAATCGAAAAGGAGCGGGGAATCTCCGTAACCTCTTCTGTCTTACAATTCGATTATGCGAACTGCCGGTTGAATCTCCTCGACACTCCCGGTCACAAAGATTTTAGCGAGGATACTTACCGGGTGATCACCGCAGTGGATTCTGCGCTCATGGTGATCGACGGAGCAAAGGGGATCGAAGATCGTACCAAAAAATTGATGGAGATCTGCTCACAGCGGAAACTTCCAGTCGTGACCTTCATCAATAAGCTGGATCGGGAATGCAAGAATCCCATCGATCTTTTGGATGAGATTGAATCCGTTTTGAAAATTAAAACCGTGCCCATCACTTGGCCGCTGCGATCGGGAAAGGCTTTTCGAGGAGTCTATCATTTATATAAGGAAGCATTTGCCCGATTTGAGATCGGTGTGGAGCGTCCGGAGGAGATTCCCATTCAGGGCGGCGCTAAGGATCCCCGCTGGAAGGAATGGCTCGAGCCCGATCATCTGGAAGAATTTACCGAACAGTTGGAGCTTGTCCAAGGCGCTTACGAAGCATTTGACCGTCAGAAATTTCTAAACGGTGAGATTACTCCCGTGTTTTTTGGAAGTGCCATCAATAATTTTGGTGTTCAAATGCTGTTAGAGAAATTTTGCTCGGACGCCCCTGCGCCGCTGGCTCGAGAGGCTTTGGAGCGACTCGTTCGTCCGGAGGAGAAAGAATTTTCCGGCTTCGTCTTCAAGATTCAGGCCAATTTGGATGCACGTCATCGAGATCGCATTGCCTTTTTGAGAATTTGCTCGGGCTCATTTGAAAAAGGCATGGAGGCCTATCACGTTCGGCAGCAAAAGAAATTGCGGATGGGCTCGACCTTTCAATTCATGGCGTCTCAGCGTACTCAAGTGGATCGAGCCCTGGCGGGAGACATCATCGGACTGTACGACACGGGCGAATTTAAAATCGGAGACACGCTGACTACGAAGGAAGAGCTCCACTTTTTAGGGATTCCAAATTTTGCCCCAGAGCTTTTTAGAAAAGTGATTTTAACGAGCCCACTTAAATCCAAGCAACTTCGTCGCGGATTGCAGCAGTTGTGTGAAGAGGGAGCTTCTCAGGTTTTCTTTCCGCAAAACTCAAATGACATTGTCGTTGGCGTGGTTGGAAATCTTCAGTTCGATGTCATCCAATTTCGCTTAGAAAATGAGTATGGCGCAGGTGCCAAGTTTGAAACCTGTGCCTACAAAATTGCCCGTTGGGTTTTGCCGAAGGCGGAGCATCGAGTGAAATTTCAAGGGGTGCTCGATCAGCTCGCCAAATCTTATGACACGCTGCTCAGCAAAGACGCCGAAGAGCGTTGGGCTATTCTCTGTTCTTCGGATTACGCGCTCAATAAAGCCATCGAGCGCTACCCAGAGGTCGAATTTGTGAAAACGTCTGAAGCGGTTAGCCGCGGATAACCGCCGTGCAAATTTTGCGAACTGGTCCTTACTTGCGTAAGGCGTAGAATAATCTCTATATTGTTGTCGGGTACCAAGTGTTTGGATTCGGAGAGGCCAGGTGGCTTCTACGAGTTCGGAAACCAACAATGAATGAACCGTTTTCAAAAGGTTAAGTCGATTCGCAAACCGAAGACCGATTCGAAGAAATCGGGAAAGTCGGCGAGCTCTTCGACGATGCGCTTCTTGAAGATAGAAAAAGGAGAACCCGTTATGAGTACGCGTCAGGAGGCCGTTCGCGCTTCCATCACAAGAGAAATCAGAAAAATCACTCGTCCCACGGATCAAAGTGGCAAGACCCTTCGTGTGAGTGAGTACTTCGGTTGCAACACGTTCGGTCTCGATCAGTTAAAAGATAAAGTCTCGAAAGATTCCTATGAACTTTTAATGAACATGGTGCATCGAGGTTCCCGGCTTTCTAAAGCGGCGGCGGATGAAATTGCAAATGTCATTAAAGATTGGTCACTCGCTCAGGGCGTCACGCATTACTGCCATTGGTTTCAACCCATGACCGGTCTTACCGCTGAAAAACATGATGCTTTCGTCAACACCAAGACGTCAGACACCGGCCAAACGCTCACCATTGAAAAATTTAGCGGCTCTTCGCTCATTCAATCTGAGCCCGATGCGAGCTCATTTCCAAGTGGTGGGATGCGCTCTACATTTGAAGCGCGTGGATACACCGCGTGGGATCCAACGTCGCCTCTATTTATTATGGAGTCGGTCAACGGACGGACGCTTTGTATTCCGTCTGCCTTCTTGAGTTATCACGGTCACGCACTCGACACCAAGACTCCGCTTTTGCGAGCCTCGGAAGCGCTCTCTAAAAGTGCCGTTAGGTTTTTAAAGCTTATCGGTGATGTGGATATCACGTCGGTGCAAGCCACGCTCGGCGCGGAACAAGAATACTTTTTAATTGATCGGGCATTTTTTGCGGCGCGACCGGACTTGCTCATGACCGGACGTTCGTTGCTCGGACGCTCTTCTACTCGCGGTCAACAATTTGAAGATCATTATTTTGGATCCATCCCCTCTCGTGTGCTGGCGTTCATGAATGAATGTGAGCAAGAGCTCTACAAATTGGGAGTGCCTGTGAAAACTCGTCACAATGAGGTGGCTCCTGCCCAATATGAAGTGGCGCCGATTTTCGAGGATGCCAATCTTGCAGCCGATCACAACTCTCTCTTAATGGATGTGCTTTGCCGAGTGGCGCTTCGTCATGATCTGGTTTGCTTGCTTCACGAAAAGCCTTTCGCGGGCATCAATGGGAGCGGGAAACATAACAATTGGGCGATTGCGACTCAAAAGGGCGAAAATCTTTTGGAGCCGGGAAAAACGCCTCATCAGAATTTGCGATTCTTGGCCGTTCTTTGCGCCGTGATGAAGGGAGTCTATGAGCATGCCGATCTGCTCCGCGTAGGAATTGCATCACCTGGAAATGATCATCGCTTAGGTGCGAATGAAGCTCCTCCGGCGATTATCTCCGTTTTCTTGGGCGACATGCTTTCTAAAATTATGGATCGCATCGAAAGCGGTACTAAAATTGAAGACGCTTCCGATGAGGCCATCTTGAGCCTCGGGGTTTCTAAAATTCCTGTGGTCGCGCGGGACAACACCGATCGAAATAGAACTTCGCCCTTTGCCTTCACGGGAAATAAATTTGAATTCCGTGCGGTAGGAGGCTCTGCGAATTGTTCGGTGCCGATGTCATTCTTGAATACGGCGGTGGCAGATTCCTTCAGCCAATTGGCGGATCGTCTGGAGAAGAAACTTTCCACCACGAAAAGCCGTGACGAAGCCGTGCTTGCGCTCATCAAGGAAGTCATCACGGAAACTAAGGCTATTCGATTTGAAGGAAACAACTATTCCGACGAATGGAAAGCCGAAGCAAAGAAACGCGGCTTGCCCAATTTGACGACTACTCCGGAAGCTCTCGAAGTGCTCGAAAATGAAAAGGCGACCAGTTGCTTGGTGAAGATGAATGTTCTTACCTCGGATGAAATTAAATCTCGTTACAACATCAACCTTGAGCGCTACATCAAACAGCTCGACATGGAAGCGGCCACGTTGATCGAAATGATCGATACGCATGTGCTGCCGGCCGTGGAAAGCGAAGTGACAAAGGTTGCTACCGCGGTGGCCTCTGCAAAGAGCGCCGGAGGCGCGATTTCTTCCGAGCGCCTGAAGTCTTTGACGGGAATCTACGATTCTATTTCGAAGGCCAAAGCGGCTCTCGCCACCGAATACGATCGCACTCAAGGCATTCACAATGAGAAAGAAAAGGCCAAGGTGCTAGCGAACAAGGTTCTGCCCGCGATGGTTGAAGTCCGTAAATATGCGGATGAGGCTGAAGGGATCATTAGCGATGATCTTTGGACACTGCCGAAGTATCGCGAAATGTTGTTCTTAAGATAGACGGTATCTACAAATCGAAAATCGAATCTATCGGGGCCTAGAGTTGAACTCTGGGCCCTTTTCATGTCATCGTTAGACGGTGTCGAGTATTTCCACACAACCGCCGTCCGGATTTAGAGACTTCTTGAATGTCGAAGCGGCGCGACGCTTTCGACTGAAGTCTCTCATTGCAAAGACCTATCAGTCCTTTGGATTTCAGCCGATTGAAACGTCCGCTCTCGAAAATTTGAATATCTTGGTTGGAACCGGGGGCGGCGAAGAAAATGAAAAGCTCATTTTTAAAGTCTTAAAGCGCGGTGAAAAACTCAAGGAGTCACTCACAAAGCCCAATGTGCAGGAAAATGACCTCACCGATTTTGGCATGCGCTTTGATTTGACCTTGCCGCTTTCTAGAGTCGTAGCCAATGCTCGAAATGAAATTTCCTTTCCTTGGAAAGTCTTTCAGATGGGTCCGGTGTGGAGAGCGGAGCGCGCTCAAAAAGGGCGCTTTAGAGAATTCACTCAGTGTGATGTCGATATCATAGGAAGCTCACATCGTTCTGCCGAAATGGAAGTCATTCAAGCCGTCACGCATGCTATCTCTGGTCTTCATGGTGTGGCCGGTGCGGGGTCCAAGGATTTTGAACTTCGAATGAATGATCGAAGAATCCTCAGCGGTTTAGCGGAGCAGGCTGGGCTAAAGGATAAATCTGCTGCGAGTTTTGCAATACTACTCGATAAAAAAGACAAAGTGAGTGCTGAGGAACTTGAAGCGGAATTAAAAACTCTCGTGAGTTCTTCCGGCAAATTGGATTTGGCGCTGAAGGCCCTCAGCGGGGAGCTTACTTTGAAAGACGCAAAATCGTTTGCAGAAGAGGCTGCCTCGCATCTTTCTCTACTCATCGGTGAGCTTGAGCTTATGAATCTTCCCATTTCACGCGTGGTCTTTGATCCTTCCTTAGCGCGAGGATTGGGCTACTACACAGGAACTATCTATGAACTTCGCCATGCTTCCGCGGGCTATTCCATCGGAGGCGGAGGACGATACGATCAACTTATCGGACGATTCTCGAAGCAGACCTATCCGGCGGTGGGATTTAGCATCGGATTTGATCGTTTGCTGCTCTTGCTCGAAGAAACGGAGAAAGCGTCAGCGTCGGGAGATGAATCGACGATTTTCTTTCCCGTGATGGATGAGAAATTGCGCATGGCGGTTTTGGATTTGGCGAAATCAGTTCGTCAGTCCGGCCGTGCCATCGACGTCTATCCCGAAGAAGCGAAGTTGAAAACTCAGCTGAAATTTGCAGAAGACAAAGGGTATCGGTGGATTGTGATTGCCGGTGAAACTGAATTTCAAAATAAGAAATTTAATCTGAAAGATTTTAAAAATCGTTCGGAGGTCTGTTTTGATCTGCAGGGAATTTTAAATCACTTAAAATAGCCCGCTCTCATGGCTTGCCCATAGACACCGCCCGGACTGATGCCTGGCAAGCCCACGGGCACTTCGATTCCTAAGTTTCGACAATAATCTTCCCAAACTTTTCGCTCCGTGGATCCAGGTTCTCCGAAATACATAGGAAGAAGGTCGAAGAGCGGGGCGTTTGAATCTCCATTTTTATACAATTGCCAGACTAAAGCGGAGCAATAGGGACGGTTCAAGTCTCGAAAAGTGTCATCGTATCCTGTGCCCAGCCAAGTGACGGCATTTTTGGCGGCGGTGTTTGCGGCCTCACGATACTCTTCTTTGAAGCGGCCTATCCGGTAGCCATCTCGTTCGTTCTCGCCCTTATCCACTCTAGTCAAAAATTCGACCAGAGGAGTTCGAATCACTCCTTTCTTAGGAAGGGATTCTATGACATCAAAACTGCCGTCGGCATTTTGCGACAAAATTCCAATGTGGGAGATACGAGGAATTTCGATATTAAATCGCTGCCGATATTGAATCTGAGTGACCGTCTCAATGGCCTCACAGATCCCGCAGCGAAGGTCTAAAAAAATCAAGTCTCCACTCACGATATCGGTAGGAATGGTGATTGGGGTGGAGCGCGCCTCGGTTTCAGCACTGCTTAAGACGAGGATTAACCCCGCCAAAATACCGAGGAGAATCTTTGGAAGTCCCCGCCCTCTGATGTTAATGTCCCTCAAGCGAAAGCAGGGTAACGAGGACGGCTCGATTGTTCTAGATTTTTTCAATCGAGGCGGCCTAAAAGATTAGGTAGCAAATGGCGCGAGATGATTTAGTAAAAGTTGAAGGTACAGTGACGGACGTAGCTGCAGGAGGCATCTACCGCGTAAAGCTGGATATGAACCAGCAAGAGTTGAATGCAAAACTCTGCGGTAAAATGCGCCGTTTTTCCATTAAAGTTCTCCCTGGGGATCGCGTGACGATCGGACTCTCTCCCTATGATCTCACCCACGGTTTGATCCTCTATCGAAACGAATAATCCTCGATCTCTAAAACCCGCATCTTCAGTGGGGTTGCAAGCGCGTCAGTGCGTAAAACTGCATCCTGAGCGGCCCCGATGATGTTTACGCTAGGTCTCAGAACGGCGCATCCGTGACATAATATTGGTGTATCGCAAACTGGTAGTGGGAGGGGTGGCAATTGAAGCCATGGAATAACCCCGCGATCCTAGGGATTTGGGCGCTTATCGCAGTCGCAGTCGTCCCAACTTTCCCTTCGAATGCGGCGACACCGTTGAAACGTAGAGCATTGGCTGAGGCGTGGGCACCGGTCATATATCAAGAAATTGAACCCACGGAGTGGCTTTCTCGACCAGGCTTTTCAGCCTCTGATCAGATCGTCGATTTTTTCTTCGATCAGAATTTGAATCTTCGAGACAGTGCGAATTCCATTTACTCGCTCAGCCATGAACAGATGGAGAAGTTGAATCGAGGGACCACGCTCTACTATTCCGTACTCGAGACACGCTCTCATTTTTATCTGAATTACACCGTGTACCATGCTGTCGATCTGAATGGATTTAAGCATGCAAATGATACAGAGAATATTTGGATGGTCGTCGAAAAGGACGGCAGTGAGCTCGGCAAGTTCGTGGTGATGGTCACCAATGCGCATGGTTATCCGATGATCTATGCGCTCGACGCCCATGTTCAATCGAAGTGGCGAGAGCAGATTCGCATGAGCTTCGGGCAAAAATTCTTACCCTATCTGGATGTAAATTCCGTGGCTCATCATGAAGAGAGTCCGCTGGAATTTGTGCAGCGGCAGGAATCTACATCCTTAAAGGTTTTCAGCGCTCGCCGAAGTCACGCTCTTTATAAATTTCGGCAGGAGGCTTATGCGCAAACTCTCACTCGTCCTGCGAATCACGTAGCTCCTCGCGGGATTTTTTATTTTTCCAAGTCTTGCATGGAGTGTTTTTCGGATCTTTCGCTTCGCAGTGCTGAAAGACGTATTCCCTATGAGCTCGTGGAACTTGAAGGCGTCGTGGCGAAAATGATTCACCTGCAGAAAAATCTGAATGGATCTTCTGGTTTAGAAATGGCAGCCAGGTCTCGGGTGGAGTCCAATTTCCCCGTAGTTTTTTCGGAGGAAGAGGATGAGCCGGCCTCCGGAGAGGATGAGGGTTCAAGTGGAGAGGGACCCTTGGAAGAAGAGGAAGTTTGGAATGCGGGATTTCAAATGACGCCTTCTCAATGGCCGAGGGCCTTGGCGGCGGGCGTGGGTGAAAGTCGCGCTGCAGCTTCACTATTTCATACGGTCAGTTTTAAAACGCCTTACAAACTTCGTGATCCAGCGAGTGTGCATCAGTTTTTAGCGGGTTCAAGTTTTAGGATTTCGAAAGATTATCTTTGGAATCCATATTTGAATGCTCGCGACGCGAGAAAGTCGTATGAGGATTCTTCAACAACTCACTTGGTGGGGATGAATTCCATCGCCAATGAATTAATGCAGTAGCGCTTTCCCGTCGGACGCGGCCCATCTTCAAAGACATGGCCGAGATGTCCTTCGCAGCGCTTGCAAGTCACTTCGATGCGCGGACGCCCGGGAATGCTAGGATCGTCATGATAGGCAATGACATTCCCATTCACCGGTTGAAAAAAGCTGGGCCATCCCGTACCTGAATCAAACTTCGTATCAGACGTGAAGAGTTCCTGTTTACAACCGGCGCAAAGATAGACGCCTTTTTCCTTATTGCGATCAAAGGGTCCCGAGCAGGCCTTCTCGGTGCCCTTGTCTCGGAGAATCGTAAATTGTTCAGGAGTTAGTCGCGCTTTCCAAAATTCTTCGGATTGATTTTTCCAATCGGCATCAGTGAAAGAGTCGCTGGTTTTTTGCATAGATGTCTTTGCTTTCGGACTTTTTTCGGTCGAAGTCAACTGCGATGGAGTTGGGGGATTTTCGCTCGGGAGCGACCACTTGTTTGACGAGCAGGGAGGCATAGCCATCGTTATTTTGCAGCTCGCCGACCACCAAAAGAGCCCATTGCGTTTGAATAAGATGTTTGAACTTTTGATACACGTTGGGCCGCAGTACCAAATTTAAAAACCCCGTCTCATCTTCGAGGGTGATAAAAAACATCCCCTTCGCGGTAGGAGGACTTTGCACAATTTGTACGACGCCAAAGACGAGCACATTTTTTCCAATCGTCTGGCGCCGAAGATCCTTGGATAAACTCAGGCGATCTTGAGAGACAGGATAATGCCAACGATATTTTCGCATAAGCACGGTGGGATGCTTGTTCAAAGTGGTCTGCGTGAATTCCAAATCTAAAAACATCGACTGCAGTTCATTTAAAGGAGGAAATGAAAGAGGACGTCTTAGATTTTCTTCCCGCAATCCTTGAAGCTCTGTGCGGTGAGGGTTCAGAGCTTTCCAGTAAGCTTCTCGCCTTTGGTCGAGCGCACTTGCCATGGCCAGTGCGGCGCGCTCGTCTTGGTTAAATAAATAGAGATCAATCATGCCCTCCTCACGCTTTCGAATAAAGGCATCCACATGCTCTTTCTGCAAATTTTTTACACAGCGAAATCCCAATCGAAGCGCGTAATGAGATTCATGGGGAGTTTTTTCCAAGCGATGATCCCACAGGGAGTTTTCGGTGTGCACGGGAAGGATCTTCACATGCTCGCGTTGAAAGGCCGCCGTGAGCATGTGCATGGGATAAAAACCCATGGGCAGGGAATTGAGCAGCGAGCATAAAAAAACTTCAGGATAATGGGCTTTCAAATAAGAAGAAGCGTAGGTGAGGAGCGCAAAGCTCGCGGCATGCGATTCGGGGAATCCATACTCTCCAAAACCTAAAATTTGCTCACAAATTCTCTCGGAAAAATCCGCGGGCACTCCATTTTCAATGAGGCGCTTTTTCATATCTGTCGCATGAGAGTCCAAATTTCCTGTGCGTCTCCACGCCCCCATTGCACGTCTGAGAGCGTCCGCTTCCCCGGGCGAATATCCAGCCACTTCGATGGCCATCTTCATCACCTGTTCTTGAAAAATGGGAACTCCCAATGTCTTTTCTAAAATAGGTTTGAGTTTGGGATGCTCATAGGTAACTTGCTCCAATCCCAAACGTCTTTTCAAATAGGGATGCACCATTCCTCCCTGAATAGGACCCGGACGGACGATTGCTACTTCCACCACCAGATCGTAAAAATTTCTGGGCTTCAGACGAGGCAGCATGGACATCTGCGCGCGTGATTCAATTTGAAATACGCCAACTGTGCGAGACTCTTGAATCATGCTGTAGGTCGCAGGATCGTCGGGCGGAATCGTGTGAAGTTCTAAAGAGCGCCCATAAGTCTCTCGAATGAGATCAAAGGATTTCCGAATGCAAGTGAGCATGCCGAGGCTGAGCACATCAATTTTGAGTAAACCCAATTTTTCGACATCATATTTATCCCATTGCACAACCGTACGCCCTTCCATAGAGGCGGGTGCAATGGGAGAAATTTCATCCAACCGATCCTGCGTGAGGATCATGCCGCCGGTGTGTTGCCCGAGATGGCGGGGAAATCCTTTGATACTTTGAGCAATGCGCAGCCAGCGATTCACAAAGGGATCGGAGTGGGAATCTTGAAAGACATTTTCTCTCCAAGCCGAGCGTTTTGAAAACTCTTCAATTTTACGAAGCGGAATCTCTAGAGCTTTGCCCACATCTCGCAAAGACGATCGTGTGCGATAGGTAATGAGCGTCGCTACCATTCCCGCCCGATGGCGGCCGTATTTTTGATAAATATATTGGATCACTTCCTCGCGGCGCTCGTGTTCAAAATCGACATCGATATCGGGGGCTTCATTTCGCTCGCGAGAAACAAATCTCTCGAAGAGCAGATTCATGCGAATGGGATCGATGGATGTGATTTCTAATAAATAACAAATGACGGAATTGGCGGCGGAGCCTCGTCCTTGGCAGAGGATCTTTTGAGAACGCGCATATTGGACTATGTCCCAAACCGTTAAGAAATAATCTTCAAATTTTAAATCGGCGACGATCTCCATCTCATGGTGCAACTGCTTCAGCACCTCGGGTGGGGGATGACCATGGTAGCGATTCTTAAGTCCTTGCTCGCAGAGCTCCTTTAAAAATTCATGAGTATTTTTTCCCTCAGGCAACCACTCTTTGGGATAGTGATAGCGAATTTCCTGCGGGCTGAAGCTGCAAGAC